>ENA-UOOK01004750-UOOK01004750.1-fermentation-metagenome-genome-assembly--contig:-NODE-4750-length-14260-cov-311.800986_pt1 | contig 14260 bp, 12 predicted proteins | sample MGYA00245777_ERZ724023 | MGnify/ENA primary metagenome ERZ724023 (study PRJEB28704, sample SAMN03018312) | fermentation metagenome | biome: anthropogenic terrestrial biome; feature: soil... | reverse complement strand
TACCCTGAATACCGGTTCTCCGCCGGTTTGGAAGCGTGTGTTTTACAGTGCCCGCCGGTACCTTTTGGACAGTGTTGCATGGAATTTGCCGTCACCGGAAAATGCATTGGTCAGCGGCATATTGGCCGGCGAAAAACAAGCGATACCGGATGCAGTGGAAGAAGCCTTCCGCGGCGCGGGAGTATCCCATCTGCTAAGCGTTTCTGGGCTGCATATGGCGGCCGCAGCACAGCTTCTCCTGTTGTTTTTGTCGCTGCTTCCACTTTCCCGCAGAGGGCGCAGCGTTTTGGCCGCAGCCGGTGTCATTTTATTTATGGGCGTCACCTGTTTTACGCCTTCTGTTGTGCGCAGTGGTATTATGTACCTAATCATGCTGTGCGGCAGGTGCTTTTACCGCCGTGCGGACAGCCTTAATTCCCTTGGCTTTGCGGTACTGCTGCTGTGCCTCTTTAGCCCATTCGCTGCGGCTGACTGCAGCCTGCTGCTTAGCTTTTCGGCAACTTTGGGGATTTTGCTGTGGACAGGTCCGGTACAGAAATTTGTAAGGACATACAGCAAAAATAAAGTACAAAAGAAACTGTTGAATTATTTTCTGGGCACCCTTATGATGTCACTGGCCGCCACATTATTTACGCTTCCGGTGTCATTGCTTGCATTTGAGGAACTTTCTTTGGTTTCACCGCTGGCAAATCTGCTGGTGCTCACGCCCTCCAGTCTAATGATTTATACAGGACTGCTGGCCGTGCTGGTGGGTGCCTGTCCGGTGCTCGGCGGAGCAGCCGCTGTTTTGTGGAAGCTGACTGAATGGCTGGCACATTACCTAATTGCAAGTACGGCATGGTGTGCATCCCTGCCGTTTGCGCAGGTGCCGACCGGATATCGGTTTGTGCGGCTATGGTTGGGTGCCGCACTGTTGCTTTTTGGGGCGGCCTGTCTGCTGTGCTGCCGCCGGAAGGAGCTGCCGTTGCGTTTGACCGCATTGCTTGCGGCGGTATTGTTGTTTGCAAACGGGTACATTTGGCAGCTGACGAATTATCAAAAGTATAAAATTACGATTGCGGCCAGCAGTGAGGGCGTCAGCGCAATCTTAACGTATGGCAGGCATGGCGCGGTTGTCGGTTTTGGGGCGGGCAGCTATGCCATAGAGCGCATTTTGCGGCGGGAGCAGGTTAGGCAGCTGGACATGGTTGTTCTTTTGAGCCAGTCTAATAGGGAAAGCCAGCAGGCAACAGCGGTCATTTCAGAGTGGAACCCACCGCAGGTTGTTTTGCCGCCGGGTCCCGTCTTGGATGGCCTGTTGGAGCAAACGCTGGCAGCAATTCACTGCCGCTGTTTTTCCGGCAGCAGGTCAGAGGCCTCCCTATGGAATTCTGTACTGCTGACATACGCAGACGGCGTGACACAGCTTCGTATGGGGCGGCTGAGCATCCTTTTTTGCGGGGACAGCGCCAACCCTGCGGCGGCCGGCTTTGTCGGTACGCAGATTTTGGTGTGCAGCAGTCTGCCAAAGGGTGCGGCACAGCTGCCGTCGAATATGACTATTTTATGTGGTGCTCCCAATACATACAAGGCCTATGCGCCCGCCCAGCGGGGACTGCCGGTTGTGCTGGGCGGGGAAGAGGACCTGGTGCTGCTGCCGGAACAGACCGGCGCGGTGCAGTTTAGGAGGAATGACTGATGCCAGAATGCAGGGAAAGCGACCTAAAAAAGCAGATAGAAGCGAACACGCTAACCGGGCTGTATGTCCTGTACGGGGACGAAAAGTATATGGTCGCCTACTGGGCAAAGCGGCTGATAAAAAAAGCGGCGGGTAAAACGTTTCTGGACTTTAATCTACAGTGTTTTTCTGGTGACGCCGCCGCGGACGCACTGGACGATGCGGTGCAGGCGCTGCCGTTTATGGCGTCGCGCAAGTGTGTGGCGGTGTCTGATTTGTCACTGGACGGCCGCACGCCGTCTGAAAACAAAAAGCTGCTGCAGCTTTTTGCGGATGTGCCGGACACAACGGTACTGGTTCTGTCCTTTGCGGCGAGTGACCCGCCGTTTCAGAAGGACAAAAAGTGGAAAAAGTTATATACAGAATGCAGTAAATCCGGAACGTGCGTTGCCTGCCGGAAACACAGCCGGCCGGAGCTGGAAAAAACGCTGGTGGCGGCTGCAAACCGCCGCGGCTGTGTGCTGCAGCGGGTGGACGCGGGGAAGATGGTGCGCTATGTCGGTGACGACCTGACCGCACTGCACGGCGAGCTGGAAAAAGTCTGTGCCTACACCGGCAGCGGACCGATTGCACCCAAAACCATTGACCTATTGGTTACGCGCAATTTGGAGGCACGTGTGTACAATCTAAGTCGTGCCTTGCTGGCGGGACACAGCGGGCAGGCGTACCGGATTTTAAATCAGCTGCTGGAGCAGAACGAGCCGCCGGTTCGCATCCTGGCGGTGCTGACGGGTGCTTATGTTGATTTATACCGTGTGCGTACTGCCTTGCAGAGCGGCGAAAGCGCCATGGAACCAGCCAAGTATTTTCCGGAGTACAAAAATCGCCAGTTCCGTTTGACCAATGCGGAGCGGGACGCGCACGGTCTTTCCACACAAAGGCTGCGTGCCAGTCTGGACATTCTGCTGGCGGCGGACCTCGACCTGAAAGGTTCCCACACGGCGGAACAGCTAATTTTGGAAAAGGCGCTGGCACGGCTGCTGTTGGCTGCAAGAGGGGAGAAGAGCGCGTGAACAAACTGAAAATTCGGGAAGCCGTAGTGGTGGAGGGCAAGTATGATAAAATTAAGCTCTCGGCGCTTATCGACGCGCCCATTCTGGTGACAAACGGCTTTGGTATTTTCCGTGACCAGCAGCAGCTGGAACTGCTGCGGCAAATGGCAGACCGGCGCGGTCTGTTAATTTTAACAGATAGCGACTCGGCGGGCTTTTTGATACGCAACTACCTGAAAGGTGCCATAGACCCGAAAAAGATGAAGCAGGCGTATATTCCAGACATATACGGCAAGGAAAAGCGCAAGTCTGCACCGGGAAAAGAGGGCAAGCTGGGCGTGGAGGGCATTCCGATGCCCATTTTGCGGCAGTGCCTTTTGCAGGCGGGCGTGAAGGTGCAGGACGCACCGCTGCCAGAACGCCCCATCACCAAAACGGATTTTTACGAGCTGGGCCTTTCCGGCGGAACGAAAAGCGCCGAAAAACGCCGGGCAGTACAGCGGGCACTGCGCCTGCCGGAGCGCCTGTCCGCCAATGCACTGCTGGAGGTTCTGAACACCCTGACCACTTATGCGGACCTGTGCCAGCTGTGCCATCGGTTTTTTCCAGACAAACAGGCATAAAGAAACACCGCCGTTCATTCATATAACGGCGGTGTTTCTTTTGCAATAAAGCGGCGGCACCGGAGGAAACCCTCCAGTACCGCCGCTGCGCAAATACAACTACATTAATTTGTTGAGATTTGTTTTAATTGAAGTTACACACTCCATTATTTCACGTTGACAGCAAATACTTTGTACTGCTGGCCGTTCAGAGTGATGTACACACCATAGGAGCCAGTCTGTGTACCATGTACCTTGCAGAGGTAAGAACCATCGGCGTTCTTCTGCAGGCCGCAGGTTGTCAGAGCAGCATCTCTAGCGGTGTTGAAGGTAAAGTTATCAACCGTTGTCTTCGGGGTAATCTTAAAGCAATAAGTATTGCCCTTTTTCAGATCTACAGTTTGGGTAGTGTCGCATTGGAACGGACGGTCGGTAACCTGTACTGTGAAGGCCAGTTGGCCATTCACGTAAACGCCGGTCTTATCGCCAACACCATCTTTAACACCACCGTTCATGTACATGCCATAGTCACCAGACATACCGTCCCACAAGGTGTAACCCTTGCTCGGATATGCACGGGTCTGCATAACCTTGTCGTTGCCGGCGGTGTACTTGAAGTCTGTGAACTTCTTGCCGTCAGCAGTTATGAAGGTAACATGCTGTGCGGTGCTCTGGGTAACCTTTACAATGTCCGTCGGGCCAACAATCTTGCCGTTAACAATAGCGACAACCGGTGTGTTGGTTACGGAAACAGTGTAGACGTGGGAAACCTTGCTGCCGTCCGGCAGAGTAGCGGTTACAGTGATAACGGCAGTGCCGGTCTTACCTGTTGCGGTAACCTTCAATGCATTATCGGTAGCAGATGTAGGAACAGTTGCAACAAAGTCGTTGGAGGACTTGGCAGTGACATCGGTCAGTGCGCTGTCGCCGTTCGGGGCAGCAGTCAGAGTCATGGACTCGGACGGTTTGATAACGTTCTTGTCAGCGGTCAGGGTGAAGTCAGTTGTAGCAACAGACTTCTTATCAGTGACAGTTACGTTATAAGTTACCGACTTACCCTTTACTGGTTCTGCGTTACCAGTCGTTTCATCCATCTTATACAGCTGTGCGGTTACCTGCTGTGTTTTGCTGGTAGTTGTGTTGTTTTTATCGTAAGTACCAGTGATGGTGTTGGTCAGGCCGCTGGCGCCGACTGTACCCAGCTTAAAGTCTGCATTCTTGCCACCAGTATAGCTCCAGTTAATGTAGAAGTTATCGCCAAAGCTGCTTGCCGGATATGGATTAACAGCCAGCTGCTTAGTTTCGCCGGAAACAATCTCAACGTCATAGGTACCATTGCTGTTCAGTTTACTGCCCTGTGTTGCGTCTGTCAGACTGCCAACAGTAACATCTCTGACAACAGCATTTTTGGAACCTGCTTTTTGTTCAGCAGTGTAGCCAGGTGTCACGATGTTTGCGTAAGCAGTCTTATTTTCATTCTTTTTGTCATTGCCGTCATTGGTATAGGCAATAGCTTTAGCATTGTCTTTGGTCATGAAAGCAGTATCGCCGTTCTTTACATCGTTGACCTTCAGTGTGAAGGCATCACTTCTGTTACCCAGAATGGTCAAGCTGTTCGGCGCAATGGCCAAAGTGCCAGTTTTATCATCGCCGGTAGTGCCGGTAGTAATAACATTGCCAGTGAAAGTTGCCTTGCCGGAAACCGTGAGTGTCTTTCCGCTTGCAATAGAAGCGGAAGGACAATCTGCAATGGAAGCAACGGTTGTGTTGCCGTTAACAGTCAGTTTGTAACCATCCACTGCTGGAAGAATGATGTCTTCAGTGCTTGAAGAATTATTCATTTGTAACGTACCCTGGGAATCAGTGGAGGCCCTTGTGATGACGCCAATGGAAGCCTTTGCGCTGTTGATTTTTATATTGTTAGCAGTGATGGAATTAACCTTTGTGCGGATAGCGGCCTTATCCTTGTTTGCGTTTACGCTAACGCCAACAGTGCGGGCACTGGCAGTTGTCTTGACAGAACCGACTGTTGTGGTTGCAACGTCTTTTGCATTGCCGATGTGGACAGCACCCTTTGTATCAATGCTGTCCACCTTTGTGGAAACAGCTGCGTCGTGATTGGTTGTGCCAACCAGTGTATTCGTGACAGTGACCTCTGCTGTAGAGTCTGCCTTGGTATCGGTAACCTTTTTAACGGTTGCACCGTCAATGGTAACTGAGTTGCCGTTGATGTCGAGGGTGCCAATGGTTGCGCCAGCAGGGATGGAAGTTGTGCCGGCAGGGATGGAAGTTGTGCCGGCAGGGATGGAAGTTGTGCCGGCCAACTTCAAAGTAACCTTTGCCAGCTGGTCGTTGGTCATGGTAACCGACTTCTTATCGGTGCCATAAGTAACATCATAGGAGCCCTTGGTTGTGGTGGATGCCTCAATAGCACTCACATTATCATAAGTAGTGATAACGGGAGCAGTGGTAACGGACAGTTCAGGAGAAGTCTTGGTTTCCTTTACACCTTTATTGTTGTAGAGGTAGGAAGCGGTTGCGCTGCCGACAGCGACACCGGTTGCCTTATTAGTATCCACAGTCAAAACAGCCGTGTCACTGCTGGCTGTCTTGTCAACAGCTGAGATGTAGGCCGGTGTGGCGAAAGCGTTTTCAGAATCATCGGCTGCTACGGTCTCGCTGTACAGATAAGCGTTGCCGCCGACGTTGATGGAATCCACTGTGTTACCAATGTTAGCATCAGCATCCGTCTTGGCGGAGGACCAGACAGTGCTGATATAGCCACCGTCGTCTTTTGCGGTGTCAACCAAATCAATGTCAAAGGTGATTGGGGCCAAGTTATATGTCTTGCCGCCAGCGGTGCACTGCAGGCCGGAAACAGTAACCTGCTGTGTGCCGGCTTTCTGTTCAGTAAAGGAGAAGTTACCGTTGGCGTTATCAACCTTTACAACTGTGTTGTCAGCGGTCGCGGTAGCATTCGTATCCTCAATCGCGGTGATGTCAGATGTATCCAGAACGGTACCATCCGTTGTGGTGACGGACTTAATGTTCAGGTTAGCGGCAGTGCTGTTAGCATCCAACTCTTTGAACAGGTTGGAAGTAACGGCCTTTGTAACGTTAACTGTGGTGTTGCCGCCCTTTGCCATATAGACGGTGCTGTTTTCCAGCTGTGCCTTCGCGGTCGGCAGTGCTGGTGCAGTAGCAAAAGCAGTAGCAGTGCTCATAGCAAAAGCGCTGCTGACCATCGCTGCTGCCAAGGCGACCGCAGCGACCTTGTTCAGTCTCTTGTTCATTTCTTTTGTCCTCCTTAAATAATGTATGCATTTGCGTACCATGGGAAAACCCACAGTGTATCGCATGGCCGCCGCGGCACAAAAAACACCCGAAGCAAAACAGCTGACTGGCCGCTTTTCCGCCGGCGAAGACCATTCGTTTATGTAAATTATAGGATAATAGGATGGTAAAGTCAAGCGTGAACGGTAATATTTGTGAACTATCCCTGTATTATTCCGGAAAAGAAAATTATGAAAGAGAGCATCTAGTTTCCAGCAAGTTCCGGGTCCACCTGCACACCGCGGGACTCCACTGGGGTGGAAAAAACAATTTGGGTGGAGGTGACGCCGAAGTGTTGCAGCTGCCCAATGAAAGTGTCCAGTTCGGCGGTGCTGGGGTAGGCCACCTTAATCAGCATGGAGTAGTCGCCAGTCACGCAGTCACACTCCAGTACGTTGCGGCACTGGCGAATGAAAGGATAAAATTCGGTTTTCTGGTCCGGTGTCATCTGCAGGTTAATAAAGGCCTTGATGTGATAGCCCAGCTTGATGGGGTCCAGCTCGGCACAATAGCTGCGGATGATGCCCTGCCGCTCCAGCTTTTCAATACGGGCAGAAATGGCCGGTGCGGATAGAAACACTTTTTTGGTCAGGGTTTTAATTGGGGTGCGAGCGTCCTCCTGCAGGCTTTCCAGCAGGGCTGCATCAATTTTATCCAAACCTATCATCTCACTTTCCGAAATTTGCGGTCCCCTGTACGGAGGACTTCCTTCAATAAAAAATGGCACGCAGCCCAAAGCGGGCGCGCACCATTGCGTTCTGTTTCTATTATTATGAAACAGGAAAAAGAAAAATGCAAGCTTTTTGTTGTGTATCCTGCAAAATTTCCGCGGCGTGGCGTCCGTTGCAAACGCACAGGGCCTGTGCTATACTAAAACGCGTTGTAATGTATATGTTTGATAAGGAAAGGACCTGTGACTATGAATTTTAAAGGAATTACAAAAGAGGAGGCTGTTGCTTGCAGCCAGTCCTACCAAAGCAGCACGCTGTGCCATGCCATGACCAACGCACTGTATAAAAACAACGTAAAGGACCTTGCCTACTGCGGCGCCGCCATGCCGGATACTCAGTTCCAGTATTCAGTGGAAATCCCTACGCTGGAGGTAACCAACCAGAAGCACAGCGGCCGCTGCTGGATTTTTTCCGCGCTGAACCTGCTGCGCGAGCGTGTCGCCGAAAAATGCGGCCTGAAAAAGTTTGAACTGTCCCAGAACTATATTTCTTTTTGGGATAAATTTGAAAAAATCAATTACTTCCTGGAGACAATCATCGACCTAAAGGATCGGCCGGTGGACGACCGTCTGCTGACCTTTGTACTGCAGACCGGCGTTGCGGACGGCGGTCAGTGGGATATGCTGGTAAACTTAATAGAAAAATACGGTGTTGTGCCAAAATCGGCTATGGGTGAAACGTTCCAGAGCAGCAACACGGCGGACATGAACCATATGCTGAATACCAAGCTGCGCCAGTACGCGGCAAAGCTGCGCGCGGCTGACAATCCCCGCAGCCTGAAATCCGCTATGCTGGCGGAAATGTACCGCTTCCTGTGCATGTGCTTTGGTGAGCCGCCGAAGCAGTTTGATTTTGAGTATGTCGACCGGGATGGCAAGTACAATATCGTCCGCGGCATGAACCCGAAGCAATTCTATGATACATATATAGGGCTGGACCTGCGCGGGAACTATGTGAGTATTATCAATTCGCCTACCGAGGATAAGCCGTTCAGCCGCACCTACACCGTTGACTATCTGGGCAACGTGGCGGATGGCAGCCCGGTGCATTACCTCAACCTGCCTATGGAGGAGGTTGAGGACCTTATTGTCCGTCAGCTGAAGGACGGCCAGCTGGTTTGGTTCGGCAGCGATGTCGGCCAGCGCGGCGACCGGGAGCACGGCCTGTGGAACACACAGCTGATTGACCTGGACAACACATTCGGCATGGACTTTACCATGAGCAAGGCTGACCGGCTGGACTACCGCGAGAGTGCCATGAACCACGCCATGCTGATTACCGGTGTCAATTTGGGCGAAAACGGCAAGCCAACCAAGTGGAAGATTGAAAACAGCTGGAGCGACCAGCATGGCGATAAGGGCTATTATCAGATGAGTGCCGACTGGTTTGACAACTTTGTGTATCAGGCCGTTATTCAGAAAAAGTACCTTTCCGATGCCCAGAAGAAAGCGCTGGAAACAGAACCGATTCACCTGAATCCGTGGGACCCGATGGGCACGCTTGCGGACTGAACGGGAGGCATCATTTATGAATTTACAGGAAGACCTAAAAAAGTACGCACATCTCATTGTCTGCGGCGGCTGCAATCTGCAAAAGGGGCAGGAGCTGTTTATTAATGCTTCCCTGGAGGCGGCGCCGCTGGTGCGTCTGGTTGCGGAAGAAGCTTACTGTGTCGGTGCCAAAGATGTAACTGTTGAGTGGGCGGACGACAAGCTGACGCGTCTGCGCTTTGAGAACGCGCCGATGGAATGCCTTGAAAATTTCCCGAAGTGGCGTGCGCAGCTGCAGAACAGCATGGCGGAACGCGGCGCGGCAATCCTTTCCATTTTAAGTTCCGACCCGCAGGCACTGTCCGGCGTGGACTCAAAAAAGCTTCTGGCTTACAGCAAGGCGGCCCATTTGGGCGCAAAAGCGTTTTATGATGGGATGGACTTTGGCCACAATGTTTGGTGCATTGTTGGTGCGGCGTCGCCATCGTGGGCAAAGCGCGTTTTCCCGCGCTGCTCCACGGTCATGGCAATGGATAAACTGTGGAAAGCCATTTTTCACGCCGCTTATGTGGATACGCCGGACCCGGTCGCCGCATGGCAGGAACACCGCAGGAGTTTCGAGAAGTGCTGTGCGTTCCTGAATGAGAAGCAGTTTGACCGGCTGGTGTATCACAACAGCATTGGTACGGATATTACGGTCGGTCTGCCGAAGAATCATATTTGGGAGGGCGGCGGCTCCAAAACAGTGGACGGCGTTGCGTTCTATCCCAATATGCCGACCGAGGAGATTTTCACTTCCCCGGACCGCACCCGTGTGAACGGTACGGTGCACAGCGCACTGCCGCTGAGCTATCAAGGTGTGCTGATTGATGATTTCAGTCTGACACTGAAGGATGGGCGCATTATCAGCTGTTCCGCCGCAAAAGGTGAGGATACGCTGAAGGAAATCATCGCCGCAGACGATGGTGCCAAAATGTTCGGTGAGTGCTCCCTGATTCCGAAACAGTCGCCCATCTCTGAAATGGGTGTGCTGTTCTACAACACACTGTTCGATGAGAATGCTTCCTGCCATTTTGCGATTGGCTTGGGCTTTCCGGAGTGCATTCAGGGCGGTTTGAATATGTCCAAAGAAGAGCTTATCCAGCATGGCATTAACAATTCCAGCATGCATGTGGACTTTATGCTGGGGACGCCCGACCTTTCTGTTACAGGCATTACGGCGGACGGCACAGAAGTTCCGGTCTTCCGTGACGGCGGCTGGGCTTTCTAAACATTTATATAATAGGGGACAGTCAGCAGCTTCTCTGCAGCAAAAGGGCAGCGGAGAGGCCGCTTTTTCTGTGTAAAAGGGCATGAAAGTTTGACAACCGGCGGAATATACGGTATTCTAAAATGAATTACGGCAGGTTTCATAGAAAGCAGGTAACAAATGACAGACTGTTTAGGAATATTGACACTGGCCGCTTTTTTGGTGACGGCTGCTAAATTTCTCACCAAACGTCTGCCACTTCCCCGCTTAGATGCTGCCGCGGGCAAAATTCATGTGGTTTCCAGCCTGCTTTTGCTGGCGTTTTCCATCGCACACGGTATTTGTGCGTGGCACCTTGCGGGACAGCGGCCGGCTGTGTCCTTTCTGCTTGGAATTTTATTGTTTCTGTGTGTGCTGGCAACTTTTTTCAGTCACATCTTTTCCAAAAAGTTGGGCAACCGCTGGCTGATGGTTCACCGCGCTGCGACGATCTGCATTTGCGTTTTACTGGTGGCTTTGTTTCTGCTCATGTGGTTTTTGCCGTGACGGCGGAGCATATATTTGTTCTACATTCTATATAGTAAGGCAGTGCACAAGTATGATGCTGGGCATTGTGAAGGACTCCACCATTCGGTGCAAAAACATTGGTGGGTGGCGAGCCGAAAAGATGGGGGCCGACGCGATTGTCAATATTCGCTATGCGACTTCTTCAATTATGCAGGGAGCGGCGGGAGTGATTGTCTACGGTACGGCCGTTAAAGTAAAAGCGTAATTTGTTTTAGGTTCGTTCCTGCTTTTGGGAGTATCCCCGGAAAGGGGATGCTCCCTTCCTTTTATATTCTTCGGCGAAAGACCGCACTGCACGCTTGTTTCTTCTTGGGTAATGAAATATAATAAAGGAAATTGAAACGGGCACGGTCGCCTGTGAAAAGGACCAAACAGCAAAGGCACTTTCTGCAGTTTGCGGTGATGATTGGGATGATTGCAGCGGCTTCAGGAACCGGCTGTTTTTTCCGCTTTCTCGGATTCCCGGAAACGAACATTGTAATTGTCTATCTGCTGGCGGTGAAGCTGGCAGCCTGTTTCTCCACTTGCGCCGCACAATTTGACCCGCTGCCTGACGGGCGCCAAGAACTGCGCGGACTAGGCGTCGCGGCACATTTCATTCGCGCCTTTTCTTGCAAGACAGCTTTTTTGTGCTTTGATAAGGAAGGCATACTGGACAAAACCTTTGTGCGCAGGTCCGGCCGGATAAACAAATTCGCAGGGAGATGCTGGACAATGAGGCGATGCGTGCACTGATGGCGGGCCTGCAGCGGAAAATCAAGAAAAATCCCGGTAAGCCGCACTACATTATGACCGAAGTCGGCGTTGAATATCGGCTGGCAGATGAATGATTACAGGAGGATATACAGTTGAATTTAATTATTCGCAGAGAAAAGCCGGATGACCGGTATGCAGCGGAGTACATGACAAAGAAAGCGTTCTGGAACCTGCATGTACCGGGATGCAGTGAGCATTATTTGGTGCATAAGCTGCGCCGGGATGCAGCCTATCTGCCGCTTTTAAGCCGGGTGGCGGAAAGCAACGGACAGGTTGTCGGCGCGATTTATTATGCCCGTGCTTTTGTACAAAATGGTGATGAGCGGACCGAAGTGCTGACTTTTGGCCCGTTGGCGGTGGAACCGTCCTTTCAAAAGCAGGGAGTCGGCAGCCAACTGCTGGAAACAACAATGGACCTTGCCCGGCAGGCTGGTTGGAAGGCAATCCTGATATACGGGGAACCAGAGTATTACCCCAAACATGGGTTTATAACCTGCGACCATTTCGGTATTACCACGCCGGACGGCAAAAATTTTCCGGCATTTCAAGGGATCGAACTCGTCTCCGACGGACTGAAGGGTATCAGTGGTCAGTTCCATGAACCGGACGTATACAGCCATCTGCCGCAGTGGGAAGTAGACCAGTACGACCGTCTGTTTCCGTATCTGGAAAAACGGAAGCTGCCGGGGCAGTGGACCACATAAAACAACGGAATCTTTTTTCTACTTTTGGCGTAAAAATCTCATATGATGCCAACGGAATTGGATGCGTGGCCAGTTGGAGATTTTTATTGTCCGGCTTTGTTTTCTCAAAACAGCCCACCTTTTTAGGCGGGCTGTTTTTGCGTTTAAGGAGACAGATGCTGGCCGGCACGGCGGCAAACAAACCGGCAGGCCGAAAAATTCCGCTCGTCGGGACTGTGCTTTGACAAATTTTCGGTCTATCGTTGATTATAATACATGTCAATGGGAGGTGAGTTTGTTGCAGACGGTGTATGTGGATGTGCTGCTGGCAGTCAACTTATTTATCGATTATTTTTTGCTCCTTTTGACGGCTAAATTCCTGCACATCAGCGTACGCCGGTATCGGCTGCTGCTGGGCGCGCTCATTGGGTCCGGCGGTTCCCTGATGATTCTTCTTCCGCCGCTTGCTCCGGCAGAAGAGCTGCTCCTCCGGCTGGGGTTGTCGCTGCCTATTACATTGGCAGCGTTCGGCTTTGGCGGATTCGCCGCATTTTTCCGGCGGGTACTAACCTTCTTCCTTTTTAGCTTTGCGCTGGCAGGTATTTTGCTGGCAGTGTGGTATTTTGTGGCGCCCGGCGGGCTGTTTGTAAAGAACAGCGTCATTTATTTTTATGTGCCGCCGCTGCTGCTGATTGTACTGACGCTGATAAGTTATTTTATTCTGCGATTGGTGCAGCGCGCTGCAGGAAGAGGACCGCTTCGCCATACAGTGTGTCAGGTGCACGCAAAACTTGGCGGTCGAGAGGTTAGCTTTTCCGCACGGATAGACACCGGCAGCGCACTGACAGAGCCATTTTCAGGGTTGCCCGTGATTGTAGCGGAGGAGCAGGTCCTGCTGCCCCTGCCAGACGACCCGCCGCGTGCGGTGCCGTATACTTCCGTTGGCGGGGAGGGACTGCTGCGTGCATGGCGGGCGGAGGACTGTACACTGGTTTTCCCAGAGGGTGGTTTTTGCCGTGCAGAGTGCTACATAGCCTGCACAAAAGGTAAACTTGCCGGAGGTGAATATCAGGCACTGGTTCCGCCGTCTTTACTGCAGGACGTGGAAACAGACAGCAGAAACACCAGAATACAAAGAAAGGAAACTGGATATGCTGGAAAAACTGAAGCAATGGCTTCTGCATCTCTTCGCCGCGCCCGTCCACTACATAAACGGACCGGAAACACTGCCGCCGCCGCTCACCAAAGAGGAAGAAGCTAAAGTTTATGAAGAAATGGCGGCAGATGTACCCAATGCTCGGGAACCGCTGATTACACACAATCTGCGTTTGGTCGTTTATATCGCCAAAAAGTTCGAGTCGCCGGGGGCGGGGGCTGAGGACCTCATTTCCATCGGCACCATCGGGCTGATTAAAGCAGTGAACACGTTCCGGCCGGAAAAGAAAATTAAGCTTGCGACTTATGCTTCCCGCTGCATCGAAAATGAAATTCTTATGTATCTGCGCAAATCCAGCCAGCTGAAAAACGAGATTTCCATAGATGACCCGCTGAATGTCGACTGGGACGGCAATGAACTTTTGCTGGCCGATGTATTGGGCAGCGACAGCGATACAGTCAGTTCCGGCATCGAGACCGAGAATGACCGCCGCATGTTGCTGGAGGCGGTGTATGCGCTGCCTCCGCGGGAGCGGCGGATTATGGAAATGCGTTTCGGGCTGAACTCCCAAAAAGAGCATACGCAGAAACAGGTGGCGGACGCACTTGGCATTTCGCAGTCTTACATATCTCGGCTGGAAAAGCGAATTATTGCCCGGCTGCGGCATGACCTTGAGAAAGCGGGGTGACCAAACAAAACAAATGCAGAACGGTCCCTGAAAAAGTGTGAAGATATTTATATATAAAAAGACAGGCAATCCCGTTTGTCCGGCAGTGCGTACGGCTGTCAGCGGACGGAATTGCCTGTCTTTATTCTGTTTTATGCTTCGGCAGCAATCAGCTGTTTCAGCAGCGCTTCTGTTTTTTGTGCGTCTGCACGTCCACGGGTAGATTTCATTACATAACCGACCAGTGATTTAACGGCTTTTTCTTTTCCAGCTCGGTAGTCCTCTGCGGCTTTCGGATTTTCCTGCAGTGCTTCATG
>ENA-UOOK01004747-UOOK01004747.1-fermentation-metagenome-genome-assembly--contig:-NODE-4747-length-14273-cov-3.483894_pt1 | contig 14273 bp, 10 predicted proteins | sample MGYA00245777_ERZ724023 | MGnify/ENA primary metagenome ERZ724023 (study PRJEB28704, sample SAMN03018312) | fermentation metagenome | biome: anthropogenic terrestrial biome; feature: soil; material... | reverse complement strand
CGGCTATCAATTCTGGCGCTGCAGGCACAATGCATATCGCGGGGACGGCGCCGTCGGCCAGTACTGCATTGTCATGCCGGATCAGAATGCGGGGATTGCCATTACGAGCGGATTGGGCGACATGCAGGCCGTTTTGAATTCCGTCTGGCAACATCTTCTGCCCGCCATGGGAGAGGCGGAATTGCCGGAAAACAAACCAACCCACGAAAAACTTCAACGATCCCTGAACAGCCTTGTACTGCTGCCTCCGGGGGGAAGGACATCGTCGCCGCTGGCGTTGGAAATCACAGGCAAATCCTATGCCCTTGAGGAAAATGAACTGCATTGGGATCGGATTTCCTTTGGATTTACGCCGGAGAAGACTATCCTCCGGATCCGGGAAAAGAAAGATGGGATTCTTGAGATAAATTGCGGAACGGAGCGATGGATGGAAAACCGGGAAAGTACGGGTTGGCTCCCTGGAAAAAGCATGGCCGGCAGCGTATGGACGCAGGACAACACCTGCCGGATCACCATCCGATTTATCGAAACACCCTTTTATTACACTCTGCGGTGCAGCTTTGACGGGGATAACATACAGATACATGCATTTCAGAACGTTTCCTTCGGACCCACGGAACTGCCTGCAATCTGCGGCAGGATTGCCGGATAATAATATACCTGATGAAAAAAAGATGAACCGATTCCCAACCTGTAGTACAATAGAAGCAGGGAGGGATCGATTTTTTGTCTTGTATGGATACGAATCGATAAATGATAAACTGGATTTGAATCGATAAACACGAATGCGAATCGATCAATACAGATACAAATTGATAATTGAGGAGAGCGGGAACAGATGACCAGGCCATTTTCATTATTGATCAAGCCCACATCGGCGGATTGCAACCTGAGATGTGCCTATTGCTTTTATTTGAAAAAGAGCGGGCTGTATGCCGAAACCAAAAAGCACAGAATGTCGGATGAAGTCCTGGAAAAGATGATTTCAAGCTATCTGGCTACCGATCAGCCCGTGTATGCCTTTGGCTGGCAGGGAGGCGAACCGACCCTGATGGGGCTGGAGTTTTTTGAAAAGGTCATAGCTTTGCAGGAAAAATACGGTAAGGGCAAAACCATCTCCAACAGCCTGCAGACCAACGGGACTTTGCTGGATGATACCTTTGCCGGGCATCTGGCAAAATACCGCTTCCTGGTGGGAATCAGCGTGGACGGACCTGCGGAAATTCATGACCGGTACCGGAGAAGGGCGGACGGATCCGGGACTCAGGAAGACGTCATGAAGGGAATGAAGTGCCTGGAGCGGAATCAAGTGGACTTCAACGTATTGACTCTGGTCAACGCGGCCAACGTGGAACGGAGCGGGGAAGTCTACCGGTATCTCTGCGATTTGGGGATACGCTTTCATCAGTATATCCCCTGTGTGGAATTTGACAGGGATGGAAACCGGATGCCCTATGCTATTACGGGAGAGCAGTGGGGCCGGTTTCTCTGCGATGTGTTCGATGAATGGATCAAGGGGGATGCTTACCGGGTTTCCGTCCGGCTGTTTGACGCCATCCTGAACCATATGGTGAACGGCAGTTATTCCGTCTGCCATATGGCGGGAAATTGCTGCCAGTATTTCGTCGTGGAGCACAACGGGGATGTTTACCCCTGTGATTTCTTTGTGGAAAAGGAGAAACGGATCGGCAATCTGCTGGACAGCTCCTGGGAGGACATGCAAAGCAGTGGAAAATACCATGCATTCGGGCAGCAAAAGGCGGAGTGGAATCCTTTATGCTATTCCTGCGAGTATCTGACTTACTGCTCCGGGGATTGCCTGAAGCATCGCATCTATAGCGGCAACCATCCGGAGCATATGAGCTGGCTGTGTGACGGCTGGAAAGTATTTTACCGGCATGCGCTGCCCCGCCTGAAGGAGTTGGCGGAGGAGTTCGTCCACAGCTCCTCCGGGAGGGTCGGAGACCGTGCGGGCATACCGGGCGGCAGGCTCTTTGTGGATAATAAATACGAAAGGAACGAACTCTGTTACTGCGGCAGCGGCAGAAAATATAAAAAATGCCACGGAGCATATTAGTCGTTTGAACAGAAACAACAGACAGCAAGCCGGTGATTCACAACCGATGATTCGTGACCGGCAACCAACGGAACGGGCAGCCATTGACACAGGTGATATCGGGAGGTATAATAAATGTAAGCGCTTACATGACGGTGGTGGACAGAGGATGGATAGAAGATGGACAGAGGAATGAATATTTATGAAGTGGCCAGAAAGGCAGGCGTTTCCATCGCAACGGTTTCCCGGGTGATCAACAACAGCACCAGTGTCCGGCCCGAGACTCGCGAGAAGGTCGAGGCTGCCCTGAAGGAACTGAAATACCGGCCCAATGCCATAGCCAGGAGCCTGGTGGTCAATTCGACCCATACCGTAGGAGTTCTGGCCAGTGACGTACGGGACTCTTACTATGCCAATGCCATATATATCCTGGAGCAGGAGTTCCGCAGGCTTGGTTATCATGTGATCCTCTGCAATACCGGCGGGGAGCTGGAGAAAAGAAAAGGATATATGGGTCTGCTTCTGGAGAAAAAGGTGGACGGAATAGTTCTGGTCGGCTCGGTATTCAAGGAAAAGACAGGCAACCGGCATATCCTGGACACCGCTTCCGTCGTACCGGTTGTCATGCTCAACAGCTTTCTGGACGGAGAAAACATCTATTCCATAAAATGCGACGATCGGGCGGCGACTGCGGACATCGTAAAAAGTTTGGCGGAGAGGGGCCACAGAGAGATCGTCTATATTTATGATGTGGACAGCTTCAGCGGCCTGGCAAAGCTGGAGGGTTTTCGCCTCGGGATGAAGACTGCGGGACTGGTGTTAAAGCCTCATTCCGTCGTCAAAACAGACAGCGGAATCATCGGCGGGGAAAAGGCGCTGGAGCGGTTGGATGCCCGGAAGGCTCCCTATACCGCTATCGTTACCAGTGAGGATATCCTGGCTGCCGGTGCCCTGAAGGTTCTGGCCAGGCGGGGCAGGCATGTGCCGGAGGACGTTGCGGTATTCGGCTACAACGACTCCCTGATCGCCCGATGCACGACTCCTGAGTTGTCGACGGTAGACAACAAGGTCGGTGCTCTGGCGAAAGCGGCGGCGAATATTCTGTACCGGGTGCTGCAGGGGGAGGCGATCCTTCATCATCATACCATTGTTCCGGAATTGATTTTTCGACAAAGTTGTCCGTAAACCCGGGAAATGCAAGATGAGTCGATGCTGATTCGCAACACGGCTTCGGCAGCATGAGTTTTTGCAGCGTAATCATTATTATATTATAATGAAAAATGAAAGGAGTGTATGAATATGGCAGCAGGTAAGGTACAGGATCTAAGGGCTGTCGTCGACAGAACAGTGAAAGAGGTGAAGATCACGGATGTCCATACCCATTTGTATCCGGCGGAGTTTGGCAATATGCTGTTATGGGGCGTGGATGAGCTTTTGAACTATCATTACCTGATCGCGGAAACCTTCCGTTATGCAAACGTGGATTACGATGCATTCTGGAAAATGACGAAAAAGGAACAGGCGGATCTGATCTGGAAGACGCTCTTTCTGGAAAACAGCCCATACAGCGAGGCTTGCCGCGGAGTTCTGACCGTATTGAACAAGCTGGGACTGGATCCGGGCAGCCGGGATCTGGATTCCTACCGAAAGTATTTCGCGGGCAAGACGATGGAGGAGTATATCGACATCGTGTTTGAAACAGCCGGAATGAAAGAAGTCGTTATGACAAACGATCCCTTTGACGATCAGGAAAGGCCGTTATGGGAAAAAGGCGTAAAGAGGGACGGGAGGTTCCTGGCTGCCCTGCGTATCGATCCTTTGCTGATCCACTGGGAAAAGACATGGCCAAGACTGAAATCCTGGGGCTACAACGTTGAACAGACCCTCACGGAGGGAACCCTGGCGGAAGTACGCAGGTTCCTGACGGATTGGGTAAAGAGGATGGATGCAGTCTATATGGCGGTATCCCTTTCGTCGGATTTTCGCTTTCCCGAGGATTCCGTACAGGGCAAACTGATTGAAAACTGCGTTCTTCCGGTATGCAGGGAACGAAACATCCCCTTTGCGCTGATGATCGGTGTGAAGAGGCAGGCCAACCCGGCTTTGAAGCTGGCGGGAGACGCCGTGGGCAAAGGCGACATCAATGCGGTGAATTATCTGTGCGCCAATTATCCCCACAATAAATTCATGGTCACCATGCTGTCCCGGGAAAACCAGCACGAGTTGTGCGTCACCGCCAGAAAGTTCCGGAACCTGCTGATCTTCGGCTGCTGGTGGTTCCTGAACAATCCCAGCCTGATCGAGGAGATTACCCGCATGCGGTTTGAAATGCTGGGATCCAGTATTATTCCGCAGCATTCCGACGCAAGAGTGCTGGATCAGTTGATTTACAAATGGACCCATTCCAGGAAGATCATTGCCGATGTGCTGTATGATAAGTACAAGGATCTGACGGATACCGGCTGGACCCTGACGGAAGAAGAGATCCGCCGGGATGTGGAAAAGTTGTTCGGCGGAGCCTTCCGGGACTTTCTCGGTAAAAAATTCTGATAACAAAAGCATGGCTTTTCTGTAATACATGCAATCTTATCAATCCCATTTTAAAGGAGGTGTCGGTTAAGGAAGCGGAAGGTTCCTTAACAAACAAGATGAAAAAAGAAGAAGTACTGAAGCGAATCACAGAATGCGGACTGGTTGCCGTCGTCCGGGCGGAGTCCAGCGAACAGGCACAGAAGATCGCCGATGCCTGCGCGGCGGGCGGAGTGGCCGCGATCGAGATTACATTCACCGTGCCGGGAGCGGAGCAGGTTATCCGGGACTTATCGGCGGTATACAAAAGCGGGGATATTATCATCGGCGCGGGAACGGTGATGGATGCGGAGACCGCCAGGACGGCGATTCTGGCAGGCGCCCAATATGTGGTCAGTCCTTACCTGAACGTGGATATGGTCAAACTCTGCAACCGGTACCAGGTTCCCTGCATGCCGGGCACCATGACCATCAAGGAAATCGTGGAGGCCATGGAAGCCGGTGCGGACATCGTTAAGATTTTCCCCGGGGAACTGTTCGGGCCCAAGATCATAAAAGCCGTAAAAGGACCCATTCCCTACGCAAAAATGATGCCCACCGGTGGTGTGAATCTGGACAATGTACAGGAATGGATCAAGGCGGGCGCAGTCGCGGTAGGAGCAGGCGGTTCCCTGATCAAGGGAGCGAAAACCGGCGACTATGCCGCCATCACCGACACAGCCAGGCAATTTATTGAAAAAATAAAAGCTGCCCGGGCATGAAGGGATAGAGGCAATCATACCAATCAATTCGACGAAACGGAGGGTTTCCGATGAAAAAGCTGAATGTGGCAATTATCGGCCAGGGGCGCAGCGGAAGGGACATCCACGGCAAACACTTCCATACCGACACGGAACGCTTCCATGTAGCGGCCGTCGTGGAAGCGCTGGAGGACCGCCGCAGAAGAGCGGTGGAGGAGTACGGATGTGATACTTATGAATCCTATTCGGAGCTGTTCGGCCGGAAGGATATCGATCTGGTCGTCAATGCATCCTTTAGTTATATGCACGCTCCCATTACCATTGACCTGTTGAACCATGGCTTCCATGTGCTGACGGAAAAGCCGTGCGCCGGAACACCGGAAGAAGTTCAGGCCATGATGGATGCAGGAAAGAAGAACAACCGCATGTTTGCGATTTTCCAGCAGTCCAGGTTTGCTCCCTATTTTGAAAAGGTGAAGAGCATCATCAACTCCGGAGTACTGGGTAGAATCGTACAGATCAGCATCCGCTTCAACGGCTACGCCAGGAGATGGGACTGGCAGTGCTGTCAGGAGTTCCTGGGCGGCAGCCTTTATAATACCGGACCCCATCCCATGGATCAGGCATTGAACCTGCTGGATTATTATGACGGGACTCCCAATGTGTTCTGCAGAATGGATCGGGCCAACACCTTTGGAGATGCGGAGGACTATGTAAAGGTCATCCTTACCGCTCCGGAACGCCCGCTGATCGATGTGGAGATTTCCTCCTGCGATGCCTATCCGGGTTATACCTATAAGGTGCAGGGCACCAGAGGCGGCTTGAAAGGGAATATGACCCATATCGACTGGAAATATTACAGTGAAGAGGAGGCCCCCAGGCAGGTTCTGATCAAAACTCCCCTGAAGAATTCCGAAGGTCTGCCCATGTACTGCTCCGAGAAGCTGGTATGGACGGAAGAATCCTGGAATACCAACGAGCCCAGAACCTTTACCTATGCCGTAAAGCGTTTCTATGATACGATCTACAACCATCTTGTGAATGGGGCGTCCCTTGTTGTCACACCGGAACAGGTAAAGCAGCAGATCGCTGTCATCCATGAATGCCACAGGCAGAATCCTCAGCTATAAAACAGAATAAAAGAAAGGTAATGCAAAATAGGCGCTGCTGATGAGCAGTATGATCCGGTAGAATAAGTTTTTGAATCGAAATCGAATTTTTCATTGAGAATATTCCATCGTTGTGATTACTACATATACATATAGTAATCACAACGATGGAGGTTAACATGTTTAAAAGTCTGAAATCCTGGTTTGTCTTTCTTCTGTTATTTTCCACTGTATTACCTGCTGTCTTATCAGGTTGCGGCAGCGTAAGCAGCTTACCGGGGCAGATACGGACCGACACCGGACCGACTGCCGCGTCCCCTGAACCGCCCGATTCATCGGAGGAACCGTTTTCGGTGTGGGAACCGGAGAATTCGCAGTATCCGGGCGCGGATCAGGAACCGGAGAACACAAAGATGGTCGGAGAGACCCCGGAACCGGAGATTTCTTTGATACCCGATGTTACCCCGGAGCCGAAGAACTCTCCGCCGCCTATAAAAACCAGTGAACCAAAAAAGACGGAAAAGCCGGTAAAAAATCAGAGTCCAACACCTAACGAAAAATCAAATTCTACCTCTGCGTCTAAGCCGGAACCGACTCCAAAGCCGACGCCTGCAGTGGAAGCGTCCCTTTTCTATCGGTTGGAGGTGGATGTGACAAATCAGGTGGTGTCTGCCTATGAGAAGGATAAGGACGGAAAATATACCAAGCTTGTCCGTCAGATGATCTGCTCCACCGGAAAATCGTCCACTCCAACCCCTCTCGGATCCTTTGCCATACCGGGCGGACCGTATGACAGAGGACTTTGGGGATATTTTACCAAATTCAAGGTCTGGGCCAGGTATTTTGTCCGGATAAAGGGCGGCATCCTGTTTCATTCCGTCATATATGCCAAAAATGATGTTACCACCCTGAAACAATCCACCGTGAATACACTGGGCACTCCGGTATCTGCGGGCTGCATCCGGCTCCAGGTGGAGGATGCCAAGTGGATCTATGATCATGTCAAGGCGGGAACCTTCGTGGATGTGGTAGAGAAGGAGAAGAATCCGGAACTGACGGCAAGCCTGAAACCGGGAACCCCGGCGAAATCGCCAATGCCGTCCGAGCCGGCGGAAACTCCCCCGCCTGTTGAAACCGTACCGGTCAGTCTCAGCCTTGACAATCCGGATAAAATCCGGCTGATGGCCGGGGAATCGGTGCCATGGAAAGCAATTGTCACCTACAGTGATAAAACCGAAAAGGAAGAAACCGCGAATGCAGAGCGGAGCCTGGATAAGGAAGGAATTGTCGTTCTTCAGGAGAATACCATTCTGGGAATCGCTCCGGGCACAGCGGTGTTAACCGTGAAATGCAAGGATCTGTCCGCTTCTGTCGAGATCACAGTCGTGGAAGCAGCGCCGACGGAGTCGTCCGATCCGCCGACTGAACCGGAGGAATCAACGGAACCTGTGGAAGAATCGGGAACCGGTACTTCCACAGGCCTGGATGAGGCAGAGAAATCGACCACACCTGCCAAGCAGGAATCAGGATCGTTAATGCCGTCCGAACCGACGAAATCCCCGGCCGGATTCGCCACCGGATCGTAGTCTCCTTTTACCGGAACCCGTTGGCAGGTTCTGAAACACCAACAGAATTGACCGAAATTTACCTGTTTGGATGGTCTGCTTTCATAGAGAGGAGACAGAAAAGACAATTGTAAAATTGGATTTTTACTGAAAAAAGCAAGGAATCAATATGATCATAAATATTGATGATTGCTTTTTTTTGTTGCTTTTATATAATCAAAATACCAGAAATGAATATAAAATGGAGTGACTCAAATGAATGACAACTATAAAAAAATGACAGGTGCGCCGATCCGGGCATCAACAGAACAAGGGGCAAAGGCGTTTCTGCGGGAATTTCTGCGGCAGAAATCATTGATTTTAATGAGCATACCGGGCCTTATCCTTGTGTTTATATTCAATTATATACCGATATACGGGATCATCATTGCGTTCCAGGAATACAATCCGGTAAAGGGATTCTTTGGGAGTGAATGGGTGGGACTGAAATATTTCCGTATGTTTTTTTCCAATCACTACACGTTCCGATTACTTACGAATACGCTTTTGCTGGGAGTTTATTCCCTGCTCTGGTCTTTTCCCGCCCCGATCATCCTGGCCCTGATGATGGATCTGCTCAGAAGCCAGAGATACAAGAAAGTGGTTCAGACCATATCCTACTTTCCCCACTTTATCTCCACGGTGGTTGTGGCCGGTTTGATTCGGGAACTGTGCGGGGTGAACGGTGTATTCAATATGATACGCAATCATTTTGGATTGGATTCCGTTGCTTTTCTGACTTCTCCGGAATGGTACCGGACTATGTTTATCGGCAGCGGAGTCTGGCAGGGCGTGGGCTGGGGGTCAATTATATTTTTGTCAGCTTTGTCCAATGTCGACCCGCAATTGCATGAGGCGGCTGTCATTGACGGCGCCAACCGCTGGCAGAGAGTGAAGCACATCATGCTGCCCTCCATCGCGCCTACAATCACGGTTCTTCTGATTTTCAGCATCAGCGGGATACTTGGAAGCGACTTTCAGAAAGGGTTGCTTCTGTATAATGAAGCTACCTATTCCGTATCGGATGTAATCGGGACCTACACTTACCGGGAAGGCATCCAGGGAGGCATGTATGAATATACCGCAGCCATCGGTCTGCTCATGTCGGTCGTATCATGTGTACTGATCGTGGTGACCAACTGGGTCAGCCGCAGGGTAAGCGAAAACAGTCTATGGTAACGGAAGGAGAAATGCCGGAATGATATACGATCGATCCACGGGTGATAAAATTTTTGATTTGTGCAATAATCTCTTTATGGTCCTGGTTATTATGGTGATGATTTTTCCCATGGCCCATGTGATTTCGGTTTCCCTCAGCGACGGTCAGGAAGTCACGAAAGGCGGATTTTTTCTGTACCCCAGGGGATTCAATCTGGTAGGTTATCAAACGGTTTTCAAAGACCCGATGCTGGTCCGATCCTATGGGAATACGATTCTCTATTCGGTTCTGGGTACCGTGGTTACGCTGGTCTTTACCTGTCTGACGGCGTACCCGTTATCCATCAAGGGATATAAACTGAAAAAAGTGACGACGATCTACCTGACCATCACGATGTTTCTCAGCGGAGGAATGATTCCCACTTATCTGTTGATTCGTCGACTGCACCTGATCAATACAGTAACCGTCATGGTGCTTCCGTTTTGCGTAAGCGTTTACAACTGCATCCTGTTTCGCACCTTTTTTCAGGGCATTCCTCCCTCTCTGCGGGAATCGGCCATGATCGACGGCGCCGGGGAAACAAGGATTCTCTTTCAGATCATCATGCCCCTGTCCAAAGCCATCCTGGCGACCATCGGTTTGTTTACGCTGGTCGGAAAATGGAACGACTGGTTTTCCGCTCTGATCTATTTAACCGAGGAAGAACGGTATCCGGTCCAGATGATATTGCGGAAAGTCCTGTTTAACGTGTCCAGCCTGAAGGATATGGACGAGGCTACCCGCTCCATGCTGCGGATCAATAAAGTAACGCCGCAGAACATACAGATGGCGGTGATTGTGATTGTGATCCTGCCCATAATGTGCGTGTATCCTTTTCTTCAGAAATATTTTGTCAAAGGCGTGCTGGTGGGCACAATCAAGGGTTAGGCGAGACAAGGTTATACCGGTGGTACAAACGTCATTGACGTTGTATATAGATCCATTATACTATATAAATTAACAGGAGGGTTATAATGAAAATGAAAAGGAAGACAGCAAAGAGAAAGATGGTTCTGATCTTGTCCGTCGTTCTGGCATTCGCATTTCTTGCCGGATGTACGGGAGACGGGAATCCGGCTGCGACGAAGCAGCCGTCCTCATCCGGTTCCCGGAATACAGGTACCGACAGTACGGAACCGCTGAAATTCAGCGTAACGACAGTAGACTTCGGCGAGGAACCTACCGGCAAGCTTATCCAGGAGGAATGGCTCAAAGCCTGTGAGAAAAAGCTCGGCCGGCCTCTTGATATCGATTTTGATTATATCAGCATCAGTGATTATGCCGAAAAATTGAAATTGCTTTTATCCGGCGGCGATCTTTCGGACGTCACCTCCATTTTCAATATAGAGAACAGTGAGGTCGTCAAATACGGCAGCCAGGGATTATTGGAAGAAATTTCGCAGCACGCGGATATCACACCGAACTATCAGGAAAAAGTCAACTTCTCTCCCGAAAACAAGAAGGTTGCAACCGCACCGGATGGAAAGATTTATTCTTTCTATCACATAAATGTGATAGAAAAGGAATGTGTGTACGGAACTGGGGTCGGCGGTGTCCGCTATGATATTCTGAAAAAACATGGACTGGAGATACCGACCACCGTGGAAGAGCTGACCGATACCGCCCGGGCATTGAAGAAAGAATACCCGGATATTTATCCGATTGTCCAGATTGAAGAATGGGAGCCTTTTGAAACCGCTTTGTTCTACAGCAACCATACCATGGGAAGCACGTATTTCAACGGGGGAAAATATGTTTACGGACCGTTGGAAGACGGGTACCGGGACGCTCTGACGGTCTTGAATCAGTGGTATAAAGAAGAGCTGGTCGCTCCCGACTACTTTGCCCATACACAAACGGAAGGATTCGCCAGTGTTGCCAACGGCACCGCTTTTCTGGTTCCCAAACTCTATGAAAGCTATCCCCTCATGTGGTCCAAACAATATCCGGACCAGGAATGGGTATTGGTGGACGGTTTCCGCACCGATGGCAAGGATATACCATGGAACCGGACCAATGTTAGCAAACCGGGTTTCCAGATGGAGAACAATTCCGGTATTGTGGTCTCGTCGGATTCCGGGGCAAAGGAAGACATAATGAAGTTCCTCGACCTGCAATACGATGAGGATGTCTACAATATTCTGTCGTGGGGTATCGAGGGAAAGACCTACGAGGTGAAAAGCGACGGAACCAAGGGGTTGCTTCCTGAGTTTATCGGCGGGGAAAGCAGCGACGAGCTCATTTCCCTGGCGCTTCCCGCTTCGGGCAGAAGCCGGGCGGGTATTTTTCCGACGCCTCAGAACCGGAATATGCTGTGGGACGATTTCAACGGTCCCGAGAAAATCTATAACGGTTCGGAAGTAGTGGAGATGCAGGTATCCCGATACAGCGGTCAATATGAAGGGGCTACGATTCCTTCCTATCTTGCGCCGAATAATACCCTGAGCAAAAGTGAAGCGCAGGATTATTCCAATATTATGACAGCGGTGGATACGTTCGCGAAAGAAGCAAAGATCCAGTTTATCAAAGGGGAACGTTCCTTTGACGATTGGGACAAGTATCTGGAGGAAATCCATTCCATCGGAGATATCGAAAAGGCTTTGGATATTTACAATTCCAAGCTGGATGACTAAAGAAGAGGCTGTCAGCTAAAAATAAACTTGTGCCGGCTAAATCGCTTGCATTGCCGGCAGGGGCTCGGATTCGTTCCGGCCAGGATATTGGTTGCTGAGTGAATTGCGGGAGTTCCATGGCCCGCAATTCACTTTGCATTTAAAGGTGGAATTATGAGAAGAAAGCACAGACTTTCCCAAATGAGTATTTCAAAGAAGATCGTTTTTGTGAATATGCCCTTGTTGTTGGCCATGCTGATGTTGTTTCTGCTGATTACAGGTGTTTCCAAAAATGAATTGGATGGTGAAATCCAGGCCGCGAATAAGAGAACTCTGCATACGTTTCACACCAATGTGGAAAGGGAAACGAAACGTCTGAGCAATCTTCTGTTTTTATGCAGGGATGATGCCTCTTTCATACTGGCTCTTTCCGGAAAAACCGAAACGTTTTTTGTCGGTTATGCCATGCAGGCTTCCAAACAATTGACCATCATCAAGAACTCCCTGCCATATGCGGAAAGGGTTTTTGCCTATTCGGTGTCGCAGCGGAAGTTCATTCTGGCAAATAACGCTATATTATCGAAAGATGTGTTTCTGGAGGAATTTTCCGAATTATTGGCGGAAGGCGAAAACCTGCCTGATTTTTCAAAAATAGAAGACGGATTTACCTTATACGGGAAATTTATACTGTATGTGAAAAACATAGAAAATTATGGACCGATCGTTATACAGTTCCGGCAGGAGAGCTTTTTACAACGAACCAGATTGGATGCGGAGCTGGTTCATTTTGAATATATGGCATTTACGAAAAACGGGAAGCTTTTGCTATCCAGTCTGTCCCAGAGTATAATGGGAAATGAGAGGCTGCGTCCGTCGGATATGACAACCGGAACGATATTCCGATCCGGCGGCGGTACCTATGAGGTATATGCCGAAAAGGATATCCTGTCCGGTTTTACCTATGTGGTGCTGAAAGACACCAGGACGATGCTGTATGACCAGTATTACTACAACATCCTGTTCGTTGTCGGCATCGGGGGTCTTCTGTTACTGAGCAGTCTCATTCTGCTGACCAATTCCAGTCTCTATCGTCCCTTGAAATTCATGGTTCAAAGAATATCCGGGGAAGGAAATTATGTGGGGGACGAGCTAAAGGTCATCGAGAACTCCATCCTGGCGTTGCAAAGCGAAAGGAATGCCATGTCGCAGCAGATCGCGACAATGAAACAGATTCAGCTGAATATGGCGCTGGGCAACCTCATGTATTCCGATACCACCGGGTATATTGCCGTCCCCGACGTGATACGGCGTTTAGAGAAGCTCTATCCGCGATTTCTCATCGTCATGGTCTCCTCACAGCGGGATGACGGTTTGCCGGGGTCTTCCTTTTTACGTCATGTGGATGATTTGCTGAGTACGGAGAAAAACTGCATTCGGATCGAGCAAACCAGATTCCGGAGGGTGTATCTTTATTCCGGTGCGGATTCCCAAAATGTATTATGCCAGTATCTGGACGACTTTTTCTCTGACGAACCGTCGGAGGAAGTGAGCTTTGCCGGCGTCAGCGACGTTTCCTATGATATCCTCAAACTGCGGACCGCATGTAATCACGCCTATGATGCCATGATGAGATCTCCCGTATCCGGGGACGGCAGAAGACAGGAGCACTCCATTGGCTGGGAGGACGGGCTTGTTCCGGGGAAATGGGTTATTCGCTTGGAAGAGCAGAGCATTCTCCAGACGAGTGTTCTGTCCGGAATGGCGGACGACATCTGTGATGTCATTCGGAATATCCTTTTTGCGCCGGAAGGCAGCAATCCGCTATCATTGGGGGATATGCAGCGACTGTATTCCGATATGTCCGCACTGCTCGGCACTGTCATCAACACTGTTCATATAGAAACAAACGAAACCCGGATGACTTCTCCGGATGATGCGGTGTTTCATCCCGGATATGCGTTCCGGGCCTTGTGCCATGATTACCAAATGGCATGCCGGAGTTATGCGGCAAAGCAGGGAAGCCTGAAATACAAAATGACCCAGTATATCAATACACACTTTTCCGATGATATTTCCCTCAACAGCCTGGCGGATAAGTTCGGATTGACTCCCAGCTATCTGTCCGCCTGGTTCAAGAAGAATATCGGCCGGAATTTGTCTGTTTATTTATCCGTGAAACGAATGGAGGAGGCCAAAAGGATTCTGCTGGAGAATCCGGACACAAAAGTGTCCGATGTAGCGGAAAAGGTAGGAATTTCCAATGTGATGACTTTTATCCGCCAGTTCAAGTCGCATGTCGGAACAACACCGGACCGCTATCGGAAATTAAACAGGCAGAATGAAATGAAATAAATCGGTGAAAAATGATGCAAAAAGGATGGAAAGAATATGAATGATGCATTTATGCAACTGGCAAAACGAGTTT
>ENA-UOOK01004742-UOOK01004742.1-fermentation-metagenome-genome-assembly--contig:-NODE-4742-length-14292-cov-4.661797_pt1 | contig 14292 bp, 11 predicted proteins | sample MGYA00245777_ERZ724023 | MGnify/ENA primary metagenome ERZ724023 (study PRJEB28704, sample SAMN03018312) | fermentation metagenome | biome: anthropogenic terrestrial biome; feature: soil; material... | reverse complement strand
CCTGCCAGTTACCGGCTGCCATATTGACAGCATATTGCTCGGGACCTCTGGCGCGTAACTTTTGGCAACACTCAATAAACTCATCCCATGTCTCCGGGAAATTTTTATAACCGATCTCCTCTAAAATATCCGTACGATAAAAGATAAATCGGGTGTCAGCATACCAGGGGATACCATATGGTTTACCGTTAATAACGTATAGATCTGTACAAGCTTCAACAAAATCATTCAGCTTCAAGGTCTTTGATTTGGCCAGGTAAGGAGTGAGGTCTTCCAAGGCTCCGGCCTCGGTAAACTGGGCCATATAAGTCGAACCCATTTGCGTAAGATCGGGGACGGTGCCACCGGCCACAGCGGTTAGCAGCCGATCATTCGCCGCTGACCAGGGGATGACCTGTAGTTTAACTTTAATCCCCGGGTTTGCCGTTTCAAACTGTGGTAACAGTTTACCAATATTTTGACCTTCTACCCCCATTGCCCACAGTGAAACCGTCTCCACGCTTGCTGCTTTAAACGTAGTGGTTGCCGTCAAGATGAGAATCAGGGCGACAAAAATTAACAGTGCCGATCTTTTCATTTCTTAATCCCTCCATAAGTTTAATACCCAAAATTATCGAAGAAACCTAAAGTCGGTTTAGTTGGCCATACTAATACCATCAAGGTAAAAAGGCTTAGTAATCGGAATTTTAATACCATTCTCATCAGTAGCCCAACTAATAATGTAGAGGTTGTAAATCCCATTTTCTTTGATTCCCTTCATTTTATCAGAAAGGGGATAGTGCACTTCATTCCAACCTTTAGTAGCCTTTTGTGGTGAGGCGATCCCATCAACCCAGCTCCAACCGTCGTTACTATCGCCCATTCCCAGGAAGAAATCAGTTAGTTCGCAGTCCTCGGGAACATAAAAATTAATGATTAGCTCTTGGTGACCATTCCACTGGTTTACCCTCGGACTATTTAAATCCAGGGCAATTTTGGTCTCCACAGCGTTACCACTTGGTATTATCTTGCACGAATGTTCGCCTTCGATCGTATAATCCGTACTCAGTTCAAATTGGGCGCCGGTATTATCATTGCTGTATTTAGCAATTTCGTCACTACTCTCCATCCTCCACAGATACTCTGATTTGACTTGCTTGGGGGGCATGAGCAGATAAGCGCCGTCAAGATGGAAGCTATCCTTGAGCGGAACCCGCTGACCGTCTTTAGTACCGATAAAACTGATGAAAAGGGCATATCTCCGCTCAAAGGAGGTCTCCTTCATGAATTGTTCATCGATATCAAAGATTAAGGTATTCCAGCCGGGTTTGATCTCGCCAGTGGCGTTTTGGTCCAGTTTAACGGTTTGGATGACTAATCGGTCTTCAGTCACATCCACCAAACCCAGATAAAATTCGGAGGGAATAACCAGACTGTCTGGTGAGAAGTGAGCGTTAAGCGCTAATTTTTGCGCTGCTGCCCAGTGCGTTAGGTTTTCTTCACCGAAGAGAGGTAAGGTTACCTTGGTGATTAAAGACTTGCCGTTTGGGGTGATTTTAACGGAATAACGTCCCTGTAGAACAGGTTTTTTAGCCAGAGCAAAGGTACAACCGGTGTCATCATTGCCATAAAGTTTAACCTCGGCCTTGCTTTCCATGGTTAATAGGTAATGGGGGGCACTATCGGCTTCTGCTGCCGATACGATGGGGAGCGAAATTAATACAAACAGCAAGTATGTGGCCACCATGACTTTACGCCAAGACATTGGATCGCCTCCTTGTTTTGATAAGCTTTTTGCGTTGTATCCTTTTTAAAAGGTCCCAATACAATCTCATCTTTTTTTCTTAAAAAATCACCTCCACGTGGTGAAGCGCTCCATCGTTATGCGGATAAAGTTTACCGCTGTCGATTTTGACGCCATCCACAAATAATTCTATTTCCTCTCCGCTAGCAGCTCGTCGGAAAGTGAAGTGATAGAGAGCGCCCCGATAGGGACGGGTGACAGAGAATTCCGTCCAGTCGTCCGGAACCATCGGTCTGATTACCAGACCGTCCCAGTCCGGGATGATACCGCAAATACCTTCCATTGCAGTCAGAAACGACCAGGTGGATGAGCCGGTGTACCAGGTGAAACCGCCTCGACCAAAATTGGGAGAATCCGGTCCATCGACATTACCGGGGTTGACATAGGGTTCTACTTTATATAAATCAGGGTTTAGCCCCCGGTAAGGTGGGAGGAAACTTTTATAGGCTTCATAGGCTTGCTTTTTCTTCCCTAATTTACAGGCGGCCAAGACCCCCCAGGTGGCGGCGTGAGTGTAGGTACCCCCGTTTTCCCGCAACCCAGGCGCATATCTACTTAAGTAACCGATCTGAGGTTGGGGGGTCTTATAGGACGGGTAAAAAAGTATCGGTCCGTATTCACGGAAGAGATAGGTATCCATCGCCTGGAAAAGCTTTTCTGCGCGCTCCGGAGGGGCAATATCGTTTAGTATGGCCCAGGATTGGGCGTTAAGAAAAATTTTACCCTCTGGAGAATTTTTGCTTCCTAGGATGGCGCCGTTATCACAGATCGCACGGATATACCAGTCTCCGTCCCAACAGTAGGTATTGATTAGGCTCTTCAAACACTCGGCATGACGAAGATACTCCGCCTTGAGTTCAGAATCACCGTTTTTTTCGGCTACCACCGCAAATTCTTTTAAGAGCCCGGATAAAAACTGAGCCAGCCAGATACTTTCTCCTTTTCCATCAGCGCCTACAGCATTCATACCATCATTCCAATCACCATCACCAATGAGTGGAAGTCCCCGCGGGCTTAGATGCGCCAGGCTATAGTTGAAGGCTTGGCAGCAGTGTTCATAGATACTGGCCTCTACCCCGTTTTTGTAAGGGACTTGTTCCTTTAGAAACGCGAAATTACCGGTCTCCTTTAAATACTTGATGACCACAAAAGGCAACCACAGCAGATTATCAGAGATCCGATTCTCGGCGGCCATCTCTGAAATCGGATGCCACCAGTGGTTTACCCTTCCCTCTGGGAATTGGTGGGCGGCATGTAATTTAATCTGCTCCTCCGTCCTGGTGGGATCAATGTATAAGAAAATCTGACTGGCCTGGAGTTGGTCACGGAAACCATAGGCGCCACCTGCTTGGTAATAACTTGTTCTTCCCCAGATATGGCAGGAGAGGGATTGATACTTCAGCCAGATATTATTCATGAGATTAAACCCGGGATCGGGAGTGGCCACCGTAGTAGTAGATAATAACCGTTTCCAAAATTCTTTGGTGGCAGCGAAGGCTTGCTCAACAGCTGAAGAAGATTGATATTTAGTAATAATCTCCTCTGCTTGCTCCTGCTTTTCTCGGGACACGGCTCCGAGGAGATAAATTATTTCCACCTCCTGACCTGGGGGAATAACTATCTGATTATGAAGGCTAGCGATCGGATCACTCCACTTACCGGAGACACCGGTAACAATGCCATTGACCACCGCGGCAGGTTTTTCGAGGGCGCCGTATGCTCCCAAAAACATTTCCTTATCGCCTTCATACCCGGCGACTGGTCGGTTAACGCTGTGAAAGGCCAGATATTCCCAGTCTCGATTCCAATGGCGACCTTTCTTGTTGGGAATCTCCCATAATCGTTTGGTTGCGAACATAGTATTTAAGTTCTCATTGAATTGGGTCTCACTAAAAACCCGGTGAAATTCGCGGGCGGGGTCGGGGAGACCCAAGCACCATTCAAAATAAGTGAAAAGCGATAAGCGCTTCTCTCGCGGACTATTATTTTGCAACTGGACTTTCCAGATCTCCAGCGGTTCTTCAGGGGGGACAAAGATGGTGAGGGTACTTTTTATATCTTGATAAACAGAAAAGAACTGGGAGTAACCGATACCGTGGTGTACTTGATAAAAATCAGGTTGGTGACAGACCGGCTTCCAAGTAAGTGACCAAAATTCACCGGTATCCTCGTCACGAAGGTATAGATACTTACCGGAATTATCCTTGATTAGGTCTTGTTCCCACCGGGTGATACGATTATGGGAGGCATGGGTCTTCCAACTGTAGCCACTACCGGTTTGGGAAACAATTACTCCGTAATCACCGGGGCAGATTACGTTTACCCAAGGGCGGGGAGTATCCGGTCTGGTGATAATGTACTCGTCACCAGTATCATTAAAATATCCGTATTTACTTTGAAAATTGGCCATAGCTAGCACCTCTAATTTTAAATTAACCGGTTAAGTAAAAAGCAAAAAATAATATTGCTTTATAGTGCCCGACAGGAAGAACGTTCAATTAAACTAGTTTTTAATAGAATTCTCCGGTGGGCAGGTTTTTCCTTGTGAATTAATTTTATAATAATTTCCGCCGCATTCTTCCCCATTTCTTCAATCGGTTGTTTAATAGTGGTAAGGGGCGGTTCGACGAGAGAGGAAGCTTCAATATCATCGCAACCGATAACCGAAAGATCTTGGGGCACTTTTAAACCTGTTGCTCGTGCTGCAGCTAAAACACCTATCGCCATTTGGTCATTGGCGGCGAAAACCGCGGTGGGATTTGGTTGTAAACGGTGTAAAGTTAAGAATGCTTGATAGCCCCCTTCGCGTTTGAAATCTCCCTGGCTAGTTAAGCTTTCGTCATAAAGAATTCCGTAATCACTGAGAGCTTGGCAGTAACCGCGAAACCGAAATAAACTATCACCGGCGGTCTGCGGTCCATGAATAAAGGCAATACGTTTATGGCCGAGCTTGATCAGATACTTAGTGGCCTTGTAACCTGCTTCAAAATTGTCGACACTTACATTATAAATAGATTCATCGTTAAGTGTCGAGTCGATTAGAGCAAAGGGGATGCGGCGTTTTTTTAGATTATTAATATAGCTGAGATCAAGAAAATAGGTCATCAGAATAACACCGTCGACGCGCCCGTTAGTAAAAAGATCCACCATCTCCCGTTCTTTTTTAGGAATGGCATGGGTAGTGCAGAGGTTGAGCGTAAAATTATAGAGATTGGCAGTATTCTCTACACCGCGAACAATTTGAGCATAAAAGTGGTCACTAATATCCGGAATAATCAACCCCAGCATCTCAGTGGACTTCCCTGCTAAACCGCGGGCTACGACATTAGGGTGATAATTCATCTCCTTCATGAGTTGAAGGATCTTTTCCCGGGTTTCTTCACTAACCCCCGGTTTGTTATTGAGTACATAGGAAACAGTTGCTTTGGTTACATTGGCGGCTTTGGCGATGTCACTAATCGTTACAGACAAAGAATCACACTCCTACTTAACCGGTTAATTCAATTATATAGATATCAATCGGCTTTGTCAATTCTTTATTAAAACAGCTTATAGTTATAATATACTATTATTACTATCTTTTCCAGCTAGATATAAAATAATTTGGTAGGATAAATATAAATTTATTGCAGCTCACATTTCGCACCCTTATATTTAGTTAGGCTTTTATTTGGTATCCAGTTGATAGAAACTGATTTTAGCTTGACTTTCGTCTAAAAGGTACGAAAAATGAGTTGCGGGAGGCGCCGTGAAAAAATTTTTTCCTAAAGAAGTGTTTGACATTAAAATAACTATCGATTACAATATGACTGAAGATTCATATGAATACAGATTCATATTGATAAAGCTCGATCATAGTTATACTGTAAGGATGGGGAAGATATTGCCAAAAGAAACATTTTTCAATTTACCTGAAGAGAAGCGGGAGCGGGTAATCGAGGCGGCGATTGAAGAGTTTGCGGCCTATCCATTTCATCAGGCTAGGATTACAGCAATAGCTGACAATGCCGGAATCGCGAAAGGGAGTTTTTATCAGTATTTTGAAGATAAGAAAGATCTTTATAAATATCTTATCGAGATCATTGTAGAAAAGAAATTAAAATACATCAATCAAGATATGATGGTAAATCGAGAAAAATATAGCTTTTTTGAGCTTTTGCGGGAGGTTTATTTAAGCGGGATTAGATTTGCCAAAGAAAATTCGCGCCTGCTTCCTATTGGTCTTATGTTAGTAAACGATAAGGAACTATGCCGTGAGATCCTTGGGGAATATGAAGATAAGAGCACCGATTTTTTCTTACTCTTATTAAAACAGGGAAGAACAGAAGGCGCTATTGATCCAACTATTGATCTGATATTAATCTCTAAAATGTTAACCAGCATTAGTTATTCTTTAACTGATTTTGTTTATGAAGATGGCAAATTAGATTTGGATGACATGGAGATCATTGATCAGATGCTCTATATTATTGAGAATGGGATTAAAAAAAGAAGATGACTCAGTTACTTGGTCAATGGTCTCAAATAGACATTTTTTAAGCTTACGATTAATTTCTTTTTTTCAGCTGGGATTTATTAATAAAGGCTCTAGAGCTTGTCATTTAAATCGAGCAACGAGCGACGTGATGGAGGTTATTAAGATGGCGTTATTGAAATTAAAAGGAGTTACAAAGATTTATCAACAAGGAAAGATCGAAGTGCCGGCATTAAGAGGGATTGACTTAATAGTGGAAGAAGGAGAATTTACGACTATTTTCGGTCCGTCTGGTTCAGGAAAGACTACGTTACTTAATATGATTGGGTGTCTGGATAAACCGAGTAGTGGCAGTATCAATTTTGGCAACAAAGAATTAGTTAATTTAGACAAAAAAAATCTCGCCATGATTAGAAGACATAATGTCGGTTTTGTCTTTCAGAGTTATAATTTGATTCCTGTATTGACTGCCTTTGAGAATGTGGAGTTTGCTATTAGATTAATTAACAAACATAATAAAAACGAATTAAGAGACAAGGTGATGAAGATCCTGGCGGCAGTTGGTTTGGAGGGTTTGGAAAATAGAAAGCCCAATGAACTGTCCGGAGGGCAGAAACAGCGGGTGGCGATTGCTAGAGCTTTGGTAAAAGAGCCCAAACTGGTGTTGGCTGATGAGCCTTCCGCCAACCTGGATTCAAAAACCAGCGAAGAGGTCCTTGAAGTGATGGTCAAGATGAATAAGGAACTGGGAACGACCTTTATTTTCTCCACTCATGATCCGTTAGTGATGGATTACGCCCGTCGTTTAATCGAGATTCGGGACGGTCTGATCGCGAAAGACCAAAGGAGGGAGCAGGATGCTGTTCTTAACTAAACTGGCTTTTAAGAACCTGGCCCGCCATATGAGCCGGACGTTGATTACCGCCGTAATCATTGCTTTTGCCACTTTTTTCTATATTGTCATGGACTCCCTGGTCGGGGGGATGACGGAAATGTCCTATGAGACCATTATTGATTATGAAGCCGGTCATTTACAGATAGCAAATAAAGAGTATTGGGAAGAAGAGGAGAAATTGCCGCTGAAAAATTTATTCTCCGTTGATGGGCAGATGATGACCGCCATCCGGAACATTCCTGGGTATATAGGCAGTTCACCTGAGCTTAGTTTCCAAGCCCGTCTTAATAACGGCAGTGACGAACTGCCGGTGATCGGTAGAGGGGTGATCCCCGAGGCCTTCGAAGAGGTTTTTGCCTTAGGAAACCAGTTTGTAGAAGGGTCCCTCTTTACCTCCACAGAGTTATTCTCCGGGGAGTCGCCTGTAGTGGGATATCAAGCGGTCTTAGGAAAAAGACTGGCTGAACTGATGGAGTTGGAGTTGGGGGACTATATCATACTCTTGGTGAAAGATAGAAATGAAACCTTTAATACCATTGAGGCGCAGATTTGCGGCCTGGTGCACACCAGTAATCTCAATGTCAACCAGTACCTCGTCTATCTCCCCCTCGCTCCGGTCCAAGAGGCCTTGAGCGTGGGTAATGAAGTAAGTAAGGTCGTTATCAGAATGGAAAACAAGAATTTGGCTACAGGGGCAGCCGTGAAACTGGAGAATCACTTGAGAAGTCACAATAATTATCTCGGGGTCTATCCCTGGAGCGGATTGGAAGCCATATCTTTTGCCGAGGCTCAAAATATAGAGAATCAAGTAATTCTTACAATTATTCTTTTGATTGCCGCCATCGCCATCATTAATACTGTAATCCTGGCGGCCCTTGAGCGCAGAGAAGAGATTGGCATGATGAAGGCCATGGGCTTACAGAACAACGAGGTCGTCTACACCTTTGTCCTGGAATCAATCGGCATCGGCATCTTGGGTGGAGTAATCGGTGTGTTGATGGGCATTGGTGGTGTGTGGATGATGATCACTTATGGTTTAGACTTTGAGGCCATGTTTGGAATGGATATGGCTTCTTTTGGGATGCCGGTGATTGGCAAAGTTTACGGAGTCTGGAATCCTGCGGCTTTTGTCAAAGTCGTTTCCTTTGGGATTATCGTTTCGTTCCTCGCCAGTATCTGGCCGGCGTATAGGGCGGCGGATAAAGACCCAGTGAAGACGATTTATCATCGCTAGGGGGGTGTGAAGATGTTTTTTCTTTCAAAATTGGCTTTTAAAAATCTGTTCCGCAGTAAATCAAGGACGATTGTCTCCATGGTCGCCATTGCTTTTGCCGTCATGATCGTGGTTTTTGCCAAGGGCTTGATTGAGGGAATGATTGACTCGGTTTCCGCCGACCATATCCACTATAATTCCGGCCACATCAAGGTGATTGATGAGGATTATTACAAACGAGAACGTCTCTTGACTCTGCATTATCCGGTTGATGGTTTTGACGGGCAGGGGTTGGAGGAGATGATTACCGCCTTAGAAAGTGTAGAAGGCGTAGAAATGGTTATTCCCAGATTAAAATTCGGCGCCATGGTCAGCACTGAAGAGGAACTGGTCGCCATGAACGGCTGGGGGGTTAATCCCGAGCAGGAATTAGCTTTTACCGACCTGGAGGAGTTTTTGGTTGAGGGGAGGATGGTCGCCCCCGGCAAACAGGAAGTGGTGATGGGCACAGCCTTGTTGAAGAAGATCGATTGCCGGGTGGGAGATAAAGTTACTATCCTTTTCAATACGGCCTTCGATTCTTTAAGAGGGATTACTTTCAAAATCGTCGGCCGAATGGAAAGCGGCTTGAAAATTCTGAATGAAATAGTATTCTATCTGCCGTTAGATGAAGCGCAGCGTCTTTTATACCTGGATGACCAGGCTACTGAGTTGTTACTGGTCACATCGGACAGGAAGCTGGTTCCCGAAGTCTTGCCAAAGGTCAAGGCCTTATTGGCCAAACAAGGCGAGGAGAGATATTTGGTTTTGAGCTATAGGGAGACCAGCGATTTGATTCCCTTGATGGATCTATCCGCCGCTATCTATAACTTTATCTATATCTTTCTGGTCTTATTATCCTGTGTGGTCGTGGTTAATACGATGATTATGATCGTTAAGGAGCGGACCAAAGAGATTGGGATGATGGCGGCGCTTGGGTTAGAGAGAAAAGACCTTCTTCAGCTTTTTATCACCGAAGGCGCTATTATGGGAGTGTTGGGCAGCCTAGGCGGAGCTGTCGCCGGACATCTGATTAATAGTTATTTAGCTGGGGTCGGTTTCGATTATGGCGAGTCTTTGTCCGGAATTAGTTCGGAGGTGATCTTTAACACCATGATTTATCCGGTTTCCTCGATCCGCAATAGTATATTCGCCTTTGCGCTGGGAGTAATAATTGTTACGTTGGCCTGTTTAATCCCGGCCCGGAGGGCGGCCGACCTCGAACCTACCGAAGCAATGCGGGAAGGATAAGAAGAAGGGAGAGATTGATCGTGAAAAAACGGTTGGTTGTTTCGGTTGTTTCTTTGATTGTTGTTTTCATTATAGCGACCTTAACGTTCAGCGCTTTAACAGCGGAAGAGATCATCAAACGCCGGGATGATAATGAGCATTATGAGACCGTCCGGGCAGAGGCGGAGATGGTTATTCTTAACCGGAACCGGAAAATAGCCAAGACTATGACCACTTATGGGCAGGGTGATAATGGCTTGGTAATCTTCAGTAACCCCCGGGACCGGGGCGCCAAGTTTTTGAAACGCGGTGACGACCTGTGGATGTTCTTCCCGGAGGCTGAGGATCTGGTAAAGATCTCCGGGCATATGCTGAACCAAGGGATGATGGGTAGCGACTTTTCCTATCAGGATATGATGGAATCGGATAAGCTCACAGACTTGTATCAGTTTAAATTAATCGGCGAAGCGGAGATCGAAGACCGCCCTTGTTATGTGCTGGAAGGAACCGCCCGGGAAGGCAAAAAGGTCTCTTACTACCGGCGTAAATCTTGGGTTGATAAAGAAAGGTTTGTTGGCTTGAAAGAGGAATTATATGCCCGGAGCGGACGGCTGTTGAAAGTGATGTATGTCACCAAAGTGGAAAAGTTTGAAGGCCGTTGGTATCCGATGGTATCGGTGATGGAAGACAAGCTACGCAAGGATACGCGGACTGAGTTTATTATCAAATCAATCGAGTTTAATCCGAAATTACCGGCCGGGACCTTTACTTTGGAGAATTTGAAATGAGGAGGATTACTCATGCGCCAAGTCTCCATATTAATAACCCTGTTTTTGTTGTTAACAGTGCTCGCTACTCAGGCATTGGCAATCGAAGCCGGGGGAGAGGCGGAAGTGTTATACTCCGGGGTATTACCGGAGGAGGGAGATTTCGAAGATGAGATCGTGGATCGGATCGATCTGGAACTCTTTTTACCCCCGCTTGGGAACACTGAGTTTAGCTACGCTTTTCAGATCAGCAAACCCTTGCAGGGTTTGTTGGCTAACGAAGATGCGGTTTATTTCCCTAAAAAGCTCTATCTGAAGCATAAATTCGAAAAAATGCGCCTCACCTTAGGTCGGCAACCGGTCTCTTGGTCTTTCGGTTCCTTGCTCAATCCGGTGGATTATACTCTGGGTTCGGTGGCTTTGGATGAAGAGCATAACAGCAAATACACGGACGCCGTCGCAGTTTATATTCCGCTCAATTGGAATTCCAGTCTGTCGCTGGTAGCCTCCTATCCCGATGGATTCACCTCAAAAGAGGACCAACAGAAATGGGGGGCCAGGGCCAGGTTTGGGGTAAAAGGTTATGACTTGACCTTGAATTATGTGCGGGAGGCGGAGCTTTTTGAGGCAACCGGAGCTGTCCTTGACGAAATTGTAGGCTCAATCCCCAGGGAGCGGCTGGGGTTCGCTTTTAAAGGGGACATAAAAAATATTGGGGTCTATGGAGCATACGGCCATTATTTTGGGGAAGGGATTAAAAGTAGCGATAGCTATCTTTTGGGGGCGGATTATAGTTTTACTAATAATTATAATACTAAAATCACCTTCCAATTGGAGTTTCTTGGAGTTGAACTGAAGTTTCTGGAGCCACAGTTACGGAAGGAACTATTGAAAATGAAGAGCGATGATCAGAGGATCGATTTTTTAGTCGGGAACATAAACTATCCGTTGAATGACTTTTCAGCCCTTTCGCTGATGACCATGGTAAGTCTGGATGAGGGGAGTCTATTTTTGACGCCTGGTTTTTTAACTACTTTAGCGAGCAATTTAGACCTTGAGCTCAGCGCGACATTTTTTGGGGGTAAGGATGGCGCTTTATTCGCCCCGGGCGCTGTTATGCCAAAGGCGGTGATTGCCGTTAGTTTGAGGTATCCTTTTTAATAATTATCTATAAGATGAGCCTTTGAGGTGTGTGAAGAAATTACTTTGGATGAGTGGAAGCGCAGGCTATGATATATTAAAGTTGGACAGCCCTTTTTGCGCTTGTTCGCGCCATTGTTTTAAAATTATTTGTTTTGAGGTAAAATTATGACTGATTTATTAATCAAATGGTTCGTGAAAGACCATCAAAATTTCTCAAATTTTCAAGTACGGGAACGCTACGGTAAGTTTGCGGGGATGGTAGGGATCGTCTCCAATTTCCTACTTTTTTTGATCAAAATTGCCGTGGGAATGCTCTTTAATAGTATCGCCATTATAGCCGACGCAGTCAACAACCTCTCCGATTCAGGGTCTTCCCTAGTGACACTGCTGGGTTTTAAAATCTCCGGCAAACCGGCGGATGCCGAGCATCCTTACGGTCATGCCCGAATGGAGTATCTTTCCGGACTGACCGTATCTTTTCTGGTCTTATTCCTTGGGATCCAGTTGATTCAAAGCTCGGTAGCTAAGATAATCCATCCGCAAGCGGTTCAGTTCAGCGTGGTTTCCATATTCGCGCTGGTAGTTTCGATCCTGATTAAACTTTGGCAATACCTATTCTATCAAAAGGTCGGTAAGATCATTGACTCCACAACACTGATCGCAACCTCGGTCGATAGCCGCAACGATATTCTGGCCACCTCCGCAGTGCTGGCGGCGGCGGCGCTCAGCCGTTTGACCGGTTTTAACCTGGACGGGTATATGGGCGCCGCGGTGGCCATCTTCATCATGGTCAGCGGAGTAAAGCTAATTATGGATACCAGCAACCCGCTGCTTGGGATGGCGCCTACTAAGGAATTGGTGGACAGCATCAATCAAAAAATCTTAAGTTACGATCATATTATCGGGCTGCACGATCTGACGGTACATAGTTATGGGGCGGCTCAATGCTTCGCTTCAGTGCATTGCGAGGTCTCCGCCGGACAAGACATTATGGTGAGCCACGATTTGATTGACGATATTGAGCGGGACTTTTTAAAAAACGACGGCATTCATCTGGTGATTCACCTAGACCCGGTTGTGACCGACGATCCCAAAACCAACCAATTAAAAGCGGAAGTGGAAAAGTTGATGGGGGAGATCACACCGGAGATCAGTATGCATGATTTTCGGGTGGTCTGGGGTGTAAGCCATTCGAACCTGATCTTTGATGTGGTGGTCCCTTTCGATTTCCGCTGGAGCGATGCTGAACTGATTGGGATCATTGGGGAGAAAATCCACCAAATTGACGCGAGATATCATTCGGTGATCACAGTTGATCATAGTTATCTGCCCAGTGAGTAGCGTATCTAGCATGACGAACGTAGCGATAGACGTTTTAACTTTCAATTATCAGTCCCCGTTATTGTAAGGGGTCAGGAGGTCGGGATGATGAAAAAGGTGTTGCTTATCGATGGGGGTAGTTCCGGGCCATCGGTTTGTTTGTCGCTCTAGATTTGTAATCGGTATTCCCGGATAGTATCTTTGTATCGGAACTTATAATTTGGCAACAGTTACTACTAGGTGTTTTGTAACTTTCTACTTTGGCTAACGTTAAAAGACTTGTAGGTGTCAAAGATGAATGGAGGAGACAATATTGAAACGCAAGTTGACCATGATCGGTATTGTTTTGGGTTCCATCTTGGTTTTGGCTTCATTGCTCGTATTTATTAATAGCCAAATCAACCTGGCCAAGGAGAAAAAGGTGATGGCCGGATTTGAAAGCTTATTGGATAAGGAAGATCTTACTGCAGCGGAGCTTGTTCAATATATCGATGCGAATATTGATACCCTTTCCAAGGAAAATGCCTCCATGTTAGTGAGGGGGCTCGAGGTGATTCAAAAGGCCAATCTGCCTCAATGGGAGAAGCAGTTTGAGAATGAGGCGTTCCAGAGAGAACTAGCCCGGGTTTATCAGGAAAACGGTTGGAATCTCAACGGTTCCGAAGGCATCCGGGATAAGGAATTAAAGGCGTTCCTCGATGAAGCCGTCAGCAACGGTTATAAGTTGGAAACGGCGGAAGGATTTTTCTTCCCGGTGATCGATTATACTTTGTATGAACAATATTATCGAGTTGTAACCCTGGATTTGGTTGCGTACCTTGAGATCATGACGATCGAATCGGAGCAGACCCCGGTGAAGGATGCCGCGCTGATGATCGGTTGGGACGAAATCCTGGAACGGGCAATGCGCCAGGAAGAGTTCATCAAAAATTACAGTACCTCGACGCAGGTGGAAGCGGTGGCAGAGTTATTAAAACATTACGTTACCTTTGCCCTATTCGGTTGTAACAATACCCCCTTATTTAGTTACGACACTAAGGGAATAGTCCTAGAGGCCAAGGAAGCTTATTTGAATCATTCTTGGGATGAGGAGCAGGGGAGTTTTTCAACCTTGATGAATGAATATCTCAAGGTACTGGAAGAGAACGGTTACAAGCTAACCGAGGAAGTGGATCAATACCGGAAAGATGCAGTCGCCGGGTTTTAAAAAACGCCGCTGGTTATCGCGAGGTTTATTTATGAGCGACGCGGACTAAAACCACGCATGGGTGGGAGAATAGAAAAGCTATGCCGGCTTAGGTGTAAATGTAAAGTGTTCTGTTGGTGAAAGAACGTAAAAGGATGTTGGATCGGTCCCAACATCCTTTTATAATTATAAAGATCCTATTTATAAAGAGGCGATCACCTTCCGGCTTACCTGATCCAAAC
>ENA-UOOK01004741-UOOK01004741.1-fermentation-metagenome-genome-assembly--contig:-NODE-4741-length-14293-cov-15.722152_pt1 | contig 14293 bp, 17 predicted proteins | sample MGYA00245777_ERZ724023 | MGnify/ENA primary metagenome ERZ724023 (study PRJEB28704, sample SAMN03018312) | fermentation metagenome | biome: anthropogenic terrestrial biome; feature: soil... | reverse complement strand
GAGATTTTTTGACTTCTTCCGTTACTCCTAAAATTGTGTAAACAAAGAAATCATTTTGTCTTTTTCTTGGCTCTCAACTAAGACAAAACACATAGAAAAGCCCTTCAAACTCACTGAATTTAAAAGAATTGTCTTATTTTTGTCGCCTTTTGTCTTAGGCTTCTGGCGGTATGGACGGGAAGTGAACATTTTAAAGCAAACCTCTATAATTCAGTGACAACGGATGTTAATCATATAAATTAAACCGGGCTTGAATATCTTCGAAGCTCATTTGCCTTAACCTGTCGGGAGCAAGGCTGGCGCTTAACTGTACACCCGCCGGAATCAACACGTAACGGAATTTATTGCCGCGTGCCGAATCGTATTCAATATCCTGCAATGCAGCCCCGCTTATGCTTGTAAGCGTGATGTATATTTTACTGCCATTGGTGTTTGGAGATGCTTCATAACGCCCGTTTCGGAATTCATAATCAAAAAGCTTTACCTGGTTACTCCCCCAGTTTTCACCATAAACCAAGATTACGCCGCCTGCATTTGAGAAATTGTACAAACTCGAATATCCCACTGCCGATAAGAGAGGTGTTGGGATGGTATAATCCATCACTTTACGTGTAGAGGTATTGGTGCTGTTCCAATTGTAGTTTATCCACGTGCTCGCCACCACGTTTGCCGTTCCCTTCAGGTTAACGGGCGTCCCCCATCCCGATGTGGTTTTTGGCCCGAAAAAATCGCCTGTGGTCTTATTCAGGTAATAATCGCCCACAGTGCCTGTTGATGCGGAGGGATTTGTTGTTCCGCTTAAAATTCTACTGCCGGCTGTGCCTGCAGGGCCTGCAGGGCCTGTAGCGCCGGCTGTGCCCGTTGCACCGGGGGCGCCTTTCAGGTTGAGCGGCGTTCCCCATCCCGAAGCACTTTTAGGGCCGTAAAGATTGCTTGAGGATTTGTCCAGATACATATCGCCGATATTGCCGAGCGATGCTGCCGGCGCACCGGTCCCGCTGTGGATGACCGCTCCGTCTTTTCCGGGAATTCCTTGTGCACCTTGCTCGCCTTTTGGTCCTTCCGGACCCTCGCTGCCACTGCAAGAGGCTGTAAATAAGATTGTGGCTACACTTAACATTAAAAATGTTGATTTAATAAATAGATTTGTTCTCATTGTTTATAATTTTTAATATCAGCCCCTAACTCTGTCAGCTGACGGAGTATTGAGCATTGATTTGTAAAAGATAAAAATGTTTAGTCTGTTTTTAATCCCATGTGTGTCGAAATTCTTTATTCGGTCATGTGTGCTTTCATTGTTATTACTTTTGTCGTTACTCAAACAGGTCATTAATTCCGTATCCGCTTTTTGTCAAGCTGTTATTTGCCGGGTTTCTATCGTCGTTATGCTTATTTCCGTCTATTAAAATATCAGGGTCGTACTCGATTCGCAGCATAAAATCGGGTTGAAACTCCGTGGTTACATTCCATGCCGCAGTGGCGCTCACTTGCAGCGATTCGCCCACTTCCAGGGTCTGGAAATCAACCTTTGCAAGTAATTTCAATTGTCCGCCGTGCGGTTTTTGATAGAGCGCGGCATATTGCTGCCCTTGACCCGATTGGAACTTGCCGCCTACGTTTTTTATCACCCCCTTCACAGAAACCGTTCCCGTGAATTTGCTATCTTGGCTAACAAGTTCATATGTAATGGATTCTGCGGCCAAATCGATAGTAGGTACGGCTTCGGGTGTTTCATTATCACAAGCGAGCACCGTAAATAAAATGCCCGTTAAAAACCATAGTTTTAATTTTTTCATAATCTTGCCGTTGTTTTAAAATGTCAATAAATTTATTTTTGATTGAAAAAGCATCACTCCAAATAAGTTTCATATTCCCAGGTGTACCGGTAGTTCCTTACTGTGCCGTCAGGATTGGTTCTTTTTACTTCCGAAGCAGTGGGATAGCCCTGCTCGTTGTATGTGTAGCTGTACTCGTACACCGTAGCGCCTGTGCCTGCCAACTCTCTTTTTAGCTTCACAATGTTGTAATCGCCGAAGTAATGCAGGTTGAAATACGAGTTGAAGCCCAGCCTTACTTTACTGTATATCGGAATGTGAACTAGCGAGAAATTGCCCTTAATGCCCATGAGCTCCAAAGTAAGCTTGTCGGGATTTTTTTTGTCGTCGTAGGTAAATGTTACTGTTTCGACATCGGCAAAAGAACCGGCAAATATTGATTTTCTCCGGGTTTTCACTTTCGACACGTTGCCCCTGCTATCGTATTCCAACAAAAACTGCGTATCGTCCGGTATTTCGTTTACCATAATAAGCTGGTTTTGTGCATCGTATTCGTAGGTGCGTGTGTAGCGGCTAACGGGGTGGTCTCTGAGAATATATTGGTGTGCAGACATTATCAACTGCCCACTGCCGTTATACTGAAACGTGCCTTCTACATCACTGGCATAGTCCCCATCGTCGTATTTTATTTTGCTGATTTGTCCTGATTCATTGTAGGTGAAATTCATAGTTGCATTGCGCAAGATACGGTTTTGTGCATCGTATTGAACAGCAGATTCACCTCCCATTTCGGAAATATGATAGCGACTCAAATAATGTTTGCTGTTGTAGCCGTACGAAACAGATACACCATCTTCGGCATACGATTTCACACGTATTTTTTCAACGAGTTCGGGTGCCGGGCCGCTGTCTTTCGAGCAAGCGCCAGGTAGTAAGGCGAATAAAATGCCTGCGAGTATCCATGCGTTTAATTTTTTCATAATCTTGCCGTTGTTTTAAAATGTCAATAAATTTATTTTACCACAGTTAATCGCAATCTTTCATTTTTTCACAAATTCAACACGCCGGTTCTGCGCTTTCCCTTCGGGGGTGGAATTATCTGCCACGGGTTCCGATTGTCCTTTGCCTGAAGTTGATATGCGGTCGTTGCTAATTTGGAAATTATTGTTCAGATAACTTTGTACTGCCGCCGCCCGTTTTTCGGACAACGATTGATTGGACGGGGCATTTCCCGTATTGTCCGTGTGTCCGATGATTTCTATTTTCATGGCAGCATCTTCATTCAGGGCATCGGCTATTTCTTTTATTACTCCGTGCGATTCGGGTTTTATCTGTGCCGAGCCGGAAGCGAAATAAATTCCCGTGGTACTGAATTTTCCGGTTTTCAGCAATTCGGTTCGGGCGTCTTTCCCGCTTTCGGCCACGCGCAAATTGCTGATGTAAAACCCATCTTTGGGCTGAGGGATAAGCGGTGAGGCCCTGAAGTGGAAGTTGTTTCTGTAGCTGTTTTCATCAAATCCGCGGGGCAGGTCAAACAGTTTCCGGCTGTCCAGATAGAGCCTTACCCGATTGGCGTTTACCGCGATGGACACCCTGATAATTTTATTTGCCATTTTATCCACCGCCCACTCTGTGGTGGTTTCCCTGCCGGAATACAAACTTGTGGAATAGCCAATGTGCTGATTTACGGAAGGTGGTATAAGAAAATAGAATATCTTTTTGTGTTGGATGGAGTTTTTCGCCGGATTGGCAACTTCCGAAAAGCCAAAAGTAACCGGTGGTCGTTCTCCCGAGGCGGGATACACCAAATCAAATTCTACCGTAAAATTTTGAGGGAGTCTGGAATTTATTTCCGGAAAACTGATCGTGTTATCGGGTACTCTCAACCATTTTCCGGGTATATTACGTAATTCTACCACCTCGCCGCTGCCATTGGTGTTCCACTTTACAGGAAAATCGCCCGTTGCATCCAAATGAAAATCATCGAAAAAAATCACCTTATCACCCGGGATAAAATCGAATTTGGATTGAGCTGAAAATCCTGAAAGCTCATCCATCGGTTGAGTTTTGGCTTCGTTCTTGTGTTTGGCATTTTTAGGTTTATCACGTTCAAACACTTTATCCAACGCTTCGTCGGTTTTTTTACTAGCCTCACGTTCCACGCGTCTTTCCACAGTTCGTTTTGCCGCTCGTTCGGCTGATTTTCCTAACCGCTCCAAGAATTGAGCGCTGGCGCTCCCTACAAAAAACAGGAGCATGAAGAGTATAAAACCACAAGTTTTTGCTTTCATTTTTTAATTGTTTTCGGTTGTTTATTTGGATTCATTCTACATTGATTTGGACAAATATAACAACACCAAAGACCAAAAAACAAGCGGTGAGATGGCATGTGGGATAGAATGCAAGCCGATGGGATAAATGGCAAGAACAGAAAAAAAGTCTTGGAAAATAAGGGGAAACTTAAGTGTTTTTCGGGTTAATTTTTATAAATTTCAGGACCTGTTTAAATTCACTTATCTTGGAGCGGGATACAGGAATTTTTTTTATTTCGGGATGCATTTCGAGTAAATACCCTGCAGCATTTCCTTCTATGTGAATTATCCGCATAAGATTTACTAAGTAAGCTCTATGGCAATGAAAAAGAGTGGGAATATGACCGTTTGTTTCACGAAATTCCTTAACAGTATTTCTTAATTTGTATTCTTTAATAATTCCGGATTTTTCACAAAAAATGTGGAGGTAATTCCCTCTTGATTCTAAAAAAAGAAATTCGCCGGCAGAGATGGCAGGTATTTTAGAGTCGTCGGTTATTAAAAATAAGCTGTTTTTTTCATCCCAAAAAGGGGGTTGTTCCTCATTCATCGGAATGGTTTCGTTGAGCCTTTCCGCATTCCGGAGATTCCGCTTCAACAGGTAGAAATATCGTATGGTCATCACCAAAAAATAAGGTAGCATACCGCTGGCGCCCGCCAGTAGAATTGACCTTGCAAGCGAAGATATAACAATATCCGGATTGTCCTTATGCAGCCATAAGTTAACCAGCCAGATGACTGTGGAAATTGTAAACCATTGACAAAGAACATAAATCACTTCTTTCCCTACGGTCCATTTCTCCTGTCTGAATAATTGTGGAAAGTATATAAGCCACAAAGAGTTGACTACCATTACAATGTAACCGGTTCCTGAATAAGTCAATGAACGGAGAAAAATATCTTTCTCCGACGGTAAGTTTGAAAGACCAAACGGGCGCATTACAAACAACGTAAATAACACCATGAAGGCGATGGCCGCGATGGTACGAAAATAAACGCGTAAATCGTCATTCGCAGGATGAGGCTGTTTTAATATGGAAATCAGCTGTTGCATGCTAACTAAATATTTCTATTGTCCTATACCTATAGGTACGATACAAATTAACGTTGAGATACGTTGTGCTCCCCAGTTGTGTCTTCTCCTAATATCAAGGATAAGAGTTTCTAATTCGTCTGTGACCTTAAGGTTGGTGAGGATTTTGGGACGTTTCGACTTATCTGACAGTTTTGAATCTACGCCCGATTTTGACCTATCAATCCATCTGTAAAGTGTAGATCGGGAGATACCGCACTTTATAGATGCTTTAGTTGCTGACCCCAGCTCTTCATAGATATGGAGCCATTTTTGGCGTGTTTTTATGTTTCGTCCTTTATCTTTCATGGTCGAAAAATAAAGAATCTCAACAACTTTACAAAATCAAAATGTATCGTTTCTATTGATATGTTACAACTATGCTATTTTAAAATTATATCGAACTCATGGGCAAAAGGGCTTCACGATTTACTTGATGCATTGGCAAAACAAAATGTTCCTAATAAAAATCCTGATCCCAATAAAAGTAATTTACTCTATCAGCAAATATTATTGCAGGATAGGCACGTCATTGAAAAGGAGGAAATCTACGATTCAAATTGGTTTCCCATTATTTCTTTCCCTGACGAACTTAGATTTCATAACTATGATTGGCGTTTGCCAAAAGATTTTGATGTCAGGAAATTGACATTTCCGGCCATTAGATATAAAAAGTATCTCTGTACTTTTGCTTGGGAATATGATTTCTCGTATCATTTACCTAAAACGGAAACCTATGATAACAAGCAAACAATTAGGATACCAACTGCACAAATCTTATCTGGAGAATATGATAGTCCGTTTATTAGTAATTTTGAATGTCAAAGATTAATTATTCAATTAGTCAATAAAGCCTTTGAACTAAGAATGAAAGATAAAGGCGTAACTGAATACCCAATGTCAAATAAGATGGGTTATTGGAAAAAAAAGGAGTACTTGAAAAAGACAAATTTGAAAAAGTACAGTTAGCAGGAATACAAAAAGACAAAAATTGGCACTTTGGAATTGAAGTCTTGCTACTTTTCGTTTTAGAAAAGAAAGAAATATGGTTCTGTTTTTGGCTATTGTTTTTTTGCTAATTATACGGGTTATATTTCTTTTTCATCTCACACCGCATTAATTTGTTCAATTAACGATTTATCAATATCCAACTCCTTGGCATATTGTTCGAATTTTGAAAGGCTGAAAATTACACCATCAATCAATGCATTATAATCTAAAATATCATTATTTTTTGCAACAGTTTCCAAATCTTCACGGGTAATATTTTCGTTTTTACCATTAACGGTCAATGATTGCCTGTTTACATATGCAGGCGCAGCCAAATCCACACTGAAAGTCACATCGTATGCAGGTGATAACCGCCATACACCGGCATGATCCATACAAAACGAAACGTTTTTTGAATGATCGTCCACATTACGGGCCAGCACATTAAATACCATTCGTAAATATTGCTGCCGGCTATCCTCGTAGGGTAAATTAAGCCGCCGGATTACGGCAAAAATATCCTCGTAACTGTCACTCTGCGGAGACATTGCGGCCAATGTCTGGGTATGTATTTTATCGTTTCCGTTACGATCAAAACGCTGCGTAAGGAAATGAGTTACCCCTCCGTATGTTCTTAATTCAGACGGCATCATTACGATTCCGGCATCTACGGACATTTTGTAATATACATACTCTAATTTGGCAAAAGGATAAACGGAATTGTCGTCGTATTTGAGAATGTAATGGCGAAAGCCTTCAGGAATTGATCCTTGTCCGGAAATCACTTCTCCCGTAACATCGTTTACCGCCACAATCGCCTTCGGATGCTTTCCTCCGGGAGAGGAACTGATTTTCACCAGATCCTGCCACAAAATGGAGTTTTCCTTATTCAGAATAACCGTTTCTCTTTCGTTTAAAACATGTCTGGCAAAATTATAGAGTTTCTGTACATCGACAGAAAAGACCGAATTATCTCCCAATTTCTGTGCCGGTTCATACTCCAACGCTCCCATGGCACGACTGCCTATAAACGAAAGATGATCAATAGGAGTTATTCTTTTTGCGGGAATATTATTGTCACGCAACCATGCTTTAAAAAGCGAATTGCCCCATTTGTCGGGCAACGAATCTGCAATCATCGGAGGGAGTCCCTGATATAGTTTTTCTTCATTGCCCAGCCAAGGCATTTGTTTTTGGCTGCGGAGTGCGTCAATAGGCATCGTGATGGGTGCAATATCCAGTCTTTGTTTCAGGAACAATGGCTCGTATTCAAAGACGGCTAACCCTATCTTATTGTCCCAGGAGAGATACCCGACATCCGCTCCCCACAACTTTACTTTTACCACATTTGTTTCCATAAATTATTTTCCATGTTGCCTTTTGAATAATGTACGCGGGCTCCTCGGCAATTCGGGCAAAAGCTTTTCCATTTCTTCCAGACTGTCAATAGCACGAAGCAATTTAACGAATGAAGCCATTGTGATTCCTGTTGAAGAACCGTTCTCAAAAGAACTTATGGTAAATACGCTTAAACCGGATTTTTCGGTTATATCTTTTTGGGTAAAACCCAGCCGTTTTCGATATTCACTATATCGTTTCCCCAAGTCCCGGATTATTTCATTTCCGGATTTTTCGTATAATTCGTTATTCATTTCAACTTATTTTTTGCAAATATAGATATAACTATAATAATAAGCAAATACCACAACAATTATTGGAATATCTATATTTACATTAAGGCTAATGTTGAAAATGAATGAATCGAACTAAGTTACTGAAGGCATAACTTTTTAGATAAAAACTTTTCTGCTACATCATTAGTGCAAGGTGCAAGCTTTTTATATAAAGACTTGCACCTTGCACTCAGCTTTTAAATTTGTGCTCTGCACTCGAATAGTACTTTTGTATGGCTTATTTTCCGTACAAGCACCCGATAAGTACCCGATAAGTAGAAATGCTCGTTGAGTTAATTGGCGAAACCACTTTGCCCGTAAAATAAAAATGATGGCTCTTATAAACTTAAAAAACATAGAAAGTTTTATTAATACTTATCTTAATCCATCAATGGAGGTCAATTGGGTTGAGTCGCTTTATCCCAAATAACCCAGGCATCCAAAACAAAAGTATCGTTTGACGGAAATAGAAGTCGAGAACGAATGTCTGGCCACGTGAAACGTAAGTCGTTTATTAATTCCACAAATGTCGGCAATTTCCTTCAAATATGAATTTAGCTTCTAGTTACTCATAACGGGAAGTAATTTTAAGTCATCCCTCTCTTTTTCGTATTTCGTTATAATTTTGAGAGGAATATCTAACAATGGAAGTTCGACGCGGTTACCTGTTTTCTGACGAGTAGTGATTATCCAATATGATTCGTCGTGTTGTCGTTGGATATTATTAACGGTGAGATTTTTAATGTCTATGTACGAAAGTCCGGTGTAACTACCGAATAGAAAAATATCCCGCACCACTTCAATTCTTTTGATCGTAATTTTCTTATCCGTTATTCGCTGAATTTCTTCCATGCTAAGATATTCGATCTTTACTTTTTTCCATTTGGTTTTGTGACAAAAGAAAGGATCGTAGCTTATAATTCCCAAATTTCTGGCAAGGTTGACAATTTTCTTTAAAAACTGTATCATTTTGGCAGTCATATTAATCCCCAGCTTGCAGTTTACTCGAAGATATATTTAAAAGTCATTTATGAATTGTAAATTTAAATTATCTAAATAGACATCACTTTTGGAGTACTGATACAGCATAAAATCTTTTACCCGCCGATATGCGAGTTCATATTTTTTGTAAGTATCCATCACTCTTCCATGACCAACTAACTTTAATTCATCCTCATTGTGTTTTCTGAATAAAGAAAGGAGTGTTTGTGGGTAAATTTGTGTTTGAGTGTACATTTTCCGTAACTTGTCCGTTGTTATTATTTCACACTTTTCACTCAAATTTCTATAATAGGTATAAATTGTCATCCTGATTGAATTCAGTTTGTTGTTAAGTGATACGGAATCGTAGCTACTACCCTTTGCTTCTCCGATATCGACAATCCATTTGGAAGATTCAATGCTTAGCTTGGTACTAAACTCCACTTTTTCTCCATTCAAAGTAATTCTTGCAATGATGGGAGATTTACCATTTTTCCGTACTATGCTTTTCTTCAGGAAAAATGAAATTCTAAAGGTGTACTTCATTGAGTTAATTTTTTGGGTATTTTAATATTGTTTAATGACTTTGTTTTCGATAATCGTGAAAAGTTTATGAAAAAATATTTGAATATAGCAAAGCATTGAGTAAATTTGCTATTCATATTGAGTAAAATAAAAAAGTATGTTTTACAGATCATATTTAGAGACGATTAAGAAGAGAATTCAAGAGCCTCGGAAATTTATCCAAGTTATCTTAGGTCCCCGCCAAGTTGGAAAAACTACCATGATAACCCAGCTCTTGTCCCAACTGTCAGTTCCCAATTTATATGAATCGGCAGACGCTATTCCCGTCACCAATTCTGCATGGCTGACACAACTGTGGGAGGCTGCCAGATTACGAATTAAAGTATCCGGTGCAACAGAGTATTTAATTGTTATTGATGAAATCCAGAAAATAGATAACTGGAGCGAGATTGTAAAACAACAATGGGATAAGGATACGCGAGAGAAAATAAACATAAAAGTAATTTTATTGGGCTCATCACGCTTATTAATTCAAAAAGGGTTAACTGAATCTTTGGCCGGTAGATTTGAAACAATGTATTTAGGTCATTGGACTTATACCGAGATGCAGGAAGCGTTTGGATGGAGTATTGAACAATATGTGTACTTTGGGGGATATCCGGGGTCAGCCATTTTAATTGACGATGAAGAGCGTTGGAAAAATTATATTAAAGATTCGCTGATTGAAACCAGTATTTCAAAAGATATTTTAATGCTGACAAGGGTAGATAAGCCCGCTTTACTGAAACGATTGTTTGAACTTGGTTCTCTATATTCCGGACAAATTCTTTCTTATACAAAAATAATAGGTCAACTTCAAGATGCAGGCAATACGACGACATTAGCGAATTACCTGAAATTACTGTCTGATTGTGGATTATTAGGGGGGCTGGATAAATATGCCGGAGATATTATCCGTAAACGCGGTTCAAGTCCAAAGTTTCAAGTGTATAATAATGCGTTAATTACTTCTCAAGCCAATGATACCTACGAGAAAGCGATTATTAACCCTGAATTATGGGGACGACTCGTCGAATCATCTGTTGGAACACATTTAATCAATAATTCTATTCCAGAGAGATACAATTTATATTACTGGCGCGAAGGCAACCACGAAGTGGATTTTATATTGGAAAAAGGAGACAAAGTAATCGGGCTTGAAGTCAAAAGCGGAATGAAGGCTGAAAATACCGGGATGGGAGTATTTGTAGAGAAGTTTCATACGGAAAAAGTGTTGCTTGTGGGCACGGGTGGAATCCCGTATGAGGAGTTTTTAAAGATTAATCCGAGGGAGTTGTTTTAAAATTCACTTTACAATTACTACAATATGTATATAAAACAATTTAACATAAAAAAATTCAGGGTGTTTGATGAAATATCTCTACTGTTTAACAAAGGAGTAAATATCATAATTGGAGAAAACAACTCAGGTAAAACAACAATCATTGATGCATTAAGGATATGTCTGGGCTATGGAAAATCAGATACAAATATCTATATTCAAGAATCCGATTTGCATCTCAATCCGTCTGATCCTAACGAATACAATACAGAAATACAATTTGACCTTATTTTTGAGATAGAGTCGGAAATTGAGAAACAATGCTTTAATGACTTTATTTCACAAGATTCTGAACATCCAGAATTGCAAACTATCCAGTTTCACCTTAAATACACATTCGAACAAAATGGAAGAAGGAGATTTTTCACAAGAAGCGTATGGGGTGGCGATAATGAAGGACAGCAAATTCCTTATGAAGCATTACAAAAGATATTTTATACTTATTTAGGACCTCTTCGTGATGCTGTTAGCGGATTAAAACCTTATTCATATGATAACAAAACAGCCCAGTTATTCAATAAATTAACGAAATACAGAAAAGGTGATGATACCATAAATTTGAGTGAAGAAATAAAAAAATCTTTAGCTGAAAAACTTTATGACGTTTTTGAAAGCGATGAACATGATTGGAAATATATATTATCTGAGGGTAAAGGCAAAGTAAATGACCATCTTGAAGGAACACCTAGAGTCAACCAGCAAGTGCAATTTAGTAATAATTTTTGTAAAACTCTTTCAGAATTTTGTATGTGCCGTTGTAGATTCTGATGGTATCTTGAGCCTTGCCTTCATTTTTCTTATCCTCAACGATTTTTAAATAATAGTCATAAAAGGATTCATGTTCGGGCTTAATCTTCTTCTTGCCGGCAAAGAAATCTTTCACGAGATTGATAGATATTTCTCCGCCTGTACTTTGCTCCGTAAGCAAGTGAGTTTCCAAACTATCTATTTCTTTTTTAAGTACGTTTTGGAGCGGATTTTTCTTTGGAAGTTGAAGTTTGGAATCCCAAAGACTTTTTTCGACTTCGTACCCAGTTGGGATTTTGGTTTCATTTCCTGATACCCGAACTCGTAAATAAATAGGGTATTTGCCGTTTTTTAATACTGGCTTGTCAGTTCTGATGCAAGCTCTTACTGAAAATGGCTTCACAATTGTTTGCTTTATTGCTAATCATGGGCTAAATTAGTAAAGTTTCTGTGAATAGAAAAATATTTCCAAAACTTTATTCTGAATAAAAATAAGTCAAACATCAATAAATCAAGCAGTTGATTCAAAATCAAAAACCGCCCCTTATTTAGTGGACTTTCACGGATCAACCCTAAAAGTTGTGGAGGGATTTTAAAACCTTTACCTTTGTATCCATGAAGACAGGATACGAGTTATTGTTGCCCCAGGGCATGACAGACTACTTTGAGGTAGTAGAGGTTGAAGAGACTGGCAAGATTATCATTTTACATCTGGAAGAAAAGAGTTTATCCCCATCGGAGGTACCGGATAGAAGTTTCATCTCCAAAGGTTTTTATCCTGCTGTTGACATTCATGATTTTCCGATCAGGGACAAGGGTTGCATCTTGCGGGTTCGCCGTCGCCGCTGGCAGGACAAGCAAACGGGTGATCCCTACATGCGTGACTGGGCTGTAATAGCTGACGGCACTCGCCTGACCCGCGAGTTCGCCGCTTTTTTAAAAGAACTATCTCGATAGTGAGCCGGTCAACTGTACCACCTTGGGTAAATTCTTCCATCTGGATGGCAAAAGGCTTGAAGAATGGTATAGGTGCCATCTTTCCGGTTTTCACCAGTGGAGGGCACGCGAACACGCCGGGGACTACCTGCTTTTCCCCGAGAATATAGGCCCCTACCTGAGTATCGATGAAACTGCTTTGAGTTATGACGAACTCTATACGATTGTCACCAACAAGGAAGCAAAGGGCCGTAAAGGTTCTGTTGTAGCCATTGTTAAGGGAACATCGGCTGAAACGGTGATAAAGTATCTGGGCAAGATGCCTGCCAGCAAGCGCAGGAAGGTGAAGGAAATAACCCTGGACATGGCAGCCAACATGGAACTGATCGCCCGGCGGTGTTTCCCCGCGGCGAACCTTGTTACGGACCGTTTCCATGTCCAGAAGCTGGCAGTGGAAGCCCTGCAGGAGATGCGTATTGCCTACCGGTGGGAAGCCCTTGAGCTGGAAAACAGGGAAATGGAGCTGGCAAAGGAAACCGGACATAGTTATAAACCCATACAACTTGACAATGGAGACACCCACAAACAACTGTTGGCCAGGAGCCGGTATCTGCTTTTCAAGGCGGAAAACAAGTGGACCCCTTCCCAGCGTGTCCGGGCAGAAATCCTGTTTCATTATTACCCCAGCCTTGAAACAGCCTACAAGCTGACAATGCAACTTAAAGGCATTTACGAGCATACTACCGACAAGAGGTTTGCCTTGGGACGACTGGCCAGATGGTATGAAGCCGTTGAACAATCCGCCTTCAAGACCTTCAATACTGCCAAAAGAAGTATAGCTGCCCATTACACAACCATCATCAATTATTTTGACAGACGTTCCACTAATGCTTCCGCTGAATCTTTCAATGCCAAGATAAAAGCTTTCAGGGCTACATTAAGGGGTGTAAAGCATATTCCCTACTTTTTATTCAGGCTTACTAATATTTATGCATAGTCCACAAGAATCCGGATTGATCCGTTTTAATGATTTTGAAATACAAATCAAAAATTACTGTTGATGCTAACCTGTGAAATAATTGGGATCTTAGATTGTCAATATCTTTCTCCAAGACTCTGAGTTTTCAGTTGGAATAAAAATATTTTTCATATTAAATTATATGAGATTTACATTAAAATAAATCTGAGACCTTATCTAACTCATTGACTAATTGATTATATATATCTTCTAAATATTCTTTTCGACATTCAGTACTAATAATTCTATCAAATACAAAAGGAGGAGCAAAAACATGTTTGTTAATAAAATCTTTTCGAGTACAAGTTTTGTTTAAAAGGTCAACTATAACTTCAAAGTCTTCGTTAGAAATATTACAATTATATTCATTCTTGCCATATTCTATAACATCAATATCATAAGTTGCAGAATCTTTACTACTATCATCATAACTTTCTATAAGGCAACTGATGATACTAATTCCAATAATTAGTTTTTTTTCAAAAATCATTATTCAAGATTTATTTTAAAGAAGTAGCTTATAATTATTAATTTTTTCGAAACCTGAAATGCTTATTGGTACATAAAACATATTAAAAGTTCTAATTATGTAAATAGATTCATTCAATATTTTATAATTAAGATTTGCAACTATTTCTCCTATATGGCCATTTTCAGGTTGATAACTGTATTTACTCCATTCTTTTTCTCCTGATTTATTTCTTAACCATTGATTTGGCCATAAGTTGTCTGTATCATTATTTTGGTTCAAATTCCAAAAACATTTATCTACATCTGTAATTTTTACGTATAGACCTAAAATATTATATTCAGTGTTATCCATTTCTTACAATAGTCCGTTAAAAATTTACTATATGAGTCATGCAGCAATGGCTGCAAACTC
>ENA-UOOK01004738-UOOK01004738.1-fermentation-metagenome-genome-assembly--contig:-NODE-4738-length-14300-cov-3.782590_pt1 | contig 14300 bp, 11 predicted proteins | sample MGYA00245777_ERZ724023 | MGnify/ENA primary metagenome ERZ724023 (study PRJEB28704, sample SAMN03018312) | fermentation metagenome | biome: anthropogenic terrestrial biome; feature: soil; material... | reverse complement strand
GCGCACCCAAAGATAAGTGAATTTTGTTATTTTCTTTTCGTGGAATCGCGCCTGTACAAAGTCCCCGGTTACGGGACTGTAACTTGGCGCACCGATGATCGACCGAAAAATGTCCCAAAAGGTGAAGAGATCTGATACATTACCTTTTAACGCATTTACTTCAAGAACGTTAAAATCCCCCCACTTTGCCGTATTTGTAAGATCTATGCCTTCTATTTTTGCTGTTGGTGGGACTGCAGGGTTTATATAATCAAAGCTTGTAACAACTTCCTTGCCCAGTGCACGACTCACTATTTTTGAAGTAGTACCTCCACACACTACTTTCATACCTTCCTGGCTTAAAAACTTATTTACCACATAACTGTCCTGATTCTTGTCAACAGGAGGACCAACCATAATGTTAACTTTTAAGGGACTGCGTATTTTGACTGTCACTGCTGTTGTATCATCTCCCGGCTTATGAGCATATAAGTTATCACACACAGATACAAGTAGTTTAGATATTTTCTTAGCTGACAGATCTTTCTCCCATGTACTTTCAATATATTCAGCTACATTTTCAAATTGCCAACCAAGATTTAATGTAACACCTACACCAGCATGTACAACCCCATCACTAATTATCATAAAAGTATCATTCTTGCATAATTTCAGCCTACTTTCCTTAACTTGTTTTCCATTTATTTCCCTGGAGGTTCTGTCAGGAACTAGGAGTTTCCCTTCTCTCAGAAATATAATTGAAGGATTATCGTATTCAGCTAAGTAACATTCCCCTGAGTTAAAAACCTGGAGAATAGAAAAAGTGCTATAAGCAATTTCTCTCTCCTTACATACAGGTAAAGTATTTGCAATGGTTTCAACAGCCTCGTCAATACTTGCCCCATTTACAAGCATAGTCCCAATAATCTTTGAGGTGAGTGTAGAGAGAATATTTGCTTTAACGCCACTTCCAAGACCATCAGCAAGGACAACGGTAACTGAATTTTTATCCCTGAAAATCTCAACTGTATCTCCGCATAATTCCTCATTACATTTATTGAGACTTTCATAACTCACATCCACATAAAAGTTCATTAAATATCACCCATATCTGTTTGAATAGTTTTTTTCATTTTTGTAAGAGTTACCTTTGTTTCGGCAGTTGTTTCACCTAACAAACTGGCAATTTCCTGAGCAACTCGCATCTGTTTTTCAATAACTTTCTGAGCCAGATCTACTGTTTCAACTCTTACCTTGTAAATTTGCTGTTTTTGCTTTTCATCTGCAGTTATATCTTTTAAGATTACAATTATTAAATGATGGTCAGGTATACTAAGTATTGTCTGTTCTACAGTAATGCCATATTGTTCATAATAATATTTTTTGTCTAATATATTTTGATTTGTCTCTTTGACATATTCGAAATCGGGACAGTCTAGAATTTCAAATATACTTTTGCCTATAAAGTCCTCATCATTAAGTTTAAACAATTCTTTAGTTCTAAGATTTATTTCTTTAATGGCAAGCTCTTTATCAAGAGCTATAATAGCATTCGGAGTAACATTGATAATTACATTTGAAATAGATTCTGCCTTTTCACGCATATAAGGAAGGCACATTTCAAGGTTTGCTTTTTTATTATACACAGCAATGGCTTTATCTCTGCAAGTAGGATAGCCACAAGCACCACAATTAAGTTCCATATCCTTATTAAATTTTCTTATCTTGCTCAAAATTTCTCTGATGGTAGCTTCATCAGGAATTACATAGTCCTTCGAGAGATTAATATATTTCTTGTAAAGGTTGGTTTTTATATCCTCTGAAGAGACAGAACTCCCTGAAGAAATAGAAATTTCTAAAGGTACAGAAAATTCTGAAGCTTTGTAAATTTTAATATAATTAGAAAGTTTGTTACGAGACTCTAGTATGCCACCTTTGATTCTTTTCATAAAAGGCCCTCCAAGGCAGCTATTCTTGCAATTACTCATTTCTATAAAATAGTTCGATAATTCATTTCTTTTTATCAATTCAAGTATATCTATGCAATTACTGGAGCCATCTATATTTACATATTTATAATTTGAAGAATCTTCAGTATTTAAAGTCTTTAGTATCCCTCCTGAGGTAGGGTAGAAGCGGGAATCGCTATTTTGCACATTTGTATCATTATTACTGCTATTCCCACTGCAATTATTACTGCCAGTATTATTGCCGTATACTGTATTTCCCTCCAACATCCATTCTTCCAGTTCTTTAAATGTAAGGATAGCGTCAATAACATTTTCATTTTGAAGGTCATTGCATTCTTCCTTTTTAGAAATGCAGGGACCAATAAAAACAACCTTAATATGAGAGCCATAGGCTTCTTTCATCATCTTGCCGTGGGCAATCATTGGTGAAACCACTGGTGCAAGTTGGTTTAGGAGTTCAGGGTAATGCTTTTCAATCAAAAAGTTTATTGTTGGGCAGGAAGAGGTAATAATATTTTTCATTTTACCTTGAAGGATTAAAGCCTGATATTCCCGTGAAACAGCAGCTGCACCTATTGCAGTTTCTTCAATATGTGTAAAACCTAATTTTTGTAGAATAGCATTCATTTTATTCCAACTGATATTTTCAAAAGCAGAAATAAAAGATGGAGCAACAGAAGCATATAATTTATATCCTTTTTGCAAAAAACTTTTGACCTTATCAACATCAGATCTAACTGTTTTAGCATTTTGAGGACATTCTAAAACACAATTACCGCAAAGAATACACTCATCATCAATAATTTTTGCCTGGTCATTAATAAATGTTATTGATCTTACAGGACAATTCCTTATGCATCTATAACAATTCTTACAGTTAGCTTCTTTAAATTTAATGACATCCATACCCTCACCACCAATCTTTACCTCAAAACATATTTATTAAAGAAGTCATTCACATTGTCTTCACTTACAGAAATTACATCTCCATCATCAATGTTTACAGAAACAGCTTTAGCACATTTCCCGAGACAAAAAGCAGCTTTTACTGTAACTTGATCTCCTAGCTTATTTATTTCAATTAGTTTTTGAATGCGATTTATTACATTATAAGCACCTTTCAGATGACATGCACTGCCAACACATATGTTTATAGTCATCAATTAGATCACCTCGCTCATTTTATTTTGCTATGTCTTGCTGTTTTGGAACATGCAGAATGTGGGATTTACTTTTGAGAACACCATTATATAAGGCAATAATCATTGGATTTTCTTCTGGCCTTTTTATCTGAGATATCCTATCCACGCTATAAATACCCTTTGCTCTGTTATTATTGGTTTGTGGATTAGATGGTACAGGTTGTCCAGCTCCTCCGATACAGCCACTCGGGCAAGCCATTACCTCTACAAAATCATATTGCTTACTGCCAGCTTGTATTTCTTTAATTAAGTTCTCTGCATTATTTAGACCATTTGCAATTGCTACATTTATTGTTTTACCATTGATTCTAATTGAAGCTTCTTTTACACCTTCTAAACCCCTAACACCCGAGAATTCTATTTCTTTTAAATTTACAGGTGTTTTCATGCTGCAGCATCTTCTTAATACCGCTTCAGTAACACCACCTGTAGCACCAAATAATATGCCGGCTCCACTAGAAAGACCAAAAGGCATATCGAAAGCTTCAGGTTCAAGTTCATTGAAAAGAAATCCTGCTTCCTTTATCATATTAGCTAACTCTTGAGTTGTAATTACTATATCAATATCTCTTACTCCATTTGTTTCTAATTCAGGTCTTAATGCTTCAGCTTTTTTTGCTGTACAAGGTACTATTGATACAACAACTGTATCAGTATCAATACTGGTATCAATACTAGTATCATTATCATTTATATTAACACTAACATTGCTATTACTGCAATCACCATTGTATAAGTTTTCTGATATTCCAAAGTGTTCTTTAATCAGTGCACCAAACATTTGCTGAGGAGAACGGCAGGAAGATATATTTTCAAGTAATTCAGGATGCCGCTGTTCTGCATATTTTATCCAAGCAGGGCAACAGGAGGTGAACAATGGAAGCTTATCTCCATTTTCCAGCCTATCCAGAAACTCTCTGCTTTCTTCCATTACAGTAAGGTCAGCACTTAATCCCATATCATACACAAAATCAAATCCTATTTTCTTTAAAGCTGAAACAAGTTTGCCTGTAACAATTTCGCCTGAGCTAAGCCCAAATTCTTCACCTAACGCTACTCTTACTGCAGGTGCAATCATTACAAATGTTTTTTTCTTTTTATCATGAATAGCATTCCATACCTTTTGCACATCATTTTTAATAAGAAGAGCACCTGTTGGACAAACTGCGGCACATTGACCACAACCAGTGCAATCTACATGGGACAGAGGCTTGTTAAAAGCAGGAGTCACTTCAATTTTTGTTCCTCTGAAAGCAAAGCCCAACACACCTACTCCTTGTACTTCCTCACACATTCTGACGCAATCCCCGCATAAAATGCACTTGTTTGGATTCCTTATTATAGAAGGACTACTTTCGTCAATAGTATGAGTGTTTTGTTTTGGTTCAAACCTTAATTTTTTTATACCAAATCGTGCTGCAAGCTCCTGTAATTTGCACTTCCCATTTTTCTCGCAGATTGTGCAATCTCTGTCATGATTTGATAAAATCAATTCAAGTATCATGCGTCTATGTTTTTGAAGAGATGGAGTATTAGTTTGAATTTCCATACCATCTTTAGGCAGCTCTGAACAGGATGCAAAAGTTTTCCCTTTTTTATCCTGAACTACACACATTCTGCATGCCCCATAAATACTTAATTCTGAATGATAGCAAAATGTGGGCAAATCTATACCAACTTTCCGAATTACCTGGAGAATATTTTTTTCATTATCAAAACTTACTTTTTGTCCATCAATAGTCATTACACCTTTCATAGCAATACCTCCTTAGCAACATTTTATTTAACTTCAATAGCTCCAAATGGGCAAGATTCAATACAAGCTCCACATTTTATGCACTTTGAGCTATCTATAATAAATGGTTCTTTTATTTTTCCTTTTATAGCATCTGCAGGACAAACTCTTGAACATTTGCTGCAACCTTTACATTTTTCTTTTAAAATAGAATATGTTCTTAACTTACTGCATGTACCTGAAGGACATTTCTTATCTACTATGTGAGACAGATATTCGTCCCTGAATTGTTTTATAGTACTAATTACAGGACTGGCAGCTGTTTTCCCAAGTCCACACAATGATGTTTTGTTGATTGTATCTCCAAGGCTTTCCAGAAGCTCCAAATCATCTAGTGTTCCCTCACCAGATACTATCTTTTCTAAAATTTCCAGCATTCGTTTTGTTCCTTCTCTACAAGGTATACATTTGCCGCATGATTCATTTTGTGTAAAGTTCATGAAGAATCTGGCAACTTCAACCATACACGTATTATCATCCATTACAACTAAGCCACCTGAACCTATCATTGCTCCGACATTTTCAAGTGAATCAAAATCAAGAGGGATATCCAAGTGTTCACTTGTAAGACAGCCCCCAGAAGGACCACCAATTTGAACAGCTTTAAATTTTTTATCGTCTTTAATTCCGCCACCAATATCATAGATTACTTCCCTTAAGGTTGTACCCATAGGTACTTCAATGAGACCAGTATTATTAACATTTCCGGTTAATGCAAAAGCCTTGGTACCTGGACTTTTAGCAGGTCCTATTGATTTGAACCAATCACTGCCATTTAGTATAATGTGAGGAACATTGGCAAAAGTCTCTACATTGTTCAAAATGGTAGGTTTTTTCCATAACCCTTCTTTTACAGTTCTTGGAGGTTTTGTTCGCGGCATACCACGTTCACCTTCAATTGAAGCAGTTAGTGCACTCCCCTCTCCGCATACAAAGGCACCAGCACCTTGAACGATATGAATATCAAAGTTGAAACCTGAGTTCATTATATTTTGTCCAAGCAATCCATAGTTTCTAGCCTTCTCAATTGCTATTTCCAGCCTTTTTACAGCTAAAGGATACTCAGCCCGTACGTAGATATAACCTTCTGTACTTTTTGATGCAAATCCTGCTATTAACATTCCTTCAATAACTCTATGAGGATCACCTTCCATAATACTTCTATCCATAAAAGCTCCGGGATCTCCTTCATCACCATTGCACACAACATACTTAATGTCACTATTTTCAGCTAAAACCTGAGACCACTTTCTGCCTGCAGGATAGCCTCCGCCACCACGACCCCTTAAATTAGATTGGCTAATCAAGTTGCAAACTTCCTGAGATTCAAAATTCGTAAGAACTTCGCCTAAGGCTTTATAACCTTTCTTAGCTATATACTCTTCTATAGATTCAGCATCAATATGACCACAATTTTCTAAAACAATACGTGTTTGCTTTTTATAAAAAGGAATTTCCTCCTGAATGGGATAAACCTTATCTTCATATTTATACATGAGATGATTAACAGGTAAACCATTTAAAAGCGTTGTCTCAACGATTTCTTCACAATCTTCAGGTTTTACATGCAAGTATAGATAATTATGAGGTTCTATCCTAACGAGAGGACCAACCTCGCAAAACCCATGACATCCGCTTTTTTTAATACTAATACAAGGTTCTCTTTTACAGGAAATACTATCACAATGGAGAAGAGCATCTTCTTGGAGAAGAACATCTTCTTGGAGAATATTATCATCGTGGAAAAGATCATCATCATGGGATAGATCTATACTGACAAGCAATCCTTTTTCTTCAATTAGCCCCTTAAGCTTTTCATATACTTCCAGTGAGCCACCTGCTATACATCCAGTGCCAGCACAAACTAAAACTTTTTGCTTTTCTTTTTCCATATAAGAATTAATTTTTCTAGTAAATAATTTTAAATGATCAAAACTAATAAATCTCATTTAAATTTCCTCCTTTATTTTTCTGATAAGCTCTACAGCTGATTCGGGAGAAACTTTGCCATATACCTTACCGTTAATAGTTATTACAGGAGCAAGTCCACATGCTCCAAGGCAAGATACTGTTTCTAATGTAAATAAAAGATCATCGGTAGTATGTTTTTTACCATCTATAGAGAGCTCCTTTCTCAAAGCATCAAGAACTGGTGTAGATTTTTTTACGTGGCAAGCAGTACCATCACAGATCTTTATAATATTTTTACCTTTGGGTATAAGTGAAAAATTTTCATAAAATGTAGCTACACTGAAAACTTTTGAAGGACTGATTTTCATAGAGTCTGATACGTATTCAAGAGCATCTTCAGGTAGATAGTTGAATTCATTTTGGATATCTTGAAGCACATGAATTAATGATGACTGTCTGCGCCCATTTTTGTTAATAATATGATCTAACTTTTTTTTATTCTCAAACAATAAATTTTCCATGGTTTAATCCCCCTAAAAAAAATATCTAATAACTCAATAAAGCTTGTAATGCCTAACTATGTAATATTAAGCAAGTTAATCAATGTACATTGTATACACAATAGGACATATTGTTATTTATTTAACAATCTATAAATATAATATAATAAGCTATGAATATTGTCAATAACAATGTTAAAAATTTATCAATTAATACAAAATTATTTTAAAAAAGTGCAAAAGATTTTGCTGCAAAAACAATACCCAGTGGTGAAATTTTGTGCTAGAATAAAGAAAAAGGTTTAAAATATTTATGAATGAGGGTGTATAATATGGAATCGAAAAAAATAGAGGAAATTGATAAAAACTTTGTTATTCAAAGTAATGGAAGCGAAAGATTTACTTATTTTAATATTGCAAGCGAAACAAATGAAGTAAATGACATAAAAACACTATTTGAGATATCAGGTTTTCCGTGGATTAAATTAAATGAATCTACAAATAGTTCAACTAATAATAATTCCTTTTGCCGCTTGGATGTTAGTTCATTACATAAACTTAGCCAAGGAGTTCAACACCTTGCCTGGTGTACTTCAGGGGGAGTGGTTCGATTTGCTTCAAATTCTGATGCAATAGCTGTAAAAGTAGAGTTAACCTCAAAAGATGATATGTCCCATATGCCAAGGACTGGAAGTGCTGGCATTGATCTTTATGTTGGAAAAGGTAAAGATAAGAAATTCATAAAAGTTGCAATGCCAGGAAGTAAACAAGGAGAATATGAGGCAGTTTTTGAAGGTATCAATCCCAAACATGAACTATGTGAGTGGACCTTAAATATGCCTTTGTATAATGGAGTTAAAAAACTTGAAATAGGGTTATTACCTGAAGCTAAACTCGAAAAACCTGCACCTTATTTCATTGAGAAACCTATAGTTTTCTATGGATCTTCTATAACACAAGGTGGATGCGCTTCAAGGCCGGGTAACTCCTATACTCATATAATATGCAGGTGGCTGGATGCTAATATGGTAAACTTAGGCTTCAGTGGGAATGCAAAAGGAGAACCTGAAATGGCAGAGCTAATTTCCAGGATAGAGATGAGTGCATTTGTAATGGATTATGATCATAATGCACCGAGTATAGAGCATCTTCAAAATACTCATGAAAGCTTCTTTAAAGTTATTAGATCAAATCATCCTGATTTACCTGTAATATTTGTCAGCATGCCTGATTTCGACAGGGATGCAGCTAGCAATTTGAGAAGGGGTATAATACATAAAACTTATGAAAATGCAGTTATCATGGGTGACAAAAATGTATACTTTGTTGATGGTGAATCTTTGTTTGGATCTAAGGATAGAGATTCCTGTACTGTTGACGGATGCCACCCAAATGATTTAGGCTTTATGCGTATGGCTGAAAACATTTATCCAACAGTAAAAAAAGCTCTAAATAAACTTTGATGGAGGTACATTAAAATATTTCTTAAATGCTTTCGAAAATGTATATTGATCAGAGTAACCTAAAAGGTTTGCAATTTCCTTTATTGAGTATCTCTTCTGGTAAAGATAATCCCTTGCCTTATTCATTTTAAGCTGGGTAATATAATTACCGGGAGTAATACCTAAAGCGCTCTTAAAGTAGGAAATAAAATATTTCTCTGACATGTTCACCGAAGCTGAAAGATCATCAATTTTTATTTGCTTATGTATATTATTTGCTGCATATTGAAAGACTGGTTGGAGTATTGTTAACTTTGCTATATCCTTCCTTTTTATACTATTTAGGCGAACACATGTGAAACTATTACATTTATAATTATCTATCAAGTGGTATTCATCACTATAGTAACTAAGGATTGATGCAAGCAGCAAAGTAAAACTTCCTTTAAGAGATATGGATGACATTGATGAACTTTTTTCAAACTTAGTGCAGGCTTCACTAAATATAGCAGCTTCTTTCCTTACTACTTCTGATGGTATTACTCCTGCGAGGTTAAAATCATCAAGTATTTTTGAATTATTACCTATTCGAAAATCAAAGTGAATATATATAAATTTACAATTGCATTTGTCACTATAGGCGGTATATAGCATATTTGGGTAAAATAAAACAACATCACCTTCATATTTGGTTTTATACCTATGTGTGTTGGTCATACGAAAGAATATGTGCGTTTTTGGCAAGGGCATGGAAAAACCAATGAGAAAATTCTGCAACTTTCTTTATGGGAGACTGGATTAAGATACAAACGGCATGAAGATATGTGGAATGAAGTAGATAATTATATCTCCGGGAAGCTGCCTATACAGCAATATATGGAAAGCTTCAAACCAGATCATGCTACTGATGTTATAGAAAACATGGTAGGAAATCTTGGCAAGCCCTTCTATATAAATACATACAACCAAGGTGCTGTTACGAATATGAATAGTGATGCATTTCTTGAATTATGCTGTGATATTACCATGGATGGGATAAAACCATATCCTGTTGGAGAAATGCCAAGAGGTATCAGAGGAATGGAAGAAATAGTTTTAGATACTCATGAGCTTACAGCAGAAGCAATTTATGAATGCAACTTTGATAAATTAAGAAGGGCATTTCTTACGGATCCATTAACATGTTCCATAGGTGATGCTGATAATATCATTAGAGAATTACTCCAGGAGGAAAGAGAAGTACTTCCTAAGTGCTGGTAAGCCAAGGGGACAGTTCACACAAAATAAATAACAAAAGGAGCAATACTATGCGTTTATATCATATGGATTTGAAATTTTCAATGTACAAAGCTGAGTACATTAAAAAGTGGTTTAAAAAACTGAAAGGTAATGGCTTTGATGGTGTAGTTATAGAAATTGATAATAAGTTAGTGTTTCCTTCTCATTCTGATTTTGCAGCAAAAGATGCATTACCGGCAGATGAATGGAATAATATTATACGTTTCGGAAAACAGCAAGGGCTTGTAGTCTATCCATTACTGCAAACCCTAGGTCACATGGAACATATTCTTGAATGTGGTGATAAATATACCCATCTTGCAGAAAATCTAGGGAAAGCATACATGCTGTGTCCCAGTAAAGCAAGCACAATGAACTTTATAAAAGATTTGATAGTTGACATTATAGAGATTTTTAATAAACCGAATATAATTCATTTAGGCGGAGATGAGGTCTATGGGCATATGGAAGGAAAAGGTATACATGCATTATATCTTGAACCCGAGATTATATTATAATTAGGAATTTAAAATCTAAACATATAAAGAATAGTAATTAAATATACATTGTGGGGCTAAATAAAAGTAAGGTTGTAAAAAAAGACCTTACCTTATATATTTAATATTAGTTTTGATCAAAGGAACCAGAAATAGTTATGATTTAAAATTGTAAGTACATTTCTATGATTCGATATTGGTGTACAAGTAATAATGAAATAACCATTAGCAAATTTATAACAATTATTTTAGAAAAATCGGGTAATAATCCTATTGAATATATAGATTAACATATATTATTCAAAAAAGTAGAAATGAAAACATTTAGTGATTTTATTTTGCTCCAGATTCCAGATATCAGCTGATATATTATATTTGTTAAAATTATATATTTTCGACATAAAAAGTCATAATTTGTCGAATAAAGACGAACGATTCTTAAATAAAATAAAGGGTATTGGAAGTTAATGTAGAATAATAAATTATAGACATAATGTTAATAAAAAGCGAATGGGACTGAGAGACCTTCTTGCATAAAACGTTAAGTACCATGAACAAGAATGTAATGCAATCAATAAAACATTAAATATTTATGATACATAATGTCTATAATGTGAATTTCGGTGAATGAAATACAATCTATTTTAGGAGGAGAAGATGGAGGCTGAAAATAAACTTACAGAAAAAGTTATTACCTCAACTTTAGAAGAACTTATTTTAGAAAAAAAGTGGACAAGTGAATTAATAGAAAAAATTGAGGTTTTACTAAAAACGAATGCTCTGACAGATGTTTCTAGTGTCTATAAAGCTTTCCAGGAAATCTCTGCTGCGAAGGAGAAAACTTCCGATGATTAAGCAACTTACAATTAAAAATATTAGAGGCGTTAAAAGATTAAATATTGATGTAGATAAAAAGCCAATGCTAGTATTTGGAGAAAACGGAAAAGGGAAAAGCTCTATAATCGATGCTATTGAATGGGCATTAACAGGTAAAATATCGCACTTGAGCGAAAGTGGCTTAAATGTCTCTATTGAAAAACATGCCCATCATATTTCATCAACTTCAAAACAAAAAGAGGTTTTAATTAAGTTTGATGATGACAGTGTGTTATCTACCCAAGTCACTCCTGAAAAAAATACAAAAGCTGAAATGTTTCGTAGCAAATCTGGACAAGGGTTGAATATACTTAGAAGGTCACAATTACTACTTGCTATATGTGCAAAACCTAAAGATAGGTATGAACTCTTGAAACCGTTTTTGCCATTAAATAAGATTTCAGATATTGAGTATACAGCTCAAAAGGTTATAGAAAAGATTGATTTAGAAATGATGGCATTAACTACGAAAATTCGTGAACAAGCTATGCAAATATCAATAAGACTAGAACTAGATACCAACGCTGAAATAAAAGGGAAACAAATACTTGAAGCTATTAGCAAAATGTGCAATACTCTATCTATAAAACAGCCTACTAGCTTAGATGATTTAAAGGAATTAAAGGATACTTTATTAGATGAAGTCTCCGCTAATAGTGATAAAGCCATTATAATGAAGTATCAGAATATTCTATTACATCTTAAACAATTAAAAGAACTTCAACCTGTACATGCCCAGCATGAACAACTAAAGAGAAGCTTTGAAGAGTATAAAAAGGTTAGTTCAAATAAAGACAAACTTTTCAACGATGTAGTCTTAAAGTTGGGTCAAAAGTGGATATCAGATGGAAATTTAAAACAGTGTCCCCTTTGCCTGAATGAAATTGATTACCAAAAAGTGGTCAGAGAGATAAATGAACGATTAGAAAATGAAGGAGTATATATTACTTGCAAAAAAAGTTATCTTGATAGTGTAGGCAACATAAAGCAATTATTAAAAAGCTGGGTTGAATTTTGTACCCAGTTGTCTGGATTAGTGAAGGATTTAAAAGACGATGGTGTTGTTAACTTTATATCATTAGTCGAAGCTACATCTGCAGGTATGACTGATAATAGTATAATGAAAACACCTGAAAGTACAGATACCTTTGATATAATAGAATGGAATGCTGAAATTGATAAAGCATTAATAAGGCTTATTTCAAAGTATGAAAGCCTTGTTAAGAGTATTGATAATCCAGAGAAAATTGTCACACTAACAAAGCTTCTTGAAGCTGTAAAATGTATTGAGAATCATTTGCCTCAGATAAATATTGATTCAAAGAAATTTCTAAACCTAAAAAAAGCTCGTGAGTGTGCATTTCAGTGGAAAGACACTTTAGAAAAAAGAAGAAAACTTGAGGTACAAACAATTTATGATAGTATAAAGGATTTAATCAATGACTTATATGGTAAGATACATCCTCGTGACACTAGGTCTGAGCTTGTGGGTGGTATTAATCTCGCAGTAAGGGAAACTGGCGGTGGAAGTGCTTTGCTACAAGCTTCATTTCATGAAAAGAAAAACGAAGACCCAAGAAGCTATTATAGTGAATCTCACCTTGATACTCTGGGGCTTTGTATATTTTTGGCACTTTATAAGAAGGAAGCAGAAAATAATAAGTACATGAGGGTTCTAGTGTTAGATGATGTCCTTACGTCTGTGGACTCTCCACATAGAAAAAGAGTAGCAGAACTATTACTTGCGGAGTTTAAAGGGCATCAAATTATTATTACTACTCATGACATTGTATGGTTTAATGACATTATTGATTTACAAAAGAAACATGGAGTGTCCTTTAAGAACTTAACAATCAATGATTGGGATATCGAAAATGGTCCAATGATATTGGGTGCCAAAACTTATTTAGATGAACTCAAATTCCAAATAAGCATGGGGGCTGATAAATCAATAATTGCTGGATGCTCGGGAAGATTCCTGGAAATGATACTTAACAAACTAAGATATTCATTAAGGATGGCAATAGAAGCGAAAAACGATGACAAATATACTATTGGAGACATATGGCCAAGTTTTCGCTCCAAGATTAAAAGCAGCAAAGAAAAATTTTTGATTGGCTTTTATGAAAGTAATAGATCAATAGTAGAGGATATTCCACTTTTTTTATCGATTCGTAACGATAATGGATGCCACTACAATGAATGGGCTGAAGGACGGTCAAGCGACGAAGTAAAGGATTTTGCTAATGCAATAATAGACTTTTATAACAGTGTTTACTGCTCAAATTGTGGAGATTATGTTGCAAAAATCACTGTAAGAAATAAAGATGAATTTTATTGTAGGTGTAAGAATATTAGCTACTTACCTTCTATTTCTTTAGCTTGATTTTACCTATTATTGCTTCTCATTAGGCTAATAATGTGAGTGCGACAAGAAGCGGCTTCTTCTTGAAAGATTAGTGCAGACAAATGTCTGATATTCCAGTAGTAGGAATATTCCCATCCGAAACTGCGTCAGGGGTAACCTTGGGGTGGGTTGCAGGAGGAAAAGCCTAACCGCTGCTTAGTATCCATAGCAGACGGGGGCCAGGGAAAGGATGATATGGTCTATGATTAAGCATCGTCATTAGCAGCAATGGTTGGGGTATGTTAGCCATTGTATTGCAGATTAGAAAACGCAGCTTCCCATGTGCGTATGTTACTACCTACATATCTGCCGGTGTATTGAATAGACCTAACCCATCCGTATCTAATAGAAGCTGAACTTGGTAAGTCCTATGGAGTCCGCTTTGGTAGGTCGACCGCAAGGAAGATACAATCTCCAGAGGATAACGGAGCGTTGGAAAAAGC
>ENA-UOOK01004736-UOOK01004736.1-fermentation-metagenome-genome-assembly--contig:-NODE-4736-length-14312-cov-63.927544_pt1 | contig 14312 bp, 16 predicted proteins | sample MGYA00245777_ERZ724023 | MGnify/ENA primary metagenome ERZ724023 (study PRJEB28704, sample SAMN03018312) | fermentation metagenome | biome: anthropogenic terrestrial biome; feature: soil... | reverse complement strand
AGCAATTGACTCTTAATCAATGGGTCGAGGGTTCGAGCCCCTCCGGGGTCACTTCTAAAAAGGCTAATCAGTTTATTATAAACTCTTTAGCTTTTTTTGTGCCTTGTATTTGGCGAGATATTGGCGAGATAATCTATTTAAACGAAAAAAGCACCCTATTTGGCGTTAACCTACAGGGTGCAATTTGCAATCAAAATATTGCTTTATGTGCAACATTTGCATCAAAGATAATATAATTATTTTAATCCCATAATCCTATATCCATGATTTCAATATCTTTTTTCTTGCATACCGGACAAATATAATGTTCCGGATCAATTATAAATTTACCTCCACAATCACAATTCGGAATAGATTTATTAATATTACCCGGATCTACTGTTAATTGTTTATTACATGAATCACATATATATATTATAGATCCCATACCATACCCGGCAAATATTTCCCATTCGTGATTACAGTTTTTGCAGTTAAGTTGCTTAATAGTACCCATATAATCTAATTTTGTGCTGTAGTATGATCGTTCAATATGTCATTTGCAAGTGTATAACCCTGAATTTCACCCAATGTTAAAGCTATTTGTGTAAGCTGATCCATTTGAAACGGTAATTTCTTTTCAAAATATTCACCCAAAATGTCATCTTCATGTATTTGATTAAATAATTCTCTAACATTTGCAATCTGATTAATTGCTTTCTCTAATTCCGGTCGTAAAACATTACCCTGAAGTTGATTTTTTTCTGATTTCATACTGATTAATTTTATTTGTTAGTTTTTCAATGTTTGCCAAATGTAAGATAATTATTTCCGTAAAAAAAAGAGAATAGGCAAATTAACCTATTCTCTATGTAAAAACGTGTTTGTCAAACACATATATACGAAAATCAACCTACAAAATACTGTTATTTCCTCCGTTTGCCCTGCGATTTATCCATATATTACCCGTAAAGGTGCCGTATGTGTTTTTTCAAATTACGGTGAAACTGTTTGTTTGAAAGGGTTTAGCTTAAATAACGATTCTTTCACCCGTCGTTTTACCGTCGTTTTACCGCTGTTTCCAGGTGTTACTACTTTATATATTTACCTATCTTTTCCTTTCTGATCTCAATACTGCCATCATCTTTTAAGTGTAATATTCCTACATCGTAAACATCAGACGGGGTAATAGCTAATATACTTTCTTCTTGTGCAAGTGTATTTATTCCGGTTTGTTTTATATTATCGAAAAAATCATTTCCTTTTCTGTTACGTGAAATAATGTTTGCTAAATCTTCTATTTCCTGAATCACCTTGTTAGCCTTTTCCCAAACTTCTATACGTTCTTTGCTGTCAAGCCGTTCTGTACACATTTCCCGTAACTCATCTAAATATTTATCATTTACAGATCCTTTGAAATTATCATCAAATACAATATTGTCCTGAAAGAATGAAACGGGTAATTCGGAACTACTTATTTTTGATTCAGCTTCTTTTGCCAATTTAATAGCTTTCTGAATCATTTTCATGTATTCAGTTTCAGCAAAATTTTTAAATATGGGTGCCAGTCCTTCAGTGTCTTTTTTCGCTTTCTCTTTAAATAGATTTTCAAGTTTATAGGGTGAATTAATGAACTCGAAAATAAGATCTTTATTTAACTCAACTTTTAAGGCTATCAACTCATTAATTAACGGTTGCAACTGATTAATTATAAAATAACCTATCGTGCCTACTTTCTTATTATACGTGTCTTTATCAAATGATAAAACCATGATTTCGTTTTTCTTTTTATCTGAATCTTTCATAATTATAATTATTGTTTGATTACCATCTTTTATTATTGGTTCCGGAACTGTTAGGGTTACCGTTTTTGGGTGCCGTTATACTTTCCAAAAGATTATCACTTGCAATGTCAAGCGGATCTCTTTTGTTTTTATCATTGTCCCCGTAATCACCCTTTAACTCACTCTCAATCTCTTTTAGTTCGTTTTCCAAACTTTCAATTTCTGAATCTTCAAAATCTTTGTTTTTTAATAGACTGAGTTTTGTATTTATCAACTCTAATTTTTTTTCAATTAAACTATTCATAACATTTTCTTTTTAATGATTAATTAATATTATTGCTTTCTGACTTATTTCTTTTAACGCTGTGGCTATTTAAATGAGTTTTGGCGCCATTGTCCGTAAATACATTATCGTTGCTTACGTGGCTTTAAAATGTTTCGTTATACCATTTGAAAAAATCCTCAAAATTACGTGCTACATAATATATACCCCCTGACTTCTCAATTTCAGCCTGATATTTTAGTTGTGCATCACTTTGTTTGTCCTTACCTATCTTAACTTCAATCTTAACAGATCTGCCTTGTATGGTTGCGGAAATGTCTGCCGATCCTTTTGTCGTGGTTCCCGGGATCCATTTTGTCGTGCCTATAGTCCTTTTAAAGCCTACCACATCAGTATAATTCTTTCTATTGTCAATTACCCTGCCTGTAGTACTTATACGTTCTGCCTGACCTCCCATTAACTGAATGTACGCAATAATCGACTTAGTTAACTCATTAGCAGTTTTATCAGAATACTTTTTTCTGATTAAATGGGGTTGATCTTTATATTTTAGTCTTTTAGCTTCAAAAGCTATATTTTCTAATTTCTTTAACGCTGTCATAAAATTATTATTTTTAGTATCACTGTTAGTATCATTACTCTTTTTTCGGTGATACTTGTTTTGTAACTTTGGTTGTGGTAAACACTTTCAGCACATTTTTTAGTATCATTTGCCTATGATACCTGTTAGTATCACTGTTTAGTATCATTTAGTATCATCATATCCTGTAATCGTTTATACAACTCACTTATTTAGTATCACTGTTAGTATCATTCAGTATCTATGTAAGTATCAGTATCACCCCCCCCCTCTATATATAGGGGGGGGTGATACTTATACATGATACCAAAACATTTTAGATACTTTAAAAAGGTAATGAGTTCTTATATTCATAATATCCGTTATTACTTTCAATTATTTTTAATTCTGTAGCTGTAGTTATATATCGTTTTGCCGTTGCAATTGATTTGCCTGTTGACTTTTGCACTTCAATAACAAGATCATTATATTTTAATGGCTTATGTAAAACATTCTCAAAGGTTTCAAAATAGTTAACCGTTGCTTTTCCCTCCGTGTCATATGGTTCCGGTAATCCCTCAACAATACGGAAATTAAAATCTTCTATTGGTTTTTTTCTGCTATCGACTATTTTACAACTCATATAAGCTATTCCGTCACTCTCTTTGGCAATTCGTATTACTGAATCACTTTTTTGTGCAAGAAACGATCCTAAATGTCCTCTTAGGTTGTCATTTCCCTTGTTTTCATGTAGTGCTGTAATTACTGAAACATCATACTTAACAGTCCACTTCATTAATTTTGTAGTTAGTGCGTGGCTTTCTTCAAGTGAATTAAAATCAATACATAGATCTACAACTCCATCAATAATTAAAATGTCCGGTTTATAGTCTGATAAGGCTTGTTCTATTAGCTTTAACCTTTCTTCAGCGGAAAACTCTCTTAAATTGATTGCTACAAGTTTAGGGTAATTCTTATCGGTCTGCCATCCATTAAGCCTGTGGATCCGCTCTACTACCTTAAATGTGTCGCTTCTGTCTTGTTCAGTATCGGCAAACAATACCCTGAAGTTTGTTTTCGTGGGTTTCAATCCGCAAAAACCATCCGGGTTTAATATTGCAGTCATTATAATAGAGTTATAAAACGTTTTCCCGGCTTTCTGTTTGCCTGAAACAATATGTATACCCCTACGAAACAGTAATGAGCAACCCGTTTCTTCTTGTATTAATAAGGGTTCCGGGGGTTCTATTGGTTTGGATAAGTCTATTATAGTACTTTTCCACTCTTTGCCATCTTTAGGTCGCATATCTATTACTGTTTCACTCATAGCGATAAGTTTACGACGTTAATTTTCATGTCCCGGTTCATTTGCTCTATAGCAATGTCAAACTCATCAATACGGCTGTAAACAGTCAATTCTTTAGGGTTCGCAACTCCGATAATGTATTTTGCCGGTACGTCATCACGCAAAGGAATTAAGCATAACATAGCATCACATTTCATTTTAATAGCTTGTTTTATTTTCTCTGTAACGTACCTGTTAACATCATTATATAGAATGGTTGTTTCGTGCAATACAATAGGTAAAACATCGTGTTCCAAAAACATAATTTCCTCCTGAAGTTTCTTTTTAGCAAATTCGTTTGTTTGCTTTGCGAGAAAATTTTTTTTGTTATCGATCAACTTTATTAATTTTTCGCTTTCAAATGAATCAGTCATTACTTACCTCCCTCCAAAATTTTGTTTATATCACTCATTCGGTAACGTCTTTTACCTCCGACCTCAATAGTTTTTAGGTATCCGCTTTTGTCCCACCTCCACAAAGTCGTTTCAGATACATTCAAAATCTTAGAAACTTGGCTCTTTGATGGATATGTTTCTGTATTAGCATCAGTGATTTGTTGCTCTAATTCCTTTCGAGTTTTATTAATACAATAGTCAACTGTTTCTATAAGATCAACTCCCTTTAATGTTATATTAATGTCCGGGTGTTTTTTTATCAATTCAAATAATTTATCCATAATCTGAAAGTTTTTAGTTGACTTGCGCAAGTCTTGTTCTTTGCAAAATTGTTCAGAATCTTACATCTAAAAGAAACGGGTAATTCATTAATGTAAGGCACAAAAAAAAGTCACTGATTTATAGTGACTTAATTTTTAAAATGGTAATACGGTAAAAACTTTCGGTAATTTTTCGGTAATTTAAAAAAAGCTGTATTTATTACCTTATCGGTTCTTTTAAAAGGTAATTAAATTCATATTTCAACTTTTCAACTTCGTTTCTTACGTGGTATTTGTGATAAGTGTTTGGTTTAATACCGGTAAGATCTAAAAACACATTTTTCCACCCCTCAAATGTTTTAGGTTTTTTGCCTCCTATTAATTTATCGTTTTCATATATAATAAGTGCAATAGCTACATAATCCTTTCCGTTTCTTGGTTTCTGCAAGTCCTTTATAAGTATATCATCAAACTTGTTTTCATTTTCCCTGCCAATACCTTTAAAATCAGCTTTAAAGTAAGATTTAAGTATTTCAATATTATTATCTGTAAGTGTAGGTGTCTGTAATGATCCTTTCGTTTCAGTTGGTTTTTCAACTACATGATCTTTGCCGGGTAACTCATTATTTGGGATAATCTCTTTGCTCTCTGTAGCTTCAATTGATTTAATTTTATCTACATTCTCTAATAGATCTATTACGCTTTGAGAATATGGCTTAAAATAACCCTCTATAGTTGCTTTGAGTATCTGAATTGTTTCAATGGCTTTAAATTGATTGATAATATCATTATCCGGGTGTGAATCAAGAAACACATAAAGATCATCAGTCTTTTTAGACAAAACTTTGAAATTTTGCAGATCTGAAATAAAACCTCCATCAGTAAAATTCAATGCAATTAGTTGTACATTTATTTGTTTGAATAATCTTACAACTTGTTTAGTAATTGATTTTGCTTTATCTGTTTTCATTTTTCTAAAAGTTTTACAAGGTCTGTTTTCATTTCGTCATCAATATCTCTGTAACGGGCAAATGCTTTGCTCCCTTCAGCGTGTCCGGATAAAGCACCTACTAAATTAGGATCTTTTACTTTGCTGTATAGATTGCCAATAAAACATCTTCTTGCAAGGTGTGAGCTTGCCACTTCATTAATTGGTTTCGATACTCCCTCTCTGGTTAATGGGTCAAGCACTGTAACACTTCGAGTTATTCCGGATAATTTGAATATTTCTTTTATTGCTTTATTATATTTCTGTTCAGATATGAAAGGTAATAGCTTATCACCCTCCAAATCTTTGTATTTCGATAGGATCTCTTTTGCAATTGAATTTAAAGGTACTGTTACAGTTACCGGGTGTTTCTCTTTGGTTTTACGTGCAATGTATTTAATTGATCCATCAATTACATTTTCTTTTTTCATATTATACAAATCACCTACTCTACAACCAATTAAGCACTGAAAAACAAATATATCCCTTTGCCTTTCAAGTCCCGGTCTGTCTGTAAAATCAGTGTTATAAATTACATTACGTTCTTTGATTGTGATATAATACGGGGTGCCGTAAACACTTTCTTTAATTGAATAGTTATCGAAAGGGTTGTTTGTTGTAAATTCATGCTTTACACTCCATTTTATAAAAGTCCTCAACTTGGTTAACATTCCGTTAATTGTGTTTTGGCTTCTTGGTTGTGGGTTCCGGTACTCTTTAACTGAATCGTATATTTTAGGATAATCGTTTTTTAATTCGCTTTCATTTCTTAAAAACTCCGATAATTCATGTATAGTGTCAACTGTGATATTGTCAAGTTCTAAACTGTATGAGTTGATCTTAACACGTTTATATAACTCAAATCGCTGTAAGGCTCTTTTGACTACCTTGTAATGATCTTTTCGGTTTTTAGATATAGATTGATTTTTTAGAAACACGTCAAACAGATCAAAAAATGAATCTGTCTTACTTTCTGAATCCGGATCAACTTCTTTACTAAAAACAAAATCACTGACTACAGTTTTTAACCACTCTTTGGAAATGGTGTCTATATCAGTGTTATTAAATTCTGTCTGAATGTGAGCAATTAGTTTATTGAGTTTGTCGCTCTCATTTGTCAAATACTTTTTGAGTTCTTTTTTTTCATCAGTTGAAACACGGAAATTCGGAATAATGATTTCTTGTAATTCATTATCCCAATACTTCCCCGGAATAAAAACATTTGATTTTGTCCTTTGATTAATTTTCCCGTGAGAAAATCTTAATAACACTTCTTGGTTATCGAGTGCATCTTTTTTCTTGGATAGGTTTAAATAAATTGTTGCCATAATTATTTATATTTTGATTGCACTACAAATATATAAATATCATTTTGTTTTTGGCGAGTTTTTGGCGAGTTATTTAAAAAGAATTGAAAAACTTTGAAAATTCATGCAATTAAATACATATACTTAAAACACTGATATACATTTCATATATATAGGTTTTTGGCTGTTTTATAAGGCTTTCCAAAGTCGCCAATATTTCATATTTCAGTCCCCTCCGGGGTCACTAAAAAATCAAGCACTTATCGATTCAAATCGGTAGGTGCTTTTTTTCATGTCATACATAGGTCATAATATGTCAATTCCACATCTTTGGATACTATTTCAAGGGTTCTCTGTTGGACCTATAAAGGCGTAACTCCGGTATTTTCCGAAGTTGATCCGGCGTTGTATATGCCCACTACCCTCACTGTATAGAACATTGACTGTAGATAGTGTGGCAAACAGATCTGACTTACCGGGGATATTTGAATGTAATAGATGTTCTGTGGAACTTGTAGCTGTTTGACAATTTTGAAATAGTCAATCTGCTTATATTTGAACATTCATTATTTTATAGTGCAACAATGCTTTAAGCTGATAAATTTCTTTACATTTGCCAGAGTTGGAATCCTCATATTTGATCAATGAACCCTTTTTTACGCAGGTATAGCATCAGAATGTACTGCTGATAGAAGGCCTGCCACTGATTGTCCACTACAAGGGATTTGATGAATGTTGACTGAAAGTATGTTCAAAGTGAATACATTTTTCCCTCTTCTGTTTTTGTCCACTCATCAAACCCTATTCCACTCCACGGCAGGTTCCTATCAAAATTATAGGGCCACGGATAATGTGGTCTTTTGTTTTCATTGGACCACAAATGAGTTACTTTCCCAATTCGTATCGCAGGGTTGCCTGCATGAAACTCAAAATCGGGTACATTTTTGTTTATAAGAGATTTGGCCCCTATCAGACAGTGTTTTCCGATGGTCAATCCTGGTAATATGATTGAGCCAGATGCAATTTGAGAAAAATTGTCGACAGTTGTACCAACCAGGTGATTGGAAGGAGGTAAAGGATCATTCGTGAAAACTACCATGGGATAGATGAAGACGAAACTTCCAAACATGCACTTGCTCCCTATTTGCACATGACTGTTTAAACGACAATAGTCGCCAAATTTCACATCTCCTTGCACATCGCTGAATGTCCCCACCGAACAGTGTTTCCCAAATATTGATTTTTCTCTGATGGAAACCATGTTCCCGGTGGCAAAGTATTCTCCAAACAGGCTACCCGAATAGATAATTGATCCGCTCCTGATAAGTGAATGTGCCCCGATCTGTGTTTTGGGATTTGTATAGTTGTCATCTTTGTAGTAGCGGGCATCCGGTTCACCAATAATACAATTATCCCCTATGATGGTATGATCCATAATCTCTACATGATCGTGAATAATTGCATTTCTCCCTATCTGCACATTATATCCAATAATTGCAGATTTACTTATCGCAATGTTTCTTTTTGTCCTCATCGTCATTTAATTTATGGAGTTTGATCCCCTTGGAAAGGATGTGATGGATGTGACTTTTTTTTACCAATCGCATTGAGATCAAACATCAATGAAAACTCAATTATTTTTGGCATTTTATTACTGGAAAGTTTTTGATTGCACAACATCGAAATTTTATTTTTCAACTCCTCTTGATCGCAGCCTTCATTTACAACAACCTTTGCTTTTATTGCTTCCCCCAGTAATTCATCCTCAATAGCCGTTACCGTGCAGTCAATAACTTCAGGAATTGTTGTGATTACCTCTTCAATCTCTTTGGGGCTGATGCGATACCCCCCTATTTTCAGGATTCCTTTCTTGCGGTCAGTCAGAAATAAAAACCCATCTTCGTCAAAATAACCCAAATCACCTGTGTATAGCCATCCATTTTTCAACGTTTCGCTTGTGCCAACCGGATCGTTAAAATAACCTTTCATGATGTTCTCTCCTTTCACAATTATTTCGCCAACTTCTCCAACCTTAGTTGATTGACCATCTTCGTTCACGATATCCAAGGTAACCCCGGGTATGGGATTGCCGACGGATCCGATTTTTAATTTTAGCAATGCTGGGGGTAGGTAGGTCAATCTTGCTGTTGCTTCCGTTTGCCCGTACATCACATAAAAGTCAATGGCAGGGAAAGCATTGACAAACTCTTCAATAAAAGCTTCATGAAGTTTTCCCCCTGCTTGAGTAACATACCGCAAATGAGCGAATCTTGTGTTTTTAAAAGTGAGTGATTTTCTCAATAACAGTTGAAAATGACTCGGAACGCCGGCAAAACCGGTTAATCGATACTTTACAAGGTTATCTATTACAGATCCCAGTAATGCAAAATTATTATGCAACAGAATGGCTGCACCCACTTTAAGATGGGTATGTAGAATGGATAAACCATAACAATAGTAGAGTGGAAGAACCAACAAGATGGAATCATCCGACCTCAGTTTTAAATAGGAGAGAATTGATTCCGTGTTGGCCCGAAGGTTCCTATGAGTCAGCATTACCCCTTTGGGAGCTCCCGTAGATCCGGAAGTGAACAAGATATCAGCTAATCTGTTTTCATTAAACAAACTATTTTGCGAAAGTTCCGTTCTGCTGTTTCCATTGCGCTCCTTCTGGGATTGTATGATCTCATCCAGCTTCGATTCATTGAATAATTCACTTCTGAATGTATGATTTTTCATTGATTGATCAGACGCAAACGAATATTTGCACTGGGTTAGACTTTCGATGTAACTCAGGTTTTCCTGCTCTATCGATGGATTCAATGGCACGCAAACATTTCCCGATTTGATGATAGCCAGGTAGCAGGTGATGAAAAATAGTGAGTTCTGACTGATTAAAATAATCTTGTTATCCTCGCCTAATCGATCAGAAAGATAGTCTGCCAGAGTCAAACTTCTCCAATAAAGCTCTTTGAAGGAAATTTTTTCTCCTTCATTCAAAATGAATTTTTTATCCATTTCTTTACCCTCACTGAACAGATAATCGAAAAGATTCATTGCAATGAAAAATTGATTATGAATTCAAAAGTATATTGTCTTGGATCTTAAATATTCGGTTGTCTTTCTTTTTCTCTGCAAGTTTGCAATAATACTGCCTGCCTCTTCCTCAGTTTTGCCTACCGAATCTGCAATTTCCTTTACAGTGTAATGATTCTCCGTACCATACATAATTAAATCCAAAGTCTCGTAGGGCATTTGAAAAAAAAATTCTTCCTGCGTTTGTTCCGCGCTGTATGTGTCGGTAGTGGGAGTTCTGTCAATTACTTCCTTTGGTATACCCAGGTATTTAGCCAGTTGATACACTTGCGTTTTGTAAAGATGGGTAATTGGCATCACATCTGCACCTCCATCTCCATATTTGACAAAAAAACCTTGCTCAAATTCTTGTTTGTTGTGTGTGCCAATCACGGCATAGTAAAGGCTCTCTGCGTAATAATAAAGCATAGACATCCTTGCACGCTGCTTAAAATTAGACGATGCAACAATTTGCAAGTAATCTTTCCTGGAGAGAATTTTCCTCTTTACTTCACCATTTGGGGTGACTATTGTTACAGAAAAGAGAGGGGGAATATTCCTTTCAGCAGATTGGTTGATGACGATTTTCGACTTGTCAGCCAGTGGATTGAACTCTGGAATAGCGTTTGAAATAGCTCTATTGCGACGTGCATAGCAGTTAAACCCCTTTAGGGCATCAGTTATGTTTTCAACAACCGCCTCTACTCCAAATTGTATTGCCAGTCGCCTGGCCATCTGTTCGCTTTCAGAGCTTGACTCTGATTCCGGCAATATTAGCCCTAGCACATTTTCAGGACCAAATGCCCTTACAGATAAAGCCAGTGTTGTTGATGAATCAATGCCTCCGCTAATTCCCACAACTGCACCCTTGCGATTAAATCGGTGAACCACAGTGTCATGCAGTTTCTTTACTATAGCATTGCACGCACTCTCAATGTCTTCAATATCTAAAAGATCATGAGACAATTTTTTTTTCAGCTTTTTTCCCATTCATCTCATTATTTATATTGATGTTATCTGGAATAAACAACCCTGTCCAACTTTACAAGCTCCGATTCTATTAATGTTGGAACTGATTTTTCAACAAAACAGGAATTCAAAATCTGAGTCGACAAAATAGCAGTGAATGCCATACCATCAATTTCAGTTATGTGATGCATCAATTCCATCTTATCAAGAAGTAACTTCACCCTTCCATAGTCGAAAATGCCGATAGATTGTATCTTTTCTTTAGAAAGAAGTTCCTGTAGGTAGTCTGGCAGGTATTCTGAACGGAAAGAAGATGCAACGGGTGCTCTGTAAGGTTGCTTTTGTCTGGCAATAATTTTTTCAGGCACCCTGTTTCTCATCATCTTTTTCAAAAGATATTTCTCTTGCAACCCTTTCAGTTTGTAAGAGGGTCTCAACTTCATACAAAATTCAATTACACGGTGATCCATGAAAGGATATCGCCCATCAACAGAGTGAGCCATGGCCATGCGTTCACCTTGTGAAGACAATAGATACCCTGAAGTGAAAATGGTTGCTTCAAGCCATTGGGCACGTGACAAAAGATCGACTCCTTTCAGTTTTGACTTCAATTTATCAGAGAGCTCATCTACAGGGTGATAATCATTAGTCTCAGCTTTTATATCGGATGAAAAAAAACTCCTGATACGTGATGTATTGTTCCACCGCAACAAATGTGAGTAGATGGGGGAAGATGTTTCACTTAATTTGTATCCGAAAAACATCTTCAGCGCCATCTCGTTTGTATCTCCCATCTGCGACATATAGGGATAGAGACTTTTAAGCAACAAGTATCTGTACTTCGATGTGGGTTCTTTCGACCAAAACTCTCTTATCACCGCCTCCTTGTAAATATTGTAACCCCCCAATATTTCATCAGACCCTTCCCCGGTAAATACTATTTCGATATTACTATTTTTCACCAGTTTAGAGAGTAAAAATATGGGTACGGGAGCGCTGCGTAACAGTGTGGTTTCAGCATGCCATACCACCTCTTTAAAATTAGCAGCAATATCTTCATCGTTGCAGGCCAGTCTGTGGCGATTCGTTCTAAAGAATTCGGCTGCTATATCTTGATATGCTGACTCATCGAATTTTGGGTTGCTAAAGCCAATGGAGAAGGTATTGAGGTCCAGATCAGGGTGAATCTTTTTTATGTAGGAAATAATCACTGAAGAATCTAATCCTCCGCTTAGATAGGCACCATATGGTTGGGCAGGCTCTGTTCTGATGGATACAGCATCGCACATCAGCTCATCAAATTGATCCATAGACTCTGCCAGGCTAAGTCCGGAGTATTCTTCCGGCAAATAAACGGGATATTCCCAATAAGATTCAATTTTCAATCCTTCACGATTTATTGTGAGGTAGTGCCCTGGAGAAAGTTCAGAAACTCCTTCAAAAATTGTATCAGGAGTTATGGTTGTCCAGAATGTTGCAATCTGTGAGAGAGACCTGGCTGAAATCTTTCGAGTAACCTGTGGATATTCAAATAGAGCTTTTATTTCAGATGCGAAAACCAATCCGCCGGGTATCAAGCTGTAGTATATCGGGCATATACCCACTCTGTCGCGGGCAAGAGTCAGCTCTTCTTTCGCTACATTCAAGATGGAAAAGGCAAATTGACCGTTGATCATATTCAGGCATTTTATCCCAAAATGTTCATACAAACGAAGAACTAGTTCAGCATCTCCATCTGATTTGACATGACACCTCCTCTTGACCAGTATTGATTTTAATTCTGAACGATTAAACACCGATCCACTCCATACAATCCATAACGATTCCTCTTCATTTGAAAATGGCGATTCCTGTCCCTGCATAACATTTGAAGTGTTCTGCCCTTCACCCAATCCAACACAACCTGATACATATACGCCTATATGCCCTGATCCCCTGTGCTTTATCCGTGTAAGCATACGTCTTAAAACAGCCAAAGAATCAACAGTCCCACTTTTAGAAAAAAATCCAACCAATCCAGACATTTTTCTCAATGTTAGTGAAATACCTTAACCTATACACATTGATTTTTATTCTTTTTGCTCCAATTTCTTGAGGACAAATGCCGATATATTGTTGATGGATTTGAAATTGTCATCCACCAGATCACTATCTTCAACCTCAATATGAAATTCATCTTTCAAAAAGTCAATTAAAAAAAGAAAACCCATAGAATCCAGTAAACCGTTCTCAAATATTAATGTATCCTCTTGAACAGTATTGCTTTGATAAAATGATTCTCTTGCTATATACTGCTTCACTGTGGTAGTAATGTCAGTTTTGTTAAACATCTTAATTAATATTTTGTGATTTTAATAATAAAACAGCAAATAAGCGATTAAGTTTAATATTTTAAAAGTTTAACACAATTGCTGAAGTTTAACAATGGTCTTCTGAGACTACAAATTAACGTTAAATATGCTGAAATTCCTAATTTGCGGAACATCTATTTGCTGCTCAATGGTAAGCCGTGCACGGCTTACCTCTACAGGTTCAAAGGCCTGAATACGCTTATACCCCACCGATTCACCTTCGCAAAGCGTTTTCCAACCACGTCTTGTCAGGCCTTCCACTTTGTATTTACGAATGCGTTCACCTTTGGCTATATTTTCTTGAACAATTATCTGATTAGCGAATTGGCATTTATCTAAACTGAGGTTAATTATTTTGCCAGTTCCGGCAGTTGATTTCAACGGATGTGCGGTTAATTCCTCCACACGAGCACCAAATTCTTCCAAACGCTTCACGTCGCCTTCGGCTTTGAAGTTATGAATTCCGAAAAGTGAATTCCAGCGGATACCGATGTAGATTCCGGGTTGGATGTCGTATTTACGACACGATTTCACAAAATCGCTCACGATATCGCCTTTGCCATCGCTCCATTTCAGGGCTTTCATGCTGTACGGATTTACATCGCTTTGATAAATGGCGAATCCTGTTTCGTGCGTGGCGGTAATCACAGCGAATTTGGCACCCATTGCTTTTGCAGCGCGAATCCATTGATCGGTATCTAATTCCTCCGGGTTGAATATGTTGTAATCTTCAACCGGCGCGATACGGTTGCGGTCTGATTGTATTTTTTACCGTCGAAAACGTGCAGGTCGTAATGAAAAATCACGCCCAATCCGGCTTCGTGCCATTTGAGTTGGTGTGGTGCAGGCACAGGAAAACTTTTTGAGTTTTTAGTCAGAGGTTGGGCAATGCCGTTTTGCAGTGTAAGGAAAGTGATAATTAGTAATGTGAATGATATTGTTGTCATTATTGGATTGAGGGTAATGAATTTGGCCAGATTTTTATCTCCGATACCAACCGGGGGTCGTTCGATAAAA
>ENA-UOOK01004735-UOOK01004735.1-fermentation-metagenome-genome-assembly--contig:-NODE-4735-length-14313-cov-22.420325_pt1 | contig 14313 bp, 10 predicted proteins | sample MGYA00245777_ERZ724023 | MGnify/ENA primary metagenome ERZ724023 (study PRJEB28704, sample SAMN03018312) | fermentation metagenome | biome: anthropogenic terrestrial biome; feature: soil... | reverse complement strand
CCGGAAAAATCACCGGTTCCATGCTTCCTGTAAGTATTACCGAAGGATATATGCTGAAAACTCCAACCACAAACCATGAAACTCCTACTAAAAATAACAGAGGCAGTATGAATGAAAGTACATTATCCCTTTGATAAATATTCTTTATTCGGGAAAACTCTTTGTATTTTTCCCATATGTACATGGAAAGTGTTATCGGATAAGTTATTCCTATTACACTTTCCGCAATCCATGGCAGGGAGGGGATAAAGGGAAACACAAACATAAATATCTTTTTTATACATTCATAGCATATGCAAGGTATACTTCCTCCCGTAAGGCAGATAACGGTCAAAAGAACACTGACGGATAACTTAGGTACAATATCCTGAAATAAAAATATGAATATATCTTCATAGCTTCTCATTATTGATAATTTCACATAATTAAATCCTAAAGCAGCTATGTATGAAGTTATAACTACTATCCATAAATATGGATGGGATGTTTTTTTGTAAACGGAATTTACCGAATAAGACCTTACCATAATAAAGGCTGCTGTTTTTGGTAAATATGACACAATATTACGTACTATTCCATTGAGAGAGGTATCATAAGAACTTGAAGCAAGGTTCTTCATGAGCACACCCGCACCGAATGTTATTGCAATATAAATTACACTTCCCGCAATACAAAGTCCGGTAATGTAGTTTTTGATTTTAATTTTCCCCATTGTATGTATAAAAGGCAAAGAAAATAACATGCAAATTATAATAAAGGAATAATAAACAGGATATGTATAATCTGCATTAAATAAATCTGTCGGAAAAATTTTAGGAAGAACCTTTTCTCCCAAAAGGAGTAAGTTAAGTACAAAAGATATAAAAAGATAATTTTTTTCTTTATACTCAAACTTACTCCTTAAGTCAATTTCGCTTTTCATTGATTTGAAATTGAATTCGGATTTAGTCAGCATCGTCTTTGCTTCCTTCTCCTTTGTTTGCATCAATGTTTTCCTCTTCGCTTTTTTTATTGTTTTCGCTATTTTCGTTATTTTCGCTGTTTTCGTTATTTTCGTTATTTTCGTTATTTTCGTTATTTTCTCTGTTTTCGTTATCTTCGTTTTCGTTATCTTCGCTGGTTTCACTGTTTCTGATGCCTTCATCTTCATTCTGTAAATTTCCGTCGATGCTTTCGTCATTTTGCGAGGATTCAATGTTAATTTCGCCGTCATCAATACCCCCGGGGTTTTCGGAATCTGAATTTACCTCTTCCTGCAGTGCTTCCCCAAGGATATCACTGGTCGGGGGAATTTCTTCCAAAACAACCTCCGGTATAGGTGCCGGAACATTTAATACATCCAGATATCCGTCATAGGTAAGGGTTACGCTTATTTTCGTATTTACCGCGTCAGTCCAGTATGCATATGCCGCAGGTATAATCCCGGAAATAACAAGCATGCATATAATTATAATTTTAATATTTTTCATAAGGTTCCTCCATGATTTTATTCTCCGTGAACTGTTTCGTCATTATTGGCAATATTGAACTGTTCCGTGGGTATGGAGATTTTTAGAGAATACTCCGCCTTTAACTGTGCATTGACTATGGGATTTTCAAAAGCTATATCACAGCCCTCGATATTTTTTAGGCTTGAATAATCAATAGAGCCCAGTTTTATGTTGCCGTACCTGTCTATATTTTTCACCTCTATAAAAACAGAAGCTGTAGTTTCGATGTTATCATCTGTTACAATTTGCCGATATACATTAAAATCTATCCCATAATCATTTTTGTTTATTTCCTCATTAATAGGGAAACTTTCGTCATATATGACAATTTCAGCATAATCGGGTATAGCTTTAATAACGGTATAGGGTTTATTAAAGTCAGCCTTTTCCGAATTTATGGCTTTTACTTTGCTTTGTTCGGAAGTTTTTATGGGATATTCTACACAAAGCATGTGTCCGGAAACAGAAAGGCTATCCATAAGCTCCATATCCAATTTTATAGTTAAGCTTATTTCTTTATTGCCATTTTCGGTAGCGTTAAATTCTATATTTTTATTTAAATAATTTATTTTATTGCTGCTGTCTCTTTTTACCAGCCCAACCCTTATATCTTTTACGTTTCCGAATTCAATGCCAAAGCTTGATGTTGTAACCTTTCCCCTTATGTGTAGCATATCCGTCCACGCTCCATAGGAAGAGCCTACAAAAAATAACAGTACAGCAGTTAAAATAATCACTATTTTATGCCTTTTCCATGCAGCTTTCATATATACTCCTTTCTAAGATTTTTTTTATAGGATTTTTCTATTACATTTTTTAGTACATAGCTGTTCTTGTTTGCGAAAATAACAGCCTCCACCCTTGAGTCAATATTAAGCTTCGATAATATATTTGTAATATGTTTTTTTACCGTACCCTGAGAAATAAACAGTGTATTGCTTATTGTTGCATTGGTTGCCCCCTGACTTATCAGTGACAGAATATCTAATTCTCTTTGAGTTAATGAATGTATTGCCTTTTCATCGTTTGTCTCCTTGTTTAATTTTTCCATTATTGCCGATGAATAAAATTTTCCGCCTCTTTCGATGGACTTTAATCCATAAGTAATTTCATCAATAAAAGCATCCTTAAGTACGTACGCATCAACATCAAGCTCCTGAGCATAAGTAAAGTCACATTGCCTTGAGGAGGATGTTATAACAAAAATTTTAGTATCTAAGTTATCATTTTTAATCCATCTTATTAAGTTAAATCCGCTTTCACTCCCTAAGTTTATATCTATAAAAGCTAAATCCACAAGATGATTTTTCATAAATGCCATAGCCTCTCTTACTGTTCCCGCTTCAAAAATATTTTCGTTTTCTTTAAAGCTTAGTATTAAAGAAGATATACCCTGACGTGAAAGTGGATGATCATCTAAAACTAAAATCATACATGTTTTCTCCTTCCTTAAAAGTTTTCTGTATGTTATAAGCTCACACAGGGATTTTGCATATTATTTCAGTACCCGTTGTTTCTTTTGAATTAATAATCAAAGTTCCCTTTAGAATTACGGTTACTATATGCATATTCTTAATCCCCTGCCTGCCTTCAGGTATATTGTTTTTATCAAAACCTTTTCCGTTGTCTTTAATAACAGCCGTTACAAATTCCTCATCCGCTGTTATACTTACATCTATTTCAGTAGCTTTGCTATGCCTTACAGAATTATTTACGGCTTCACAGATAATTCTGTATAACGAAGTTTTTTTACTGGATGATAAGATTGAAATATCCTCATCAAACTTAAAGATTATATCCATATCATTTATATCTCTGACTTCATTAATATATGTGGAAAGTTTGTTTTCAAATTTATTTTCGTTTTCAACGTCCCATTCGATTCCGTATATTGCTTCTCTTAAGGTTTTCATTATAGATTCAATTGATTTTGCTAATTCATTCAAATCCATTTTTACCTCTTCTGCAGTCAGGTTATCTATCCTTCTGCCCAGGGCAGATATACTGCATACGGCATAAAATAGCTTTTGTATTACAATATCGTGTATCTGGCTGGCTATGCGGTGCTGTTCCTCGCTCACTATGTATGCTTCCATCATTGACTGCATATCAAGTTCATGAATTATTGTCTCAACCAGATGCAGATAAAATACATTTTCTTTCTCACAAATACATGCTTCTGTAGGAGTCTCTCCTCTCAACATGAATATTAGCGCCAATAAAATATTAGAATCGTTCCTTATATATTTAATATCGTAAATTTTATGGTCGAAATTCACATTGGAAGGCATACTTTGATTTTTAAGCTTAAGCGTTTTAAGTACAAAATCAGCTATTTGGCTTATCTGCTCCTCATCTATGTTTTCATAGGAAAAAGCGCCTATATTATTTGAGGAATTTATTTCAAATATTGCACACCCTTTTTTTGCAATAGTTCTATACAACATTAAATTCAATTCATCTAATACCTTTTGTGGATTAGACATGCTGAACAGGTTAAGGGCATCATAAACATTCATTGTGCACTCTAAAGCGCAATCGCTTTGTTTTTTTGCTTCATTTAAACCTATGTTAAGCTCATGAAGCTCGGATTTGTTTTTAAGTAACTTATTGTTATTTTCTAATAGAAAATAAAATCCGCAGCATACCACTATAAAGGCTATACCTGTATTAATATCGGAATATGTAGTAAAATCCCTGGTGTCTGTAAGACCGATTCTTCTTTGCACAATCACATTGACAAGCATTAAAAGCATCAGGAGGACAGATATAATTACCGAATATCTTCCAAAGGGCTTTAAGGCTGTTATTATTATAAAAATATTTATATAGTACCAAAGGTAGGGGCTTGAAAGGCCTCCGGATAAAAATATGAAAATATTGTATGCCAGGCTTTCTAAGATTACGGCAACTATTACAATGTAATTATTTACCGAGTAATTTTGTCTGTATAAAAGGGCGCCTAAGGTACTGGATACAAGCATACCCAGCATAACAAATATTTTTGAGTAGGTAATATTGTTACGCCAGGTTATAATAAATACTATGGTTAATACAGCAACTGATATGTGTCTGTAAAGTAAAAGTATATCAAGGTTTTCTTTACTTTCTCCACTGTACTTCAATATATCCCCCTCCTTCTCAGACCCATCCCTGAAATAAGCCTTAAATATTAATGATCCTAATAATAGTACAATAGATTTGTGGATTTGTAATGTGACTATTTGTCACTATTTTAATAATTTCATAAAATTATGCCAGATTAATGCATAATTTTATGAAATACAACATTTTGCGTCAATAATAAACAATATAATACTAAAAATGCCTAATTTAGCATATAAATATCATTTTGAACATTCTGCTCTGTTATACTATAATGGTATAGACCCAACAATAAACAACATTAGTATATAATGTAAAATTAACTGCGCTTTTGCAGAAATACATGGCAGCAATGTGGAGACCGATAATAAAAATTTAGGAGGGATTTAATGAGTTATTATCCTTATATAAATAGTATTTTTATTAATGATCGACTCAAAAAAAAGTTGAGTGATGTTAAAATGTATCCAGTTACTACAATTATTGCGCCTGTAGGATATGGCAAAACCACTGCAATAAATTGGTGGGCAAAAAATCAATTGGAGAAAAATGAAAACACTGTTATTCTGCGTCAAATAATTTTAACAGATTCACTATCGGATTTTTGGTCGGGTTTTTCCAATTCATTCAAAAATTATCCGATTCTGGCGGATCATATGGAAGCGTTAGGTTACCCGGGAGACGCAAGAAGCATATACTTTTTTACACAACTATTCAAGGAAATGTTAGTCAATAATAAAGAACCTATATATTTTATATTGGATGATGTTCACATTATCAGGAAAAAGGAGCAGATAAATCTCTTGCTATTTCTTTCCCAAAATATGCCGGAAAAATTTCATATAATACTTCTTTCTCGCAATCAGATCTTTGATGAAACAGAAAAGATGCGCTTGGGAAGCCTCCTTTGCGATATAACAATATCAGACCTGCGCCTTAAAAAAAATGAAGTTGATATTTATGCAAAGTCCTGCGGTCTTAAACCAACTGATGATGTAATGAAAAAGCTTGCTGAAATTTCGGAAGGCTGGATTTCTATGATATATCTGAATTTCAAATACTATACACAGAACAAAACATGGCTTTTAATCTCGGAAAACATTTATACTTTAATAAATGAAGTGTTATTTAATCCGTTACCGGAAAATATACGGGAATTTCTTATACTCCTTGGTATAACTGATGGATTTACCATGGAACAGGCAGAGTACCTATGGCAAAATTCAGATGCTGCTGACCTGCTTGAAACTCTTACAAAAAACAATGCATTTATAACTAAAAACGAAAATGGTATATACCGTTACCACCATATGCTGCAAAAATGTGCAAGGCAAGGCTTTCATAAAAAGCCCGAATCTTATCAAAGGCAGAGCTATTCAAAATTAGGGTATTGGCATTTACGCTCAGGAGAATATAAATTTTCTTACAATGCTTTTTATAAAGCAGAAGATTGGAACGGATTATTCACCACCATAGAAAAGGACAGATTTCTTAATTTCAATAAAGAGGACAGTCAAAATGTTTGCCGATGGTTAAAGGAATGCCCTGAAGATATTATTCTTAAATATCCTTCAGCAATTACTTCATGCATGGTGGAAATGTTTGTGATTAACAACATTATGGAATTAAAACTGATGAAAAGATTATTGCTAAAATCATTAAAACAAAATAATGCACTAACCCTGGAGGAAAAAAGTAATCTCTTGGGCGATGCAGAAGTGTCAGAAAGCTTTATATTTTACAATAATATTTCAGCAATGAGTGACTGTTATCGCAAAGCAAGCTCCTTATTAAACCGCACATCATTGAGCATAAACCAAATGGGTGCATGGACATTTTCTGCTCCATCTGTCCTTATGATGTACCATTGCACCGTGGGTGGTGCTGATAGAGAAAATGAAGAGCTAAAGAAGTGCATCCCATATTATTATCAAATATCCAATGGGCATGGCAGCGGTGCAGAGCATGCTTTTCAGGCTGAATTATTTTATGAACGAGGTCAAATTATTAATGCAGATATTTCAAACCGTATTGCTATGAGCAACGCTAAGATAAAAAGTCAATTCAGTATTATGGTAAATTCAAAAATTCTTTCAATGCGAATGGCGGTTTATAACGGCAGCTGGGACGAGATAGAAGAATGTAATGTTTCTAATAGGAAATTATTAATGAATGAAAAACAATATATATTAATAAATACCTTAGACATCGGCTTATGTTATATATATTCCCTGTTAGGGCATCCGGAGTCTGCACCTGAATGGATTTTTGAAAAAGGATTATCTAATGCAACTATCATGTTTCCTGCAATGCCAATGTTTAATACTTTCTATAATCAGCTGCTGCTGGCAAAAAAAGATTGGATTGAAGTAGTTGCAAGGAACAATGAATGTAAAGAAATAAACGGAGTGCACAATAACGTAATGTGCCGGATTTGGTTACATATACACCAGTCTGCTGCTTTAGAAAAACTTGACAGGCATGCTGATTCGGTGTCAGAATTAACAAAAGCGCTTGATTTAGCAGTTCCCGATAACATTATAATGCCTTTTGTCGAAAATGAAGTATACATAGAGAGTATATTAAAAGAAATCACAGGAAAAGGTATTTATGTTGAAAGTATAGATCGGGTACTGAAACTATCTGAAAGGTTTAGAAAAGGAAAACAAAAAATACAATTTGAACACTGGAACGAGTATGAAAAATACGGATTATCAAAAAAAGAATTAATAATAGCAAAATTGGCGTCACAGAGAAAAACCAATTTGGAAATTGCAAATGAACTGCATTTAGCAGAAGGAACCGTCAGAAATCAATTATCACATATATTTGAGAAGCTAAACATCAACGGTAACGTAAAAAACAAAAGAATAATGCTTGAATCTTTACTGAAAATGAAAGAATAATCATGCAAAAAAGAGCCCGGATCGAATCTTCAGTCCTAAGGCTCTTTTAAATTATCTGTTACCTACTCCTCTTTCACCATCTTCATTGTGTTGTAGAATAGGAAAAACATAATAAATATGAATGGGAACACCGCTATTATGGCAATTGTCTGTATCGCATCCAGACCTCCCATAAAGATTAAAATAGCAGAGCAAAGCGCCATTGCAACTCCCCACAATATTTTCAGGCTGGTTCTGGGGGAATCGTCACCTCCGCTGGAAAGCATACCTAATACTATTGTTGCCGAGTCTGCCGAAACCACAAAGAAAGTAAAAACAACAAACAGCATAACAGGTGCCATAATCTTGCTCAACGGGAACTGATTAAGCAGAACAAAAATACCATTTCCAACTTCTGCATTTATAGCACTTTCAATAATTCCTTTTGTAGCCGGATTCGTCTCAATGCTTAGTGCGGTGGAACCAAATATGCTGAAAAATACTATGTCAAATATAGTCGGAGCTATAACTGAAGCCATAACAAATTCTTTAATAGTTCTGCCTTTAGAAATCTTGGCTATGAACATTGCAACAAATGGAGCCCATGAAATCCACCATGCCCAATAAAATACAGTCCATGAATCCAGCCATCCTGTATTGCCTACAGGATCTGTCCACAAGCTCATTGAAATAAAATTCTGAATATATATTCCCACGCTGTTAACAAGATTATCCAGGATATACCTTGTAGGTCCAAGTACAAATACAAACAACAATAATCCGATACAAGCTATCATACTTACATTTGAACCGACCTTTATGCCTCTGTCAATAGGTAAACATGCAGATGCAAGGTAAGCTGCAGTAACAATAACAAGGATAATGATATATACCGTATTATTCATCTGGACACCGTAGTTAAATGAAATTCCGGCTCCTAATTGCATAACCCCCATTCCTACAGATACACACGTTCCGAAGAAAGTTATGCACAATGTAAACACATCAATAAACTTTCCTATGGGACCATAAATTTTTTCTCCCAGCAAGGGGTAAAAACATGAGCTTATAAGAGCAGGCATTCCTTTTTTAAATATAACCAGACCCAGGGGTATCCCCAGCATCACATATATTGCCCAGGGAGTAATTCCCCAATGCAGGTAGGAAACTGCCATTGACCATTCGGCAGCATGAACACTTCCCGGATCACCCGCATAAGTAGGTCCATTCAGGAAATGATATATCGGCTCACCAACTGACCAGTAAACAAGCCCAACACCCATCCCGGCTCCAAATAGCATGGCAAACCATGAAAAATTAGAATATTCCGGAACATCTGTATCTTTTCCAAACCTTATCTTTCCGTACTTACTGAATGCAATAAAAAAGCAAAATACTACAAATGAAAATGAACCTCCTAAATACATCCATTTCCAGTTGGCAGTTATAGATGAAAGAATCTGATTCATAGAAGAATTCAATGACTCCATATCTATAGCTCCCCACAGAATAAAACCAAAACAAATTACCGCGGCCAAAATAAATACCATAGAATCCAAGCGGCCAAATATTCCCCAACTACGTGTATATTCTAACCGATCCCTTGGAACAAACTTTTCTTTTTTCTCCATCTTATTCATGCTGTTATTCTCCTTTATAATTATTAAAGATCAATATAAAAACAACACTTACATACCTACTTCTATATTTTAACCTTGTATACCTTCTGCTCTTTAATATCGTCCGTTAACGCATCTAATGCCACCCCCACACGATAGTACCTAAGCTTCCACTGTACTTCCTTTGGAGTAGCCGGATCCCCTAAGGGGTATGGTATAGATATGGTCGGAACTATCTTGTTAGAACCCACGGTTGTTGCTACGGGTATCAGATTGCACATCTGGACTATAGGTATACCCGCCTTTTCAATTTCTTTTACCATTGTTGCTCCGCAACGTGTACAGGTACCTCAGGTCGATACCATTATAACCCCGTCAACATTATCCTCTTTCAGCTTTACGATTATTTCACTTGCCATCCTTGCAGCCTCTGCCTGGGTTGTTCCCGTACCTACCGTACTGTAAAAATAATCATGCAGCCTGCCGTACTTTCCTTCTTTCAAATAGGCTTTCATTACATCTATGGGCATTATTACATTAGGGTCTGCATCCGCCGCAGCCGGGTCGAACCCTGCATGGATGGTTTTATAAACTCCCGGCTCAAGCCTGTCAGTCTTTGATATGTCATACCTTCCCCACCGTGTTGCAGACGCCGATTGAATTCTGTCAGGATTGTCAACAGGCACAATACCTCCTGTTGTAACCATGGCTATAGTTGCCTTTGACAAATCGGCAACAGGCGGAGCTACAGGTACTCTGTCCGGTTCCGGAATAGGCAATTCTGTTTCAAAAGGAAGACCGTTTAATTTTTTAATAAGCATTTGAACTCCACGTTCTGCTCCGGTTCTGCCGGATTCTAACCAGACCTGCGCCCTTATCCCTCTTGGGAAAAAGCCTTCTTCATCAGCCGGACCGGTTTTTTCTCCGCTTAATATCTTGTTGGCAAAAACAGCCATAGTTTTTACATCATTCTTCATCTTAGCCGCTGAATTTGCACCTTTGAATATATACATATCTTTTTTGAACATTTCAACCCCGGGATTTTCTTCATTCATGGAAGTAATTACCGGAACATTGAATTTTTCCTTGACCGCTTTACAGATACTTCCGCAGGCAACACCGTACCTGCCTGCCTGGAAAGCCGGTCCTGCAATAAAAATATCGAATTCCTTGCCTTCCAAAAATCCTAATATTTCTTTTATTGCTTCATCCGTATTACTTCCCATGTAGTTGTCGCCGCATATAACGGTGTATGTAACTTCTCCATCAAGCATGGAATTAAGTGCAAGTCCCGGTCCTACAACACCTTCTCTGATTTCCGGTTTATAGTCGGCTGTATCCTCCCCGCCTATACCTGCGAAAAATTGGTTTATGTAATGAATTGCTTTTTTCATCCTGGCACCTCCTAAAATTCTTTCATTGTCTTGGGTGACCATCCTGCAATCATATCACCGCAGAACATTCCGTTGTTTTCCATTATTACGGAACCGTCTTCTCTCACTGATGATCCCAAAACTTCATCATAAGACCATCCTCCCGAAAGACCATCCCTTGCCAATGACTGCAATTCACCTATAACCTTGTCTGCCGGCGGAAGCTCGATAAGCTGCGAAACATTTCCTGTGGAAACTAATGCGTTTGCTTTCACATCAAGAGTTACCAAGGGCTGCGATGCACCGTCTCTTCCTGTACATTCATTGCTTATTCCCACCGTTTTTACTCCCACATCTTCCAATGCTGCAAGGCATAAAATATAATCCGCATCCGGATTGCCGTATCCTTCTTCAGTTACTATGGCGCCGTCCGCACCCAGGGATTTAGCCATCTGGGCTACAAATACAGAAGAACGTTTTTTCTGCTCCAGTGAAACATTTAGGTTCGACATAATGACTCCAAGGAAATTAATAGTCTTTCCATGCTCCTTATAAAGCTCCTTTATTGTGGGGAAGTTCTGGAAGTCATATGTAGCCCACTTTGATGAAGAAGGCATAAAGCTTCCGGAAATCAATGCCCCGTCCAATACCTCGTTGGGGTTCATGAATGACGGAACATACTTATTCATGTCCCAGCCGTACACTAAATCATTGTATCCCATCTCTTCCATTTGTGACTGTGGCTGCATTACCAGTACCACAGACGGAAGTTTATTTGTACTTTCCTCCCTTTTTGTTACCGGAGCGAGCTCATATGTTTCAATTTCTTCGGGTTCCATATCCTTTACAGCAGATCCTAAATATTCGGCAAATTTATGAGCTGCCATTCGTATTGCTGTATTTTTCTTTTGCTGTTCAAATCTTTCAAATTCTTCATCAGTATCAGCAACAATACAGATATTTATGAGCTGTGAAAACAGTGTATATTTTGCACCCACACCTCCCATATCAATTAATCCGTCTCCGAAACTTCCGTAGTGCATTCCAACACCAAGTACACTGCATCCTTTTAATGCGTGAACTCTTCCTCTTCCTGCCATTTCCACATCCCCAGTGACACCCGGGAATACGGCTCTTCCGTCAGTCCTGCTCCTTGGCTCCACAGCTTCCTTAACCGGTACTATACGTGTATTTTCGCCAGGCTTAGCGATAATAATATCCACGTCAGTAATGTGCTCGTCTTCTTTGATGAATTCTATTGCTTCTTTTTTGTTAATTGTCAAGATACCGTTATCAAACATGGTATTCTCACCAAAGATGACATCATCCACCAAAAAGTTGCCAATTTCCAGCTTCATTTAATCTCCTCCTTTTCATTTAGCTGTTAATTTTAAGCAAATATAATCATGATTATATTTGTTATTTTTTATACTACCACAGGTTCAGCGATTGTGCAAACGATTTTAATAAAAATTTTTTTAATTTTTTGTAAAAATTATTACAAAATGTTATATCTTTTTTTTACTGATATATGTATAATATACAATATCAACATAAAACATAAAACATAGAACTGGCGGAAATTTATATGAGCGAAAAACATAGAAAAATGACAATGAACTGTTTTATTAATGCTGCTGATGAATTAATCAATGAAGTAGGGATAGAAAATGTAACAATCAGGGGTATTGCAAAAAAAACAGGATATAACAGTGCAACCATATACAATTACTTTGAGAACCTTGATCACCTGATTTTTTTTGGTGCCTTTAGAAATATAAAGGATTACGCCCTGGCACTTAATCGATACCTTGCTGACGCAGAAAATGCAATGGACAGATTTTTAAAGGTATGGGAGTGTTTTTGTGATTATGCATATTTAAAGCCTGAAATTTACAATGCAATTTTCTTTCCAAGACTGTCAAAAAACATAGAGGAATATATTACAGAATATTATACCTTGTTTCCTGAAGATTTAGGTATACATCACGACACAGTTTCAACTATGCTCTTAAAAGGAAATATTAACGACAGAGGAATGACAACAGTTATTGACTGTATAAATGAGGGTTTTATAGAACCACAGAATGCAGACAGGCTAAATGACACGACTCTTTTAATATTTGAGGGTATGCTCATGAGAGTTATGAGGGGTGCCGTCGGTTACAAAGACGCCACAAACAAAACCATGGATTACATAAAGATTGTTGTGCAGTCACTTCTGATTAAAGGCTATGATTTTTATTACTGATATTTAGCTTTGAAAAACAATACGGACTTCTGCTTAATCGCAGAAGTCCGTATTTATAAATTATTTATTATCTTATAGGGCATATTCCGGTTTCGCATCCGTCATTTCCTACATCTAGTTCCTCTTCATGCACCTCATACTTGCTCAAAATGGATGGTATGAAAGGTTTCATTTCCTTCTTAAGACTGTTGTATTCCTCTTCTGTAATGGATTCATAAGGCATTAGCTGGTAGAAGCTGTCGTCAAGGGACAAGAATGAAAGTGCCACAACATCATCCCAGTTATCCCAAACCCATTGTTCCACCTGTTCCCATTCATTATCTCTCACATGGACTGTTATGGAGCAGTTGTGGTCAACATAGTTCTCCATAAACATTTTATAATTTTCAAGCTGGTCAATTGCTGTTATATCATACTTTGTTTTTCCGCCGGGAGCCTTCACTGGGAATTCAATTACCTTTGTAGTACAAGTCTTCATTTCCTGACCTACCTCAGGATATATCTTATATCCCAGCTCCTCACATACCTTGACCAGCGGGTCATGGCTATTTATCCTTACCCTTCTGACAAAGTAGGGAGAATGTGAATAATGTACGCCGCTTGACACTCCCGGAAGCTGTGACAACGTGCCCTCAGGCTTAACTGTAGTTACCAGTATGGGAGCACTTTCTCCTATTTCATCAGCATAGCGTTCAGATTCATCCTTAGCTGCATCCCTGAGCTTTCTTAGCAGTTCTGCCTGCTGTTTTCTGTCCAGATCTGCGGCGTTAACCATATCCTGCCATCCTGTCAGGGAGCATCCGGTAATTTTATCTCTTTGCTGTACTCTGTCCCACTGGGAAAGCTCAAGCTCCACACAGGTCATTCTGTAAGCCGCTCTTGCTGACAGGCGCTGTGCTTTCAATAATGCCTTCTCATCAAGCTTCCCATCCTCATCTACAAAAGCATGAACATTTACTGTTGTCAAATTACATAGGCCTTTGTTATCAAGAAGTATTTCGCCGCAGGGATTCACCCCGTTCATATTTGGTCTTCTCTTTGCTCCTGCTTCCTCGTTTATCCAGCCCGGCTCGCCTGAGTAACGCATTTGCTCAAGCTGCCATTTCAACTGTTCTCTTGTAGGTTTTTTTCTGTAGTAAATTGAATTGTTGCTCATTGAACGGTGTATTATATCCTTGTCCACAATCCATTGATTGTCTATGTTTTTATAAAGCTTGCTTTTGGCTTCGATGCAGTCCGTATCATCATAATCTATGAGCATTATTTCAGCGGTTCTTCTGACCCCTCCAACTACAACATTTTCGCCTATAATATTAGCTATGTCCAGACAGTCTATAGGTTTAAGCTTAAATCTGTCTTTGCCTTCAATAGCGCTGCGTTTTTTTACAACATTGTCTATTTTTGTGAACATGTTTTTTAAACTTGAGTGCCCGCTGGCAGTTCCTCCGAAGGTTTTCAGAACTTCACCTTTTGGTCTTACATTGTTGTAATTAATTATTATCGTAGTAATATTCCTGTATTCACTGGAGTTAATAAAGCTGAAGAAGTGGTCAAGGGCCTGTACCCAGCCTTCCTTGCTGTCTCCCACTA
>ENA-UOOK01004734-UOOK01004734.1-fermentation-metagenome-genome-assembly--contig:-NODE-4734-length-14316-cov-5.637052_pt1 | contig 14316 bp, 12 predicted proteins | sample MGYA00245777_ERZ724023 | MGnify/ENA primary metagenome ERZ724023 (study PRJEB28704, sample SAMN03018312) | fermentation metagenome | biome: anthropogenic terrestrial biome; feature: soil; material... | reverse complement strand
TAGGGTAAGTCTTTGAGCGTCAGAGGAATGTCCCTGTACTTGAAGGACTACATGCTTTCTTATTTAGGGCAGGTCTTTGCGAGTAGGAGGAATGTCTCTGTCAGTAATTAAAAAGGAGTACAAAGTACAAATGCCGCCTATTAGTACGATAATGCACTTTGGGAAAATATTCATCGAAAGTCAGGATGAAATTGACATACCTAATTTTATGATAGGAATTATTTCACCAAGTACATTTAATGATGACGAGTTAGAAGAGCTGCACAATTTTGATGAAGACGGGAATTTAGATGTAAGAGAATTTTACGAACAATTTAATTTTAAAATTATGAATTTACAAGAAAGGTCTGTAATATTAGGTTATTATTGCCACTTATGGTTTGATGAGTATTACAAATTTAATGCAAGCAGGCTTACCATACATAATAAGCTAAATTTAAGCGATGAGGAACTAAGCTCTGCCATTAAAAATCTTATAATATATTATGACAGAAAGGCTGTGGGAAGCTTTTACGAACAATATATTGAAGATATAAAAACTGTTGAAGCTACGTCATTTGAATTAATCGATACAGATAAAACCAAGAAAATATTATTTGAGCATTTAAAAGAAAAAACACCGGAAAATGTTATTACTAACCTCATAAAAGAGGAGCAGTACATGAGTTTTATAAAAGCCGGATGCGGAAAAATAATTAAATCGCTGTAAAAAACTCCCCCGGGAGTTTTTTTAATTTTAAATTGACTGATTAAATAAAATATAATATAGTTAAAAGTATGAATCATTATTTTGGTATTAAGGATGGATGTTAGTGAAATATAAATATGTAATTTTTGACTTTGACGGAACTTTGGCTGATACAGAAGAAGCAAACTTCGTCATATATCAGAAATTAGCTGAAAAATATAATTTAAGAAATATTACAATGGATGAATTAGGTCATCTGAAAAAAATGAATGCTAAGGAAGTTATGGCATATATTGAACTGAAAAAAAGATATCTTCCCTTTCTTTTGAAAAAAGGGAAGAGCCTTTTGACTCAAGATATAAAAAAAATTAGGCTTTGCAAGCCGGATATATTTCTTATCATAGGCAAACTTAAGGAAATGGGTGTTAATACAGCAATAATTACCACCAATTCCAAAACAAATGTTAAACTTTTTTTAGAAGCCCACAATGCTGATGTTTTTGATTTAATTGTCAGCGCAACAATGTTTGGCAAGGAATCAAAAATGAAAAAAATAGTTAAAAAAGAAAAGTTGAATTTAAACGAATTTCTTTATGTGGGGGATGAAATAAGAGATATAAACGCTGCTAAAAATGCCGGAATAGATATAGCATCGGTAGGATGGGGATATAATACGGTTGAGAGCCTTAAAAAGCATGAACCGGATTATTTGATATTTGAACCGTCCGAACTCATAGAAATTTGCAAAGGCTAAAAATGCAGCTTATTTTAAATGTAAACATAAAAAGACAAGGAGAGTATATGGGCAAAATGATCTATACAATAAAGCCTGAGTATCACGATATTGAAAGCTTAACTAAAATTTTAGGCGAGCATCCGGAAATACAGTTTGCGTCCCTAATGGGTGTTGACATTGGAGGCAACGGAACAGATGAGAAAATACCAATCAAACTTTTCATAAAAGATATGTATGAAATGCTTAAATTCGGCATACAGACCGATGGCTCCAGCGTTGAATTGCAGGGTATAGCAGATTTAAACAACGCCAGGGTTGATTTGCTGCCCGATACGGAATGCACCTGGTTTGTGGATTACAATTATGAACATTATAATGATGAAAATGGTCTTCCTGTTGGAACTTTAAAAATTCCTTCATTTATAATTCACGACGGTAAATTGGTATGTTCAAGGTCGATACTTAAACGTGCGCAAGTTCATTTTAAAAATGAAATGAATAATGTTTTAAAAAACCACCCTGAAATCACAAGGTCCTTAGACTTTAAATATGAAGATGTGGATGAAATTTTATTAACTGTTGCCACCGAACTCGAAATGTGGGTGAAAACACCGGAGCAAAGCGCTGATTTTGAAGAGCTTCACACATCGCAAATATTAAAGGAACAGTATTGGAAAAGAACCATGGGAACTGTAAGGACAGTTTTGGAAAAAATAATGAACCTATTGGAATGCTATGACTTAAAACCGGAAATGGCACATAAGGAAGTCGGCGGTATTACCAATAAAATAGATGCAAAGGGAAGAATAACCCATGTAATGGAGCAGTTAGAAATTGACTGGAGATTTTCAAATCCGATTCAGGCAGCTGATAACGAAATATTTGTAAAAGAATTGATAGAGGATCAATTCAGACACCACGGTTTGGAGGTTTTATTCAGAGCTAAGCCTATAGAAGGGGTTGCAGGCAATGGAGAGCATACTCACTTCGGGGTGGCTGTAAAGCTTAAGGATAATAAAAAAATAAATTTATTTTCTCCGTTTGATATGAAAAAGGACTATTTAAGTGAAATCGGTTATGGAGCTGTTATGGGCTTGTTAAAAAATTATGAAGTCATCAATCCCATAGTCTCTGCAACAAATGATGCATTTAACAGGCTTAAGCCGGGATTTGAAGCACCGGTGTGCATTGTAACTTCATTGGGCGGCACTAAGGAATCGCCTTCGAGAAACCGTTCCGTTCTGTTGGGAGTAATAAGAAATATTGACAGTAATAATGCTACAAGATTTGAACTTAGGTCACCTAATCCATATTCAAATACTTATCTTGTTATTGCTTCATGTTATCAAGGAATGTTAGATGGTATCGTGTCAGTAACCGAAGCGGGAATGGATTGCCGAATGCTGGAAAAGGAGATATCAAAAAAGTACGGTGAGGAAGCAATCTACCTTGAAAAATTCAGAGAATACAGAAGTGAAAAAGATGTGTTTGCTTATTATACCCAGGAAGAAAGAGATAAACTGTATGGGAAGGCTCCGTCGACCGTGTGGGAAAATATCAGTGCTTTTGCTTCCAATGAAATAAAGCAGCAGGCATTGAAAAAAGGTGATGTTTTTACTGACGAACTCATAAATTCCTTTAGAGTTTCAACCACCGAAAAATGGAAAAATGAGCTGAATGGAAGAATAATTCATGAAAATATAATGTTGTTAAAAACATTTGTGAAGCTTCACAGCGAATCGGATCATGCAACTGATTTGGATGTTGTGAATTGGGAAAGGATTGTTTATTTAAAAACAAAGCTTATGAAGGACAGCATGACCAAGAAATGTATTTTTACTAAAATTAAAACAGCAATTTCTCAGGGAGATTATGATTCGGCTTCCGATTTACAAATACAAATGAATGAAAAAATGTCTGAAATAAGGGCGCTGTACATTGAGTATAAAAACAATATATTTTAGTTGAATGGGGACACACCTCTATTTTATGGATAGTCTTTGTGAGTAAGAGGAATGTCCCCGTAAGAGGGATAGTCTCTGCGGGGACAAGAATGTCCCCATTTTTGGATTCTCACATTTTTTGTCTTTTTTTGCTATTATCATTATGTTTTTTTATAATTTTCCCGGTTATTTATTAATTATATTCAAAATGTTGTTTACAAAATAAAAAACATATGGTAAAATTAATTTGTAAACGTATTCTGACATATTGGGTAGTGTTAAGAATCCGTTTATAAAATAATCGTACATTTATAAATTTAACTTCAGGATAACGTTATTATTGGGTTGGAAGTGTTGTAATAAATTATTGGGTTAGCATTTATATATCCTGATTGTTTGTTATATTGTGTGCGTACAAATTTTATGGAGGATAAATTATGAGTAAGGTTCCAAGAGAAAGGAAAGAGGCAACATTAGGCATTTCTGTCATTCCGGTTATTGTTATCGTTGCTGTATTGGCAGTAGCTATAATAGTTTATGGGCAAGACCCGCATATTCCTATATTAATAGGTGCAGCAGTAGGAGCATTGATAGCAGTTTATAACTTGGGTTATACTTGGGATGAACTTGAAAAGGGTATTATTGACTCAATAGGCAGTGTTATGCAGGCAATTTTAATACTTGCCGTAATCGGTATGTTAATAGGAACATGGATTGGCGGAGGCATTGTGCCTACATTGATTTACTATGGTTTGCAGATATTATCACCTTCATTCTTTCTAATAACCGCCTTACTGTTATGCAGTATAGTTTCCATAGCTACTGGAAGTTCATGGACTACTGCCGGAACAGTTGGAGTTGCGCTGATCGGTATAGCTGAAGGGCTTGGAATTTCAGTTGCGTTGGCAGCAGGATGTATAGTATCCGGAGCATATTTCGGAGATAAAATGTCTCCGTTGTCGGATACAACAAACTTAGCACCTGCAATGGCAGGAGCAACATTGTTCGACCACATAAGACACATGTTTTATACAACAGGTGTTTCCTACGGTATTGTTGCTGTAATTTATATAGTTTTAGGATTGCAATACAAAGGGCAGGAATTGAATGCGTCAGAAATTAACGGTATATTGGAGGCAATAAAAAGTATTTATATAATCAATCCGTTATTCTTATTGGTTCCTGTTATTACAATAGGTGCCGTTGCCTTGAAGATTCCCGCAATTCCGGGTTTGCTGATTGGTGTTGTTCTCGGAGGATTCTGCATGATATTCCAAGGAGGAGATTTAGGTGCAATTTTAGAGGCTATTAACTACGGTGTTGAAGCAGCATCAGGTCATGAAATGGTTGATGAGCTATTAACAAACGGCGGTATGCAATCAATGATGTGGACTATTTCATTAATTATGTGTGCATTGACATTCGGCGGTGTTCTTGAATCGACAGGCATGATGCAGTGCATAGCAGGAAAGATGTTAGGTTGGGCAAAGAGCACAGGTTCATTAATACTTGTAACCGTATTATCTTGCTTATTCGTTAATATTCTGTGTGCTGACCAATATTTAGGTATAGCACTTCCGGGTAAAATGTTCAAAGATGCATATGCAGAGAGAGGCTTGGCTCCAAGAAACTTATCTCGAGCCCTTGAGGATTCAGGTACGGTAACTTCGGCACTTGTACCGTGGAATACATGCGGAGCCACAATGGCAGGATTCTTGGGAGTATCAACATTTGTATACGCTCCGTTTGCATTCTTCAACATATTAAGCCCTATAGTATCCGTTATTTACGGCTTTACGGGCTTCTCAATAATGACATTGGAAGAAGACCCTGCTTCACCGCAATATAAGCATAAGATGAAGCTTAAAAAATCAGGTAGAGAATTAGAAGAATATATAGCTAATTACCAGGCAAAAGCTAATTAGTTGATTAAATTGACATAAAAACCTTGTAGGCAACTGCAAGGTTTTTTTTCTAATAATTGTTTGACAATAATATTTTGCCAAATTTCATTTTGCTTTAATAGGGGGGAAAATTGTTTGAATACCGAGATTACATTTGAAAATGAATTGAATAAACTGATAGAAAATGAAGATTATATCGAATCCTTAAGAGTGATATTTTTAAAAGAAATTAACAATATAAAGCAATATAAATCAAAAATTGATGAGCTGTTAAGATTTTCAAAAGAAAATAATTTATTAAGGTCAGAAGCGTGGGGCTATTATTACTTGGGCTGGTATAATTTTGATATTTCGAAATATGAAAAAGCCGTAAATAACTTTTTAACTTCATATTATTTATTTGAAGAACATAATAATAAATATGAATTAGCATACGCTTGTAACGGATTGACAAATGTTTACTGTCAGATCGGACAGTTTAAATTAGCAAATGAGTGGGGGCTCAAGGGAATTTCCTTTTGTGAAGAAACGGGAAACAACGAAGCAATGATAATTCTTCTTATTAATACATGCATAAATTATATTCAAATGGAGTATTATGACAAAGCATTGGATATTGCGGAAAGTATAGAGGGAATGGATAGGGAGTTATCAGCAACCCAAAAAATATCAAATATGCTTTCAATTGCAGAAATCGAAATAAATATAGGAAATCCCCAAAATGCATTAAGAATTATTGATGAAGCAATGGAAAAAGAGTCGGTAATGCATCGTAATACCGACATAAGCGGTATGTTTAAGCTTAAAGGCATGGCTTATGTAAAGATGGGCGAATATGAGCATGCTGAAGAACAGTATGAAAAATCTTATAATCATTGTATCAAATTTGATTTATTATATGAAAAATGTTCAACAATGTTGCAATGGGCTAAATTGTGTCTGCTTACGGAAAAATATGATCAGGCAATTGATTTGCTAAATCGAATTATCGTTATAAGTTCATCAAATAAATACAATACAATAATGAGAGAAGCATTTTATTCTTTGTATACTATTTACAAGAAGAAGGATAATGCCGGCAAAGCACTGAATTACCTTGAAAGCTACATAAGGGTTGATGATGAAATGTATGATTATGAACAAAGTCAGCTTATGGCTAAAATGAATTTAAACAATACAAAACGTGTGGCGGAACAATACAAGCAGCTTTACAAAAGGACTGAGCTTCTTTCAACGATAGGGCAAAGAATTATTTCGAATTTAGATATAAGCTCAATTATCAAACTTATAAATGAAGAAATCAATAAATTGATTGATGTTGATTATTTTGGAATTGCAGTCTTTGATCGTGATAATGATAAACTTGAATATTATTTTTTAAAAAATTATATATTGGACTGCAAGATAGTAAAATATGACCCGGAGAACACCTGGGGAGGATATTGCATCAAAAATAAGGAAGATATTATTATCGGAAATGAAAAGACGGAATATAAGAAGTACCTGCATTCTAAACCCAAAGAATTTGAGAAATATAAAGATGATTATAAAAAAGTTTCTTCTATCATTTATACTCCCATGATTATAAATGAAAAGGTTGTGGGATTGATGACGGTGCAAAGCGAAAAAGAAAATCTCTATGGCAAAGATGAATTGAATATATTGAAAATTTTAGCAAATTATACTGCAATTGCGGTTGAAAATGCAAAGACATATAAAAAGATCGAAGATATTGCAACATATGACAGTTTAACCAAGTTTTTAACTAAAATGGAAATACTGAAAGTTGGAGATAAAATTTTCGAAAAATATAAAAACAACAAACTGAAATTCAGTGTAATAATGATGGATATTGATAGCTTCAAAATTATAAATGATACATACGGACACATTTACGGTGACATAGCACTGAGTCTTGTCGCCGAAACCATATCCAGGTGCATAAGAAATACTGATTATATAGGAAGGTTCGGCGGCGATGAGTTTTTGCTCATATGTTCTGATGCGGGATTAAAAGAGGCTTTGGAAGTTGCTGAAAGGATAAGAACAACCATTGCAAAAAATTTATTCATATTGGCAGATGGAGTAATCGTAAGACTTACAATGAGCATTGGTGTACATGAATGCTGTGAAGGGGATAATTCATGTACCGATGTCATAAAAAGAGCTGATGAATGCTTGTATTTTGCCAAAGAATCCAGAAAAAATACCGTTGTAAGCAAATAAGACATTGTAAAAAATATGTAAAGCAAAAGCTTTACATATTTTTTACATTCTGACGGTTTATTTTTTACTATGACGGTTTATATTTAGTTGTAGAGATACACCTTCAAAATCAGGTGACTCCTTGAGGGATAGCTTTTAAAGGAATGTCCCTGGATAAGAAATGAAAAGGGAGAAAAATTAAATGAAAAAAAATAAAATATTATCAGTTGCATTAGCAGTAATACTGTCAATGGTTTTTGCGGGATGTGCACAAGACACACCTTCGGGGGAGCAACCTGCAGAATTTAATTTTGATAAAGATATTACTGTAGTAGCAAGAGATTCCGCTTCCGGAACAAGAGGTGCTTTCCATGAAATAATGAAAATAATTGTTAAGGAAAGTGATACGGAAACAGATAAATTAGTTGTAGGTGCTTTAGAATTTGATGGAACGGATAAAGTTATAACTGCAGTTGAAGGAGACAAATACGGTATAGGGTATATTTCATTAGGTTCGGTAAGCGACAGAATCAAAGCGGTTGCGGTAAACAGCGCAGAACCCACGGTTGAAAATGTAAGAGACGGCAGTTATTCGGTATCAAGACCATTTTTATTGGTTACAAAAGGAACTGAAAATGACTTAGTAAAAGATTTCTTAAAATTCACTGAATCAGCTCAGGGACAGGCTGTTGCAAATGAAATGAAGTTTATAGGTGCTGTTGATTCGACTGAAGAATACACATCATCAGGTATGTCGGGAACAATTAAGGTAGCCGGTTCCACATCGGTAACGCCGTTGATGGAGAAATTGCAGGAAGGATACCGGGAGCTTAATCCTGATGTAACATTTGAAATGCAGTCAAACGGTTCTTCCCAAGGTATAAAAGCTGCATTGGACGGCTCTTACGACATAGGAATGAGCTCAAGGGAATTGAAAGAAGAAGAAGCGTCGGAGCTAAACAGACGTGTTCTTGCAATAGATGGCATTGCAGTAATAGTTAATAAGGAAAATCCCAAAAGTGATTTGGCATCTGAGGATATTACAAATATATATACAGGCAAAATCACAAAGTGGTCTGAAGTTAAATAATGCAAAATACTAAAAAGTCAAATTTTGATGAAAAGATTATGCAGGCAATTTTCTTTCTGTCTGCATTAATTTCCGTATTAGCGGTCATTGCCATCTGCCTCTTCTTATTCATGAGAGGTATACCTGCTATTGCTGAAATAGGTTTTATGGATTTTATATTTAATGAAAAGTGGGGGCCTACAAACAAACCTGCTTCCTACGGAATACTGTCCATGATTGCGGGCAGTATTTATGTAACAGCCGGTGCGATTGTTATAGGCGTGCCTGTCGGTTTAATGTGTGCTATATTTTTAGCTGAATTTTGTCCGGATAATGTTTATAAAATTGTGAAGCCTGCCGTAAACTTGTTGGCAGGTATACCTTCAATAATTTACGGTTTTTTCGGAATGGAAGCCATTGTTCCTTTTGTAAGAGAAAATTTGGGCGGAAACGGGTACGGCATCATGTCAGCCTCAATAATTTTGGGAATTATGATACTACCAACAATAATTTCAATCAGCGAATCTTCCATAAGGGCTGTTCCTAAAAGTTATGGGGAAGGTTCCTACGGTCTTGGTGCCACAAAGGAAGAAACAGTTTTCAATGTAATAGTTCCTGCAGCCAAATCAGGAGTTTTAACGTCAATTATATTGGGTGTGGGTAGGGCGGCGGGTGAAACCATGGCTGTTGTTATGGTTGCCGGAAATGCTGTCATGCCTCTTGATAAAATAGAGCTTCTGAAACCAATAAGGACATTGACGGCCAACATTGTTACGGAGATGAGCTATGCATCGGGACTTCATGAGTCGGCGCTTATATCAACAGGTGTAGTTCTGTTTGTATTTATAATAATTCTAAATATTTCTTTAAGCCTTATAAAATCAAAGGCTCAAAGAAATTAACAGGGGTAATCCATGGATAGAAGGTTAAATAATTTAAAGCAAAGAAAAGTAAAATCTGTTCTGTTAAAATCATTTGTATGGCTTTGTGGAATATTGACAGTGGGAGTTTTAATCTATATACTTTTATTTATACTATTAAGAGGAATTCCCAAAATTAATTTAGTGTTTTTGTTTGGAGAATATAATTCAGAAACTCTTTCTGCTTTTTCATCTATTGTTGCAACAATTCAAATGATTTTTTTGTCTCTTATAATTTCGGTCCCGATAGGTGTGTTTTGTGCGATTTATCTTGCAGAATACGCCAAGAGAGGGAGTATAGCGGTAAAAATTATAAGGCTTGCCACAGATACTTTGGCAGGAATACCTTCAATAGTATATGGTTTGTTCGGAATGATATTCTTTGTCAATATACTTGGGTTCAGAGCATCTGTTTTATCAGGAGTATGCACAATATCAATCATGATTTTGCCGGTAATAATAAGTTCGTCTGAAGAAGCCGTAAAGTCAGTTCCTGATACCTATCGTGAAGGAAGCTTGGGGTTAGGAGCTACAAGGATTCACACGGTATTCAGAATAGTTCTTCCGACTGCAATGCCCGGGATACTTTCGGGAGTAATTCTTGCAATCGGTCGTATTGTGGGAGAAACGGCGGCACTGATATTTACAAGCGGAACAAATGTAATGAAAAATCCGACTTTAGATTTGCTTTCATCTCAAAGAACCCTTGCAATTCACATGTATATGCTTGCGGGTGAGGGTCTGCCGCATTCTAAAGACATGGCATTTGCAACTGGAGCAATTCTTATTTTGATAGTGTTTACAGTGAACTATACAACTACTAAGTTGGCAGGCAGAATAGGGAGGATACAATGACGGATAAAATAAAAATTGAAAATGTTAATTTGTATTACGGAGAATTTCAAGCTTTAAAGAATATAAATATGAATGTAAAAGAAAATGAAATAACAGCTTTTATAGGGCCCTCAGGCTGCGGAAAATCCACACTGCTGAAATCATTGAACAGGATGAATGACTTGATTGAGGGAGTAAAAATCACAGGCAGAATACTTTTGGATGATGCAGATATATATGGTGATATGGATGCAACCGTACTAAGAAGAAGAGTGGGTATGGTTTTTCAAAAACCAAATCCGTTTCCCATGAGCATTTATGAAAATGTGGCATATGGTCCGAAGACCCACGGTGTTAAAAGCAAAGCAAAATTGGACGAAATTGTGGAAAAGAGTCTTCGCTCCGCTGCCATGTGGGATGAGGTGAAGGACAGACTTAAAAAAAACGCCTTAAGTCTATCCGGAGGACAGCAGCAGAGACTTTGCATAGCCAGAGCATTTTCGGTTAATCCGGAAGTCATATTGCTGGATGAGCCGACATCCGCACTTGACCCCATATCTACCATGAAAATAGAAGATTTGCTGACTGAAATTAAAAAAGATTATACAATTGTAATTGTTACTCATAATATGCAGCAGGCAACAAGAATATCGGACAAAACAGCATTTTTCCTTCATGGAGAAGCAATTGAATTTGATGAAACAGAAAAGTTGTTTTCGATGCCTAAAAATAAAAAAACTGAAGATTATATAACCGGAAGATTTGGATAAAAGGAGGCAAATATAAATATGAGATATAGATTCGATCAAGAGCTGGATAAACTAAACCTTGAATTGATAAAAATGGGCGGTCTGATAGAAAATGCAATTGAATACAGTGCTAAAGCGCTCATAAACCGGGACTTGTCATTGATTAGAAATGTTAATGAATTGGAAATTGAAATTGATGACATGGAAAAAACTATTGAGAGTCATTGTCTTAAGCTGTTATTGCAGCAGCAGCCGGTAGCATCAGACCTTCGAATTATAAGCACTGCACTTAAAATGATAACCGATATGGAAAGAATAGGTGATAATGCTGAAGATATAGCAGAAATCGCCGAATATATGGTTAATCAAAAATTCATAAAGGATCTTGTCCATATTCCCCAAATGGCAGAAGCAACCATCAGTATGGTAAAAAGAAGTGTTGATGCATTTGTCAACAAAGACAAGGTTTTGGCTGAGGAAGTATGCGCCGCGGATGATATTGTCGATAATTTATTTCAAGTGGTAAAAGAAGAATTAATAGAAAAAATACAGGAAAATAAAGAAAACGGCGAACAGGCAATTGATTTAATAATGATTGCAAAATATTTAGAAAGAATAGGTGATCATGCGGAAAATATAGCTGAGTGGGTTATATTTTCTATAACGGGGGAGCATGCAAGAGAATATAATGGGAGATTAAAATGAGACTTGTATACTGCGTTGAAGATGAAGCAGGCATAAGGGAGTTAATTACACTTGCTCTTAGCACTGCGGATTTTGAGGTAAAAGGATTTGAAGATGCTGCGGCATTTTATGATGAAATGAAGAACAGACTTCCGGATTTAATATTGCTTGATTTGATGCTTCCTAAAATCGATGGGATGACAATTTTAAAGGAGCTAAAGGACAACTCTGAATACAAAGGCATTCCTGTTATAATCCTTACGGCTAAATCGCTGGAGTTAGATAAAGTAAAAGGATTGGAATCGGGTGCGGATGATTTTATTACTAAGCCCTTTGGAGTGTTGGAGCTTCTGGCAAGAGTTAAGGCTGTCTTAAGACGTTCCGAAGTGAAGGTGGAAGATGAAATAAGATACAAGGATTTAGTATTGGATTACAGCAAGAGAAATTTGCAATATATGGATAAGCCGGTGATGCTGACATATAAGGAATTTGAACTGCTGCATTACTTAATGCTCAACAAGGGAATTGTACTTTCAAGGGATAAAATCCTTCAGGAAATATGGGGCTATGATTACGAAGGTGAAACAAGGACCGTTGATATGCATATTAAAACAATAAGACAAAAGCTTGAGGCAGTGGGATGCACCAATTATATTGCTACTATAAGAAGTGCCGGTTATAAATTAGAGGAGCGGTGAATTCATGAGGAGAAGGCTTTTTTTAACAATACTGCTGATATCCATAGTTACTTCATCCATAACGTGTATATTCACAACATATGTGTATCATGATTTTTACGTTAACAATGCAAAACAGCAGCTTATAACGATAGTAAAGCTTACAGCGGAGCCTCAAAAGTGGGACAATACAGCTTCAATCAATTCATCGGTAAACAGTATTTTAAAATCGGTAGATTACAATATACGATTTACGATCATTGATAAAAATGGAAATGTTATTCATGACAGCTGGAATGACGTAATTAGTGAGAGCCACAAAGACAGACCGGAAGTTGTTGAAGCATTTGAAAAGGGTTTTGGCGATGATACAAGGTATTCAAATACCGTATCATCGGATATGTACTATTATGCCACAAAGTTAAATGACGATGCGGTGCTTAGGTTATCGAGAGAAATAAGCAGCATAAACAAGGTATTTGGAAGCATATTACCCTTACTTTTTGTACTGTTTATTTTTGTTTTGCTTATTGTTTATTTTGCTGCAAAGGTAACTGCCCGCAAGATTTTAAAGCCTATTAACGAAATGACCAAGTCACTGGATGATATATTAGACGCAGAACAAAAGGATAATATTAAAATTTATGAAGAATTAGAACCTCTTTCATACACAATAAGAGATCAGAAAAATAAAATAAACGAATATATAAACGAGCTTAAATATGAACGGGACAATATATCCTTTATAACAGGAAATATGAAGGAAGGATTCATACTGTTAAATCACAATAAAGACATTCTTTCTGTCAATAAAAGCGCAAAAGCAATGATAGGAAATGAAAGCTTCGAATTAAAAGAAAGCAGGAATATTTTAGAGTTAACCCGCAGCACTGAAATTATTGATAAAATTGATGCTTCTTTAAGGGAAAACAAACATCTGATACACGATGCGGATATTTTCGACAAGCATTACAGATATTATTTCAGTCCTGTAACGGAGCAAAAAAACTCAATCGTAAAAGGATTGTTAATATTGATTGAAGATATTACAATTCAGAAAAAAGCCGAAATTATGAGAAGCGAATTTACAGCCAATGTGTCCCATGAATTAAAGACACCTCTCACTACCATGATAGGTTTTGCGGAAATGATAAAGGAAGGGTTGATAACAGACCATGAAGACATAAAAAAATACAGTGCCATAATTTACAAAGAAGGAATGCGGCTCATATCATTGATTGAAGATTTAATGAGGCTTTCGAAAATTCAAGAAAAAACAGGCACTGCTGAAGAAAAGCTAATCAGCATTAAAAAGATCAGTGAAGATGTAGTTACACTACTTAGCCCGAAAGCAGAAAAGCACGGTATAAGCCTTACGCTAAGCGCAGGCGATGTCGTAATGAAAGCAAACAATAATTATATTAACGAACTTTTATATAATCTTATTGACAATGGAATTAAATATAATAAACATGGGGGCAGCGTAAGAATCAAGATATACGAAGAAGGCGGTGTCGTTAGTATTATCGTATCCGACACGGGATTTGGAATACCGCCTGAACACATAGACAGAATATTTGAAAGATTTTACAGAGTCGATAAAAGCCGTTCAAAGGAAACAGGAGGTACGGGACTTGGCCTTTCCATAGTAAAACATATCGTGGAGCTTTATGACGGAACTATAAATATTCATAGTTCAAATAGTGACGGAACAATAATAACCATAAAGTTCCCGAAATAGGCAGGAGGAATGTCCCCGAATTGCGAGGGACACACCTCTTTTTTTAATTAGTAATTTATATTTCCTTAATATTGCTTTAATTTAAATAGTGTATAATTTATGAGATGATTGGCAAACCATTGACAAGGCAAATTTATCTTGTTAAAATAAATAACAACCTAAAAGC
>ENA-UOOK01004733-UOOK01004733.1-fermentation-metagenome-genome-assembly--contig:-NODE-4733-length-14316-cov-10.800575_pt1 | contig 14316 bp, 17 predicted proteins | sample MGYA00245777_ERZ724023 | MGnify/ENA primary metagenome ERZ724023 (study PRJEB28704, sample SAMN03018312) | fermentation metagenome | biome: anthropogenic terrestrial biome; feature: soil... | reverse complement strand
CTGTTCTGGGGTCATAATCAACACTTGTGGCATAAATATCTAGTACTTTCCTCCAGAATACTTTTTCTGATGAACGAATATCTCGAATACGCTCCAGTAACTCATCAAAATAAATTCCACCGCCATTATTTTTTAGAAGTTCATCATTCATGGCGAATCCTTTTTTCATATATTCTTTTAAAACATTGCTCGCCCAAATTCTAAATTGAGTGCCTCGCAAGGACTTTACACGATAACCAACAGAAATAATTACATCTAAGTTATAGAAGTCTACTTGATAACTCTTACCATCAGAAGCAGTGTAGGCAAATTTTGCCCACACTGAATTTTTTTCGAGTTCACCTTCTTTAAAAATATTTCTTATATGTTTTCCAATTACACTTTTATCACGCTGAAATAATTCTGCCATTTGATCAATAGATAGCCATACTGTATCACCGTCAAAAGTAGTTTCTATTTTTGTCAAACCATCATCTGTTTGATACATTATAATTTCAGAACTCATATTTACACTCCTTACGTATCTTCCTTTATTATATATGTCTTAACGTAATGGTTACCACATGGCATAGGGCTAACAGCAAACACCATATCAGAATTGATAGATGGAATAAAGCAAAAATGTATTCCATCAACAGCTAACCAGCCAATAACCTCTGCACCAACCGGAGTACAGAAATATGCTACATCTTCACCATTCCATTCTAATCCTATTGTATGCTTCGAAAAGTCGAGAGAGCAAAATTTTTGAAAAATTTTATTATCTATCATTTCATTATCCTCGCTAAATTGGAATTTGTGTAGTACTCAAAAATGTGCCTCATAGTAAAAAAAAGTTCACCAATTTTTTCTACATAGTACTTCATTATCACCTCCAGTTTGTTGATACTTAAATCCTTGCCCGCACTCATACAGCTCGTTAGCAGGCCAGCCTCCACCATTCCATGCAAGCAAATTGTCAGAAACTGAATAGAAGAAACCGTAATAATGCGTACTTGAGCCGAATCCTGAGCCACCGCATGAAAAATCAATATAATCATCAGATACATATATAGATTGAATTCCATTTATTTTTTCAATATTATCAAAATTCCGGCTATTAACAGCAGAAATTATTTCATCTTCATTTTTGATGAACAGATTTATAATATCGTCTTTATAGCTCATTCCCGACGACAATGAGCAGGAGGCAAGCAAAAAAACTATAGACATCAAAACAGATACTATTGCAACTGATTTATTTATGTGATTTCCCCTTTTCATACTTACATTTGGATTAATTAGCTTTATATTTTCAAATGTGTTTATTATAGTCATAATAATTTACCCCAATGTTGAATCAATGTTTATTTGGTTCTCGATGGCTGCTTTAGAAATGAGCATAGTTTGGATTATAGGTTCAAATCGATTAAATGGCGAACTTCCTTTTTCGTATTTACTTTGTGCTTTTGTAGTTTTATTTACGATTGAAATCACAGGAGGTAATGCCTCTATCAATTCATCAATAGTATAATTTATTGTTTTATCGCCTGTAAGTAGTGCCTTTGAAATACAGAGTGCTTTAATTCTATTTTTTAGGAGCGAATGTTGAGATGTTCCCTCTGAAAACTTAAATTGCATTTTTTCACATTTAGTAATGGTAGACGATAGTAAGGATATGGTCTTTTCCAATTCTTCTTTTTTAAATTTCATCGCTATACCTCCTCGTATAAAACTTCGACTTCAATTTGCAAATTGGAATTTGCATAAACAAGATTAATCTTCATAAAAGTTCATCATATTCTCATAAATGCTTCTGGTCTGTTCTTCATCTCCCCACGACAGCGGATTATCAGCATAACAAAGAGCCCAAAATGGTTCTATATTTTGAATTTGTCCCGGCAAATCCCCCCACAAATTATACATTCTGTCTGCAAAATATTTTATATCAGATATGCCTTTATAATATTCCTTTAACTTTTTCGTCGATTTGTGTTCTTATATAGATAATAACTTTCTACAATTATAGATATCGCAATTTTGTGCTTTCTCAATATGTTTCATGCTCCTTTCATAGACGTTAATATCTCTTAACTTGATTATACCCACTTTTAAACCTTATGTCCATGAATAATCCCGCTAATCATATGAAATAAGAAATGTATTTTATATTTTGCATCTGTTATGTTCACATACAAATCGAAATTTGATAAATTGAAGTTATGTACATTTTTTACGTTCAAAATGCTTTGTGCATTGTAAACAAATGCCCATGTTGTCAACTTCCAATGGTCGAAAATAAGCCTTCAGATTATGGACGGCAACAGAGTCTGCTCCGCCGATATGTTCAGGCATATCTGGCTTATAGCCTTTTGAGTGGCAAACAGGACATTCGTTTATCCATTTTTGCAGACCCGGATATGTTTTTAGATATAGTTCTGAATCTCTTTTATTTTTCATTTTCACCTCAAAAAATACAAATTATCTGCAGTCAAAACTGCCATATAAATTCCCTTTATAGCTATATAAACAATTGTTAGTTCCTAACTTTTAGAATTTACGAACCTTTTTTTAGATTGTAACTATTTTATTGTTATTTCAAAAGTATTTCCATCAAGGTTCTTCATATTAGTAACATTTTTTACCAATACCTTAAAATAATATTTATAATTTTAAATATTTCTTTTATACTTATCAACTTTCTTATCTGATGTTAGTCTTGGCATAATAAATACTCATCGATTATATAAATATTCTTTATTTCATTTTCTCTGCGTGTTATCTCTCCATAATTTAGACATATATCGCAATACATTGTGCAACGCCTGTAAATAAGTGCTGCTGAATTTTAATCCTATATTCTAATTTCAGCAAGAGGAAAAATTCCATTAATTATTATTATTTTTGACATAAGACCACCTATTCTAGATCTTTCCTGTAATAAAATCTACCGGTTCCACCATCAAAGTTGATTCTCGTTGCTTTTCCAGTTGTACTTGAAAAATATAAACCAATCCTATAAATAGGACTTAGTAGTATCCTCATTTTCGTGTGTATCCCATTCCAGGTATTGAACTGTCTTAGAAGCACTCGTCCCTTTTAATGCATCATAATATATCTACAAATTGGAATTTGTTAATGTATATCTAATTGCATAAATACTGCTGTTGGTGCCGGATTGTCATTATATTTTTCAATTTCATAAAAACCATAATTCTTATACATTTTAATTGCACTCTCCATAAAAGGAAATGTATCAAGTCTTATATGTTTGTAGCCAATATCCTTTGCATCAGAAATGATTTGTTCCACAAGTTTCTTTCCTATATGTTTTCCTCGATTACCTGGTCTGACATATAAACGTTTCATTTCACAGTATTCATCATCAACCTTTTTCAAGGCAACACATCCTACAGACTTTTTATCAATACTTGCTATATATAATCTTCCTTTTGGTAAACCATATTTTTCTTCAATCTCACTTATTTCATCATCATAATTCTGTGATTTTAAACAGGCGACAACATCTTCGCCTTCAGCTAAAATACTGTCAGTATATTCTTTAAATAATTGAAGTATTTCTTCTTTATCCTTATATGCTGACCTGACTGCTAAATCCATATTGAGCACCTCACTAAATTCCTATTTATATACGCATTATACATACAAAATTTTTGTAAAAAAATGCGTGAAAATATCAATTGGCACAGTTTATATATAGCTAAATCCGTGCTTTTGCATATATAGGTATAGGAGACATGTACGTGTATGGAAAGTATATTATTCGTGTAATGCAATAAAATACATACTGCCGAAAAAAATTTTTCTAAATACATACCTTTTTGCGCTTTAAGTGCAAAATTTTTAAAATTTCAATTCCGGCATAATACTTTTTCATTGGAATTTACAGGTTTCAAAAAATGAATATCCAAGAAAAAAATTTTCCTGATTGGACCCCTTTTTGGGGCTAAAGTGCATGAAACCCACCATATACATTGAACCATTCCGGCATACCGGCTATTTTATCGCTGAATTTTCTTCGCATTTCGTACAGCGTACCGTAAGCCGCTTTATGGGATAGCGTAATACCGATTGCGTTCAAAGCGGATTTTAGGATTAGGAAAACCGCTATGAGCAACCCCGAATAGATAATTGTTTTTTCTTTTAATATTATTTGATGATTGCATCTAATACTCCTTTGTTAATGGCATATATGATAAATTCCAATTGAAGGATGGTTGTAATAAAACCGCCTTCAAATTAAGGTTAGACACGTCACATGCAATGTCGAATTTAATTCCCTTTTTCAATAAGAGGAACCCATTCTTTGTATTCTTCAAGAGGATTCAAGTCAACTGCTTGTTTAATATAATGCATAGCCAGTTTACATGAGCCGGGCGGCGTTAGAGTTACGAACAGATAATACGCAGTTAAAAAGCACAAGTGCGCTGACTTTTCTTGTTCTTCCTTGTCTAAATAATGGTGGATAGATGTTAAAAGAATAAAGAACAGGTTTGTTTTATCAAGGTCATTTTGGGCTACATAAAAGTCGTCCAAATCTGAAGGCTGTATCTGCATTATATCATCTTCTTTAATGATAGGTTCTCCCCAGTCGATTTTCAATTTCATATTGGCACCCCATATCTCATCAATTTCTATATAAACAAAATTATCTATAAAAAGTATATCATATAATTGTGTTTTTATAAAACGGTTTTTTATTGATGGATACAACACTGACCGCAAGTGATAAGCGGGTCACGTAAAAATATAAATTAACTGCTTGAAATACGAATATCCGGTAAATGAATTTTTCTTGATAAAATATTTGCGGAGTAGTACACTTGAAAAGTAATATAGAGCTTTTGTGTACAGTGCAATGTTTTTAAAAAAGCAGGTGGAGAAAATGAAGGATACAGGGAATACTAAAGTTTATAACATGTTATTCGAATTAGACAGTATAAAGTGGCGGCTTGTGGTTAAAGGAATTTTATCAGGCATGCTTGCGGGTTTGCTTGTAGTTTTATATAGATTGGCAATCGAATACGGAACCGAGACAGCAATAGAAATATATGCATATCTCAAAACGCATCCGTTTTACATAATGCCGTGGATTTTAACTGCCGGCGCTGCCGGTTTGCTGCTGGCATGGCTTGTCAGGCTTGAGCCGATGGCATCCGGAAGCGGAATCCCACAGGTGAAGGGTCAGTTGGTCTATGGTTTCAGAATTAAGTGGTATACGGTTCTATCCGTCAGATTTATCGCTGGTGCCATAGGGTCTGTATTTGGTCTTTCGCTTGGCAGAGAGGGTCCGTCAATACAGATTGGAGCAGCAGGCAGCCAGGCATTGGCGAAAAAATTGGCTGATAATAAATTGGAGGAAAATTATATTATGACCGGAGGTGCCGCAGCCGGGTTGTCCGCAGCTTTTAATGCTCCTCTTTCAGGTATGATTTTTGCGTTGGAGGAGGTACACAAAAGCTTTTCCGGAATGGTGCTGATTTCTGCTACGGCGGCAGCATTGACAGCTGATTTTATATCAAAATATTTTTTTGGACTTAACCCTGTGCTCAGCTTTGCGGAAATCCCATGGCTGCCGATTGATTTCTACTTTTGGCTTCTTCCCTTAGGTATTATTTCAGGAGCGGTGGGTGCCATTATAAATAAGGCATTGCTTAGTTCTCAAATGGCTTATGGCAAGCTGCCCTGGTTTATACGCCCGGTTATTGCATTATTGGCAGCTCTTCCGTTAGGATTGTTTCTGCCTCAGGTTTTAGGAGGAGGTTCAAATTTAATAGAGCTTGCGGAAATGACAGGCAACAGTGTTCATGTACTGCTTGTATATCTTGTGGCTAAGCTTTTGTTCACATGCATATGCTTTGGAAGCGGTTTGCCCGGCGGAATATTTCTGCCCATCCTTTCTATGGGAGCTTTATCTGGCAGCTTATGCGGAATGCTTGCAATGAAGTTTGGACTCCCGGAGGCATACATCCCGGGATTTGCCATATGCGGTATGGTCGGTGCTTTATCCGGCTCGGTAAAGGCACCCATCACAAGTATTTTGTTAGCTGCCGAAATGACAGGCTCGCTTGCCCATATGCTGCCTGTTGCGGCTTGCTCGTTCATTGCGTTATTCTTGTCGGATGCTCTCAAGGCAGTACCTATTTACGAGGTCTTGCTTGAGCGTATTATGAAGGAGCGCAGGAACACAATAATCAATGATAAGATGGGAAGTATTTTAGAAATTCCTGTTGAAGCCGGAAGTAAGGCTGAGGGCAGATGCATAAGTGAGGTAGAATGGCCCCAAGGAATTTTAATTGTTGGAATACATAGGGGAGATATTGATATTGTACCTAACGGAAGTACAAAAATTAACGTAGGAGACTATCTTATTGTTACGTCCTCGGAATGTACTTACAATATGACCAGCGTAAGCATGAGAGAATTATGTCACAATAACCCCGAAAACTGTATCGGCTGATTAATTGGGATAATATGGATTGTATTTGCGGAGAATAGAAATGTATTTTAAGACTGTCTGCTATGAAAAATAAGCTCTTTTCCGTTCTCTTTTGCATATAAAATTTCATCGGCAACGCCATGAGCTGCCCAATGCATCTTATTCTGTACTGTTAAATTGGAATTTATCGCTTTAATTTCTTCCTTATAATAACTTTTATCACTATACAAATAATTAGGATAACAACCAGTGCAATTTCGGTAATCCATATGCCAAGATACTATGGAGCTGATTGCATGGCATATAAATCCTTATATTTTTTGTAGTCTAAATATTTAGAAATAGCACTACCGATAAAAGCTCCGGTGAAACTTCCCATCAGTATGTTAATAAAGTTATTTATCTTTTTAAGCATTTTATTCCCCCCCAAATTCCTATTTACATACACATTATACATACAAAATATCTCCAATTTCATATTCAATAATAAATTAAAATCTGACTATTCGCTTATAATGCGCCATTTAAGATGATTGGAAACAATATATGTATCAGCGGGCTCTATAAGGGTGTTGCTTGAGGTTAATTTTTTTACGTCAAACCAGTCTATTTTATTCAAGTTTCCTGTTTATAAAGACGGGTGGAGATGTTTGTGGGTTTTTGTGGAACAAAAGTACGCACGTCTCAAGGGTAGGTTGCGTGCGTAAGCATCATCACCACATAAACAGCTTCTATAAAAAACTCTCCCCAATTACTCGTCCTTATACGCAAAACGATATTTTCCTTTTCCCTTCCCCTTGACCTCCCTAACAACATTCATCTCTCTCATTTTAAACATTATCTCCGAGGCTGTTGAAGGAGAACATTTTAAAATCCTTCTAACATCAGATGCTCCAAATATTTGATTATTATCGATTTCATCATATATCTTCAAAATGTTTTTAAATGTTGGCTCATTGTATTGGTTTTTTTCAATCTCCGATTTTATTGTATCAAAAGGCAGTTTTACATTCTCAAACTCCGACTTTCGCTCTCCAATCTTCGACTTTTGACCTTCAACCTCCGACTTTCCTGTGTCAATCTCCGATTTTCCAATACTTGAGTTATAGATAATCGTCTGTAGCATAAAAGATTTATTGTAATATTCTGGAGGCCCGAGTCCTACGGCTTCAAGCTCCTTATACATACGATCAACACCTTCGCCGTACTCTTTAACAAAATTATATGTCTTTAAAAATTCCGCAATCTTTGGATTTCTTGAAAAATGCGTATGTCTGATATTATCAGCTCGCACAAGTCCAGGTAGTCTTCCTGGGCTTTCAACAACAATGCGATTGTCAAAAAGTTTTATTTGTATGTCTGTTCCACGAATGCTATAGTCTCGGTGTTATGTAAAGTTAATGGTTATGTAAAGTGAGTTCTTGTTTTATTGGAAACAAGGGCTTTTTTCTTACTTTAATTTAGCATAAAGGACAAACTGCCCTCCGACCACAAGGCACGCTGGTTTGCAGGAGCAGCCCTAAACTCCGCAGAGCAGGCCATGGCATCGGTGCTGTCTACTGTGCTATCCCGTTTGAATGCCTTTCTCGACTCCGAAATGGAGCAAATTCTGTGTTTTGAAACAGCCATTGATGCGGAGAAATTCTGTAATCAAAAATCCGCTCTGTTTATCGTGCTTCCCGAAGAGGATTTGACCAAGTATTTTATGGTCAGCCTTATGATCCAGCAGCTCTACCGGGAGATCCTCGCGGTTGCGGATGAGAACGGAGGCAAACTGAAAAACCGTGTGATGTTCTACTGTGATGAGCTTGGAACGCTTCCAGCCATTGAATCACTCGAATTAATTTTCAGTGCCTCACGCTCACGCCGGCTTGGGATGGTGCCGATCATACAATCCTTCGGCCAGCTCGAAAAGAACTATGGCAAAGAGGGTTCGGAAATCATCGTGGACAACTGCCAGGACACCATCTTCGGTGGATTCGCTCCCAACAGCCAGACCGCCGAGGTGCTGAGTAAGGCATTGGGCAGCCGCACCGTCATGAGCGGCAGCGTAAGTCGTGGAAAGAATGATCCCAGCCAATCCTTGCAGATGATGGAGCGCCCTCTCATGACGCCGGATGAACTCAAATCCATTCCAAAGGGCAGCTTTGTCGTGATGAAAACCGGCACCCATCCCATACGGACAAAGCTGCGGCTCTTCCTTGATTGGGGCATCCGTTTTGAGGGACTTTATACCGTGGAGGAGAAGGCGCACCGAAAGGTGGTCTACGCCGATAAGCAGATGCTGGAGGAAAATATCGTCCGCAAGCACACGACCTGCTTTATGGTGGACGAAGAAACCGGGGAGATATCGGAGCCAACCACCGGAACAGGAACCCTTCATACCCCGGTGGAAGATTCGCCTGAAAACACCATGCGCCGCCGCAATGTACTCAAAACGTAAGGAGGTTTCCATGAGCTACTTTGACCATATTTATACTGCCTCGCCCGATGAGCTTCCCCATCGGGCGAGGACTGTTTATATATATCTTTGTGACCGGGCAGGCAAAGGAGCTGACTGCTGGCCCGCGGTAAAAACGATTGCCTCCGACTTGCAGCTCTCCCGCAGCACCGTCAAGCGTGCCCTGCATGATTTGGTCAAGGCGGGACTCATTGAAAAGGAACCACGCTATCGAGAGAATGGGAGCAACACCTCCAACAGGCTGATTTTGAAAAATCAATAATCACGAATAAGTAAACAGGCGCAGCTTCCACCAAGGGGAAACTACGCCTGTTTGCTGAACCGGGGTGCGGTCCATGGTGAACCCACCAGAACCTCTCACTCTAAAAAGGCTTATTACAGAAAAAGAACAACTTATTAGAATTCAGTTTCGACAAGAAATCTATATCTGCAAAAAAATTATAAATTACGCATGTCGATTTGATTTGAAATGAGGTATGTTTTCTTTCTGGCTTTTGCTTAGTTATCTTCCAGAGTATCAAGAAAGAGAGTGAGACTTTGTCGCTGCCTCGGACGCAAGCCACGGTAGCGATCTATAATTTTTTGCTCATCCTCGCTCAAGTCATATTCTTTTACCGTTTCCAGCTTGCGTCGTATATCTGTACGGCCAAGAAGAAAATCTACCGACACATCAAAGAAATCTGCGTACTTGTTCAATGTCTCAATATCCGGCTGATAGCCGCCTGTTTCATAATTCTGTATTTGCGACTGTGCAATATCAAATTCATCTGCCAGTTTTTGTTGGCTCAATTTGTGTTCCTCACGCAATAAACGTAAATTAAACATCCCAGCCACCTCCTCTGCGTCAATTCTAACAAGACTATCTTATTGCGTGCAAAAAGGTTATCTTTTTATTGATAATAAGATTATCTTATGGTATTCTAAAAGTTAATCTGATTAGAGTAACAGAGAGAGGACGTTTATGATGAATGCAAAAGAAAAAGCAAGGCTTATCCGACAGGCAGGCAAACTCTACACCCTTGGACTTACCGTGGAAAAGCGCAGAGAAAGACTTAGGAAATTAGTTGAAAAAAAGATACCCTATGATTCACCGCAGATGAAAACAGCTATGGAAGAATTTCAGACGGCAGATGATGAATGGAAACGACTGGAGCAGGAGCATCTGGAATACAGAAAAAACTTCTGTGGAGATATGCTGTAACTATCATGTTATGCCTCGAAAAGCATAGCGAAGTGCCTTGAATCTATCCAGGGCACTTCGCTGTATTTTTAGTGTAACTCTTGATTCGCACTACTTTTAAGTAAGCTATGCTATTGGAAGGCACGGAAAAGAGGATTGAAAAATTATTGACATTTCTGAATCCACGGCATATACTGATATATAGAAAACATTCTATGTGAGGTTGTACAATGGAACAAAAGTATATTGAAAGTACAAAAATTCTAAAGGCTCTTGCTGATCCAAAGCGGCTGCGTATTGTTGATATGCTTTCCTGCGGTGAGCTTTGTGCTTGCAAGATTTTAGAAGAATTTCATATTACCCAGCCGACTCTTTCCCACGATATGAAAGTTCTAATTAAGGCTGGTATAGTAAACGCAAGACCAGAGGGCAAGTGGACACATTATTCACTCAACAATGAAAATCTACAAGCCTTTTATAAACAATTAGGCGAGGTGTTTTGCTCTACTCCCGATTGTATCTGCCATCGTAAAGGCGGTGATACATAGATGTGCTGTTGTCGTCGCTGGTGTCGGTGTCACGTTCCATGACAGAACAGACACCGACAAAAAAATAGTCGTAACATAGAAAAATTTCTATATGATAGGAGTGAAACTTTATGAAAACAGAAAAACAATCAGATATTGGATTTTTTGAAAAGTATTTGACAGTGTGGGTGCTGCTTTGCATGGCAGTAGGCATTCTGATCGGCAAGTTTTTACCCGCTGTCCCCTCATTTTTAGGTCGATTTGAGTATGCACAGGTATCTATCCCAATTGCTATTTTAATATGGTTGATGATTTTCCCTATGATGCTCAAGGTAGACTTCAAGAGCATTAAGAATGTGGGCAAAAATCCCAAAGGGCTTTTTGTAACTTGGGTGACAAACTGGCTGATTAAGCCTTTCACCATGTTCGGGATTGCAAGCCTGTTCTTCTTTGTAGTATTCAAAACACTTATTCCGGCAGACTTGGCAAAGGACTATTTAGCTGGTGCTATCCTGCTCGGAGCCGCCCCTTGTACGGCAATGGTATTTGTGTGGAGCCATTTGACAAAAGGTGACCCCGCTTACACTGTGGTACAGGTTGCGACTAATGACCTTATTATCCTGCCTGCCTTTGCGCCAATCGTAGCTTTTTTGCTTGGTGTGAGCGGTGTTTCTATTCCGTGGGATACACTTCTCTTATCGGTAGCACTGTTCGTTGTCGTCCCCCTTACGGCGGGTATCATCACACGGACACAGCTCATCAAACGAAAAGGTGAGGAATATTTCAACAAAACATTTCTGCCGAAGTTTAACAACACCACCATTGCAGGGCTTCTCTTGACGCTCATTATTATTTTCTCTTTTCAAGGCGATGTTATTTTGGAAAATCCGCTGCACATCATCTTGATTGCCGTGCCCCTGACTATTCAGACATTCCTGATTTTCTTTATTGCATACTTGGCAAGTAAGGCGCTAAAACTGCCTCATAACATTGCCGCTCCTGCCGGGATGATAGGCGCGTCAAACTTTTTTGAACTTGCCGTAGCGGTTGCCATCGCCCTATTTGGCGCACAATCACCCGTGGCATTGGCTACCATTGTGGGTGTACTTACTGAAGTGCCAGTGATGCTGATACTGGTTAAAATTGCAAATAATACGAAAGGGTGGTTTTCAGAATGAAACAGCTTATCATTGATTTTCTTTACCTCGATTTAAATACCTGTGAGCGGTGCATGGCAACAGATGAAACGCTCAAACAGGCACTAAAAGTCCTGTCCGGCGTATTTGATACTCTTGGACTCGAAGCCAAGATTAATTCGGTTAACATTACATCGAGGGAGCTTGCGGAGGAACATCGTTTTATGAGTTCTCCGACCATTCGTGTGAATGGCGTGGATATCTGCAACGAGCTTGTAGAAAGCGACTGCACGGATTGCGGTGATTTATGCGGTGATAGCGTTGACTGCCGGGTATTCGTCTACGAAGGCAAAAACTACGAGCAACCGCCCGTACCGATGATCGTGGACGGCATCTTAAAGGCCATTTACGGTGTGCAACCTCAAGGATTAGAAGAAGCCTATATTCTGCCAGACAATCTCGAAAAGTTTTTTAGCGGTAAAAATAGCTGCTGCGGAACCGCTTGCGGCTGTTCTGATACAACATCCAACACTAATTTAAGGAGTGATTTTTCTATGAAAACAATGTCTATTTACGAACCGGCCATGTGCTGTGAAACTGGCCTTTGCGGCGTCGGTATTGATCCCGAACTGCTCCGCATTTCAACTGTAATGAGCAATCTGCAAAAGAACGGTGTCACCGCCTCCCGTTTTAACCTCAACAGTGCGCCACAGGCATTTGTCAACAATTCCGAAATCAACAAGCTGATTATGGGTGATGGCGTTGAGTCTTTACCCGCCACTCTCATTGACGGTAAAATCGTCAAGACCAAGGCATACCCTACCAATGAGGAAATTGCGGCATGGCTTGAAATTCCTGCCTCGTTCTTAGAAGCGGTTGAAACTAAAAAAGGAGATAGCGGGTGCTGCTGTTCGGAGGGTTGCTGCTAATGAAACAGTTTGATCTGCAACATCTAAACCTTACAAAATATCTGTTTTATACCGGCAAGGGTGGCGTTGGAAAAACTTCTATCGCTTGTGCTACTGCTGTGACCCTTGCCGACAACGGGAAAAAGGTGCTGCTTGTCAGCACCGACCCCGCTTCCAACTTACAGGATGTATTCAGTACCGAGCTTGATGGCAAAGGCGTACCAATTGCAGAGGTGCCGGGGCTTGTCGTTGCCAACCTTGACCCGATACAGGCAGCAGCAGAATACAGGGAAGGGGTTATCGCACCCTATCGTGGAAAGCTGCCAGAATCGGTTATCATCAACATGGAGGAACAGCTCTCTGGTTCCTGTACGGTAGAAATTGCCGCTTTCAACGAATTTACAAATTTCATTACGGACGAAGCTGCAGCAAAGGAATATGACCACATTATCTTTGACACCGCCCCTACCGGGCATACCCTGAGGATGCTGCAACTACCAAGCGCATGGAGCAACTTTATCAGCGAAAGCACGCACGGCGCCTCCTGCCTTGGGCAACTTTCCGGCTTGGAAGATAAAAAGGAAATGTACAAAGAAGCGGTAGATACTTTGGCGGATAGCAAATTAACTACCCTAATCCTCGTATCCCGCCTTGAAAGCTCTCCGCTCAAAGAAGCGGAGCGGGCTTCAAAGGAACTTGCCGATTTGGGTGTACGCAATCAGCTTATGATTGTGAATGGAGTATTACCCGCCTATGATGATGGCATATCCGAAAGCCTGTATAATAAGCAACAAAAGGCACTTGCAGATATGCCTGCCGGACTAAAAGACATTGCGGCCTATTTTGTACCGCTACGTGCCTACAATATTACCGGCATGGAAAACGTCCGCAATTTGCTTGTCAAAGATAGCCTTGCCTTGAGCAACAACACCTTGAATGCTGCCGATATTCCCACGCTCCGCAAGGTCATTGATGATTTGGATGCAAGCGGGAAAAAAGTCATTTTCACGATGGGCAAAGGCGGCGTTGGGAAAACGACAGTTGCCGCTGCCATTGCACTTGGCCTATCGGCCAGAGGGAAAAAGGTACATCTGACAACCACCGATCCCGCTGCCCATCTTAAATTTGTCATGAACGAAACAAGCGGCATAACCATGAGCCATATTGACGAAAAAGAAGAACTTCATCGTTATCAGGAAGAAGTGCTTTCTAAAGCACGTGGAACCATGTCAGCAGATGATGTTGCTTATGTGGAAGAAGATTTACGCTCCCCTTGTACACAGGAAATTGCCGTATTCCGTGCCTTTGCCGAAATTGTGGAGCGGGCTGAAAATGAGGTTGTTGTCATTGATACCGCACCCACAGGTCACACACTGTTGTTGCTTGATTCCACACAGAGCTATCACCGTGAGGTAAAACGTACACAAGGGGATATTCCCGAAGCGGTCAAAAAGTTGCTGCCTCGTCTGCGCAATGCCGATGAAACGGAGGTTATCATCGTAACACTTGCTGAAACGACGCCTGTCTTTGAAGCCATGCGGTTAGAGGAAGATTTGAAGCGCGCCGAGATCGCAACAAAATGGTGGGTCATCAATTCTTCCCTTTACGCTACCGAAACAAGCAATCAGCTTTTGAAAGCCAAAGCCAGTCATGAAATTGAGTGGA
>ENA-UOOK01004732-UOOK01004732.1-fermentation-metagenome-genome-assembly--contig:-NODE-4732-length-14317-cov-3.990885_pt1 | contig 14317 bp, 9 predicted proteins | sample MGYA00245777_ERZ724023 | MGnify/ENA primary metagenome ERZ724023 (study PRJEB28704, sample SAMN03018312) | fermentation metagenome | biome: anthropogenic terrestrial biome; feature: soil; material... | reverse complement strand
CATGGATGAAGCGGAGTATTGTAACCGGGTCTCCATCATGGTGGACGGACGCATTGACGCGCTGGATACACCGGCAGAGTTGAGACACCGGTTTAACACCGACTCCATGGATGAAGTTTTCCGACAGCTGGCACGCAAAGCAAAAAGAGGAGACGCATGAAACAATTTATCGCATTTGTAAATAAAGAGTTCCGCCACATTCTACGCGACAACAGGACGTTGCTGATCATCTTTGGGATACCTGTGGTGCAGATCCTGCTGTTTGGCTTTGCCATCAACATGGAGGTGCAGGACATTCGCGTGGCTATCTACGACCCCACACCCGATGCTCTCACTACCGGCATTACCGAACGTATAAGACAGAGCGCTTACTTTAATTATCAGGGAAATATGCAGTCGATGGTGGATGTGGAGGTAGCGATGCGAAAGGGAAAACTCGATCTGGCAGTGGTCTTTCCGCAAAACTTTCAGGAGAGCCTGGTGCACTCCAGAAAGGCAGCCATACAACTGCTCTCCGACAGTTCCGATCCCAACAGGGGATCCATCTCAACGACCTATGCGACTGCCGTCATCGCTCGATTTCAACAGGAACAAGCCGATCTGATCCAGATTCCTTTTCAAATACAGACTGAAAACCGGATGATCTACAATCCACTGATGAAATCCTCTTACATGTTTGTGCCGGGAATCATGGGACTCGTGATGATGATCATCTGTACCATCATGACGTCTGTCTCCATCGTCCGCGAAAAGGAGCGCGGCACCATGGAGGTGCTCCTCGCATCGCCATTGAGGCTGGGAACCATGATCTTTGCAAAAACCATTCCCTATATGGTGATATCGTTCATCGATTTCATCATCATTCTGCTGCTGAGCTACTTCATACTCGGTGTGCCGGTGAATGGAAGCCTCCTGTTGCTTTTTCTGGTTGCCATTCTCTACATCATGCTAAGTTTGTCGTATGGGTTAACAGTCTCCACCATGGTGGAGAAACAGCTGAACGCGGTCATCTTCTCGGCCATCACGGCCATGATTCCGGTGCTGATGCTTTCGGGGATGATCTTCCCCATAGACAACATGCCTCACTTGTTGCAGGCATTGTCGGTTATCGTACCTGCACGCTGGTTTATTGATGTCGTGCGAAAAGTAATGATTCAGGGACTGGGAATCACAATGATCTGGAAAGAGATACTCATGCTGATCGGTATGACCCTCTTCCTGCTTGGCGTTACCATCGCAAAAACCAAAAAGCGACTCGAGTAAAAGTTACAGGGGGCAAAGCTGCACATTTGCTGCCAACTGTCAAAAACTGAAAGATGATGAAAACATTAAAATTTCTCATAGAGAAAGAGTTCAAACAGATGTTCCGGAATCCGCTTATTCCGAAAATGATTGTGATGTACCCCATCATGGTGCTGCTGGTATTCCCATGGGCTGTCAGTTTCGAAATAAAAAATATCAGAATCGATGTTGTGGACCACAGCAAGAGTACCTACTCCAGGAGGCTGACCGATAAAATTGAAGCTTCGGGCTATTTTATCCTGAACGACACCCCACCCGATTACCGGATTGCCATGTGGAACATGGAACAAGGAGAAACAGATATGATTCTGGAGATTCCTCCCTCGTTCGATGTGGATATGGTAAAAAACCGGGCATCCGGCGTGGGCATGGCTGTAAACTCGGTCAATGGCACCCAGGGACTGCTGGGTAGCAATTACATAACACAGATCGTGAACGATTTCTCGTCGGAGCTACGCAGTGAACTGATGCACACGCTGCCGCCGCAATCGCGGGTTTCCCTGATGCGCATGGCACAGATTGACATTGTCCCTCAATATAAGTATAATCCATCACTCGATTACAAAAACTTCATGATCCCCGGCTTTATGGTGCTGCTTCTCACCCTGATCTGTGGTATTCTGCCTGCATTGAATATCGTGATGGAAAAAGAGAACGGAACCATTCAGCAGATCAACGTCACCCCGGTGAGTAGAATTCTCTTTATTCTGGCCAAACTGATCCCTTTTTGGGTTGTCGGACTGGTTGTGATGATTATCTCGGTTTCTGCAGCATATCTTTTATACGGGCTGTGGCCTGCAGGAAGTCTCCTTGCGGTACTTTTCTGTGCCATCGTTTTTATTCTCTCCATATCGGGTCTGGGACTCATCATATCCAACTACTCCGAGACGATGCAGCAGGCAAGCTTTCTGGTGATGTTCTTTATCCTGATATTGATTCTGCTGGGAGGCATGTTTACCCCTGTCTCCAGCATGCCGGCATGGGCTCAGTTAATTGCAGCCATCAACCCGTTCAGTTACCTGACGAATACCTTCAGAATGTTGTATCTCAATGGTAGCACTTTGGCCGATGTCTCCGGAAATCTGCTGGCTTTGGGAGCGATCGCAGTCGTATTAAATGGATGGGCTGTAATAAGTTACAAGAAAAGAGGATAAACTATACAAGTCGATGCAATGAGGAAGACAGTCATCATGCATCGACGTCGCAAGCTATGATGATTGATGTCTGGTGTTGAGTTTGAAGTCACAACTATAAATTATTTCTCTTTGAACAGAAAAATAATCTTTTTTGATTAAATTTGTCAGACTAACTCAATACAAAATCAGGGGGATATACAAAATATTGAAAGAAACGGTCAATATTTAAAATTCTTGCTAACTTGGTATCAGCATAATAAATCCATGTGCGATGAAAAAAATGCTTTTTATCACCTCATTCTTCCTGTGTTGTATCCTCTTAGTCACTCACGGACAGGAGAATCTACCTTCTGTTTATCAGAAAGATATACAGGAAAGAAAGCTTCCACAGGATCGGCCGCCTGAAAATCAACGCCCACAAATCCGGCAGGAGAATCAGCAACCCAGGCGAAAAAAAGTGGGTGTGGTGCTGAGTGGTGGTGGTGCCAAAGGTTTTGCTCATGTGGGCGTATTGAAAGTACTGGAAGAAGCGGGTATCCCCATCGATTATATTGCAGGCACCAGCATGGGTGCCGTGGTGGGGGGACTTTACGCACTGGGCTATAGCGCCGATATGATTGATTCACTGATTCAGAAACAGGACTGGAATCATTTGATGAGCGACAATGTATACCGCAAGCATATCCCTGCTTTCCAACGAAATAATCACAATAAGTATGTGGTTTCGTTACCTTACAATCTCCCTTTTGGTGATAAATCGGCCGGCGTCATGCTTCCTCCCGGCGTGTATACTGGTCAGAATATTTACGCTCTTTTTCTCAACACAACCATTGGTTATCAGCACGACATTCATTTCGACGATCTTCCCATTCCTTTTGGATGCATTTCCGCAGACGTCCGCACAGGAGAAGAAATAGTTATGAGAGAAGGGAACCTCGCCGAAGCAATCAGAGCCAGTATGGCGATGCCAGGCATGTTCTCCCCAGTGGAGAAAGACAGTATGCTGCTGATCGATGGCGGTGTGGTCAATAATTACCCGGTGGACTTGGTGCGAAACATGGGTGCCGACATTGTGATTGGCTCCGTTTTTTCGGTCGATGAAAAAGAGCTTGAGAAGAGCAAGGGCAGCATCTCTGAAATAACCCGGCAGATTTGGAACTTTATTGGCCAGGAGAAACTGACCAGCAACATCGATGATACCGATATACTCATTGCTTCCAATGTTCACCCTTATGACCTGCTCGACTTCCAGCACCCCGGCATCGATACCATCATCATGAGGGGAAAGAAGGCCGCGATGCAAAACTGGGAGAAACTGATTAACCTGAAAAAGTCACTGGATCTGGATGATGATCACTTGACCGCACCAAACAGTAGAATAAACTCCTACCTGAAACTCGACACCCTCCTGGTTCGTCATGTCTCTGTGGAGGGAGTGACCCCACGCGAGCAAAGCTACATCATGAGGTGGATCGATATAGAAAATGACAAAGTGACCCGCAACGATCTGGAAGAAATGATCGCAAAGATCTATGGAAGCGGAATGTTTAACAGGGTCTATTACCAGCTCGAGGGAGAGCAGCCTTTCGACCTGACTTTTCATGTGGAGGTGAAAAAGTTGAACCGTTTAAACCTGGGAATCCATTTTGACACCAATGATATGGCTTCCATTCTTGCCAATACCACCATCCGGCTGAACAGTTCACTCAATTCCATGTTCGATATCACTGGCAGGCTAAGTCGCGATCCCTATCTAACAGTGGATTATTCCATTAACCGGGGAATTTTCTATAAAGGGGGAATAAATTACAAAATAAGCAGAAACGACCTGGGCATCCACGAGCGGGGTGAGCTGTCGTACAACCTGGGACTCACCCGGAATGCCCTGAACCTTGTTTTCTCAGAGTTCTATTTCGGGAACATGATGTTACACCTGGGAGCCCAAATGGAGCATTTTCATTTTTATAAGGCATTGGGTAGTGTCTACGACCCTCCGCAGTCGTTCATGAACGACCAGCTTTATATCAATTATTTGTTGAATGGGGTGTATGATAACCTCGACCGCATCTATTTCCCCACTTCAGGGCAGTATTTTTCATTTCAATACTCCCTGCATACCGATAACTTTGTGAAACTGGCCGAAGATACGCCGTTGAGCATCGTGAGGATGAATTTTTACAAACCGATCTCATTGAACGAAAATTTATATATCACACCCCGGCTTTCTGCCCGCTATGCATTGAATGACAGCGTGCCACATATGTACCGCAACCTGGTAGGCGGTCAGGCCGATGGTCATTACATGCCCCAGCAGATCGCCCTACAGGGGTCTGCCGGTATGGAGTTTATGGAAAATATGGTATTCTCCGTCGATTTGATGCTGCATTACAACTTCACCTCCAATAGCAACCTCTATACCAACCTCAACTTCACGATGCATAACGACCATTTACACACCTTGATTGATGGAGAATCGTTCCTGGGCATCAATCTGGGATATTCCTACCTGACCGTAGCGGGTCCCCTGAAACTCGAGCTAGGCTATACCGAACTTTCCCGCCGTTTCCATCCCTATGTGAGTTTCGGATATAACTTTTAATTACTGGCCTACCCTCATGTGCCTGTATAACAAGCCTCCTTTCCCGGTCGGTTTATCTCTGATGTACTGAAAATAGTCCATGGTATCTGTTGCGGAACCCAAAGTTAATCAATTGTAAACCATTGGGATTTCTTTCTGATTTGTGTTATTTTTGTATGCAAGGAATCATTCTATTGATCCGGACAAGCATGACCCTGTTTGTTCAGACCAGGCCATGGTGAAGAATAGTCAGAGCTTGCATACACGGTGCATTACTTCGAACTGTAGTTCACCCCAGGCAGTGGTGAAGAATAGTCCCGCTTAGTAAACAGGTATAATGAAAGAATTAGAACAAAAATTAGCAGATAGAGGTATCAAGCCAACAGCCGTAAGGCTTTTGATATTCAAGGCGATGCTGGAATACCCACAGGCATTTAGCCTTTCAGATCTGGAAGCAGTGTTGGGGACAGTCGATAAGTCGACCATCTCCAGAACCCTCACGCTGTTCCATGCACACCTGCTCATTCACAGCATCGACGATGGCTCCGGCTCCATGAAGTACTCGGTGTGCAACGACGATTGCCAGTGCACGCTCAACGAACTGCACGTCCACTTTAACTGCACCCGTTGCCACAAAACATTCTGCTTGGAAAGCATCTCTATTCCCCCTGTGCAACTCCCTGAAAAGTTCTTGCTGGGAAACATCAATTTCGTGATGAAAGGGTTGTGCGACCAGTGTTCGGATATGTAAAGAGCTCACTTACAGACCCATCCTCTTTGTTCCTATGATGCAGCGAAGATCATGCATTTCAGAAGCAAAATATTGCAACCAGGTTGCGCGTTTTTCCCTTTACCTTCGCCGTATAAAATACAAACCTGTTATGGCAAAGAACGAAACACCAGCAAGAAGCATCGAATTGAGTCTTGATAACGAAACACTAAGCCGCGACAACGGCTGCTCAACCGACAAAAAGAATCCTTGTCCCACGACTCCATTTTCTGAAGGAGAAAGCGCGTGTGGATGCGGGAAAGCCAGTCCGGTTTCTCTTCCCGGCAACCCTACGTGGAAAAAATACCTGCCCGTGATCGGCACCAGCATTTTTCTTATTATGGGCATGCTGCTTGACTCCTTGGTGAAGCCAGCTTTCTTTACCGGCATCACCCGTCTGGTATGGTATATTGCCGCATACCTGCCTGTCGCTTTGCCCGCTTTCAGACACGCGGGTAGTGCCTTGGCACGAAACGATTTCTTTAACGAGTTTACCCTGATGATCGTCGCCACGCTGGGAGCGTTCTTCATCGGAGAGTATCCCGAGGGAGTCGCCGTGATGCTGTTCTACACGGTGGGAGAGCTATTCCAGGACTCGGCCGTTCGCAAGGCACGGCGGAACATTCAAACGCTGCTCGACGTGCGGCCCGATAGGGCGACGGTCATTCGCAACGGGGTAACCACCACCGTCTCGCCGGAAGAGGTCTCCATTGGCGAAACCATACAAGCAAAGGCAGGCGAGAAGATCCCGCTCGACGGGACGCTGTTATCGCCCAGGGGAAGCTTCAACACCTCCGCACTCACCGGCGAGAGCGTTCCCCGCACCATCCACGAGGGTGAAACTGTGCTCGCGGGCATGGTAAATCTCGATCACGTGGTGGAGGTACAAGTAGAGAAAGCATATGCCGACAGTTCCCTGTCGCGTGTGCTGGAGATGGTGCAGGAAGCCACCTCTCGCAAGGCAAAGACAGAACTTTTCATCCGCTCGTTTGCCCGGGTCTACACCCCCATCGTCTTCGCGCTGGCGCTGGCCATCACGGTGATTCCCTCGTTCATTGTGCAGGACTATGTTTTTGCCGACTGGCTCTACCGGGCACTGGTGTTCCTGGTCATCTCCTGCCCGTGCGCCCTCGTCATCTCCATCCCGCTGAGTTACTTCGGCGGCATCGGTGCTGCATCCCGAAACGGCATTCTGTTCAAAGGAGCCAACTACCTCGATCTAGTCGCCAAAGCCAACACGGTGGTCATCGACAAGACCGGGACCCTTACCGAAGGAGTCTTCCAGGTACAGAAAATAGAAACGGCCTACCCGGAAAAGGAGAAAGTGGCCGCGTATGCCGTCGCCCTCGAATCGAAATCGAATCACCCCGTAGCCAAAGCCATCCTGGAGCACTTCCCACATATCCTGCCTGGCGACTACCGCCTGGAAGACGTCAAAGAGATTGCCGGACACGGGATGAGTGGTATCGTGGACGGGCATGCGGTGTTGGCAGGAAATGCCAAGTTGATGCGGATGCACGACGTGAAGTACGAACCGGACATAGACGACATCAGGGAGACCGTTGTGCTGGTTGCCATTGACCAGCAATACGCCGGTTACCTTGTGATCGCCGACCGAGTAAGAGCCGATGCCAGGAGTGCCATCCAGCTGTTGAAGCAGTTGGGCGTCCGTACCACGGTGATGCTGAGCGGCGACAGGCCATCCATCGTGCAGGAGGTGGCAGCGCAGGTAAATGTGGATAAGGCGTATGGCGATTTGTTGCCGGGAGATAAAGTAAGCTATATCGAGGAACTGAAGAAAGATCCTTCCAACGTGGTGGTCTTCGTCGGCGATGGCATCAACGACGCGCCTGCGTTGGCATTGAGCGATGTGGGCATAGCCATGGGAGGAATGGGTTCGGATGTTGCCATCGAGATAGCCGACGTGGTGATCCAGACCGACCAGCCCTCGAAGATTGCGACCGCCATACAGGTGGCCCGTTTCACCCGCGCGATCGTCATTCAAAACATTGTCTTCGCGCTGGGCGTGAAATTTCTCATCATGTTATTGGGCGCCATCGGCATTGCCAGCATGTGGGAAGCCGTCTTTGCCGACGTGGGCGTTTCCCTGATAGCCATCCTCAACGCGATCAGGATCCTGTTTTATCAAAAGTCGATATCCCGGGAGCGAAACCGTTTCTTGTCCGATTTCCGTTTCTTTTCCTCCAGGCGCTTTTGAATAGAAGTAAAAGTAGGTTTGGTGGCAACCCGTTTTCTTTCCGGAGCCAGGGCTTGCCGGACAAGAAGGCTGAACCTGGCCGTCACAGCCTTCTTGTTCATCCACTGGGTACGTTCCGACTCGCTGCTGATTTGCAATACCCCATTCTTGTTCACACGATTCGCCAGTTTTTCAAGAATCAGCCGTTTCTGGTCCTCGTCGAGCGTGTCAGAGCTGTTCACATCGAAAGTCAACGATACTTTAGACGAAACCTTATTCACATTCTGTCCCCCGCTCCCACTGCTTCGGGCAGCGGTAAACACACACTCCTTAATCAATTTATCTATGTCGATATCCATCGTTCCTGCATTTGAGTACACGCCGACAAAATTACCCTTTTGTCCGGTAAATAAAAGCATCTGCCGCATGTTTCTTCGTGTCCTTGCCCACATTGAACAACAGGCTTATCCCCTACCGTGAAAGCTCCATGATCAGAGATTCACCTGCCAACACAGCATAAGGAGTGTCCAAAGAAATATTTTCACCAGAAATCACGTTGATGCCTTTCCTGTATTTTTTGAGATAAGAAGCATATTTATCCCATGTTAACGTGCTTTCTGCAGGGGAAGCGTTGATGAAAACAAAAACCGCCTCTTCCGATGTATATCTGATAAAAGAATACGTATTCCCTTTGGGGAGGAATTGAACGGTTTTCCCTTTGTGTACAGCCTTGCAATCCTTTCTCCAATTAAAGAGTTTTACCGCGTAATTGAAGATCTCTTTCTGTTTTTTTGTGGCGTTTCTACCGCTAAACAGATTTGCCCGATCACCCTCCCATCCACCAGGAAAGTCAATCCTGGCATATGCATCCCCCTTGTCGGGGTCGAGAGAGTGGAAGCCATACTCCGTACCGTAGTACAATTGAGGAATGCCTCTCATGGTGGCCAGAAGCGTAAGAGCCCGCTTCATTCTTTTCACGCTTCCGTGGAGTTTATCTGCGACCCGCTCTGTATCATGATTGTCAAGGAATATCATCAAATTCAATGGATTCAAATACAAGAAATCCAACGCCAAAGCCTCGTAGATGCCATTCATACCAGTATTCCACTCCGCCCGGGGAGCAGCCAAGCCGTTCACAATGGCTTCCTGCAAGGGGAAATCCATCACAGACGGAAGGTAAGAGTTATAACCATCCTTATTTTTATTGTTCCCCAACCAGTAGGATACCACAGAGGCCGAGGAGTGCCAACACTCCGCCACAATATTCAGTTTTGGATACTCCTCGAGAATCAGTCTGGTCCACTCGGCGATAAAATATTTATCGTTGTATGGAAACGTATCCACGCGCAGCCCGTCGAGGTTGGCCCATTCAATCCACCACACGTAAAGCTGCAGGAAGTATTGCAGTGCGAACCGGTTTTCCATCGCGATATCGGGCATGGTACGGTCGAACCAACCCTCGACCGTGTCCTGAAGATCTTCGGCCGCTTTATTCGGATCGGTAATCGTTGCCAGGCGATAATTGGACCGTACGAAAGCATCTTTTTGATGCACCCAGTTCTCGAAGGGGAGGTCGTTCATCCACCAGTGACTTTTTCCGCAATGATTGGGTATGGCATCCATGATCACCTTCAAGCCAGCATCATGAGCCGCCTTCACCAGCTTTTTAAAAAGCGCATTGTCTCCTAACCGGGGGTCGATATGATAATAATCAGAACAACCATATCCATGGTAAGACTGTTTGCTTTCATCGGTCTTCTGGGGGGGTGTGAGCCACAAAGTGGTGACCCCCAGCTTCTGGAAATAATCCAAGTGGTTGATGATCCCCTGCAGGTCACCTCCATGCCGACCGAAAGGATCCTCGCGGTCGGCCTTCTCGCGGGTGTCGGGTGTGGAATCATTTGAGGGGTCGCCATTCGCAAACCGGTCAGGAAAGAGAAGGTAGACCAGATCGGCAGAAGAGAAGCTCTCGCGGTTCATGGAGCCCCGTCGCCTCTTCTGTAGCTCATAGTCAAACGCCACCTGGCGATCCCCATCGGTCAGTTCGAAGCGGTAGAGACCAGGTTCCAAGTCCTTGTCGATCTCCACATCGAGAAAGAGGTAATTGGGATTGTCTGCAGGATGAATTTTTTTAATCCGGATCCCGTTTCCCATCGTCTTCACATTGCATCCAGCCAGATCTTTGCCATGGATCATTAATTGCAAAGGGGTCTTCATCCCCACCCACCAAGTGAGCGGTTCAACCCGCGTGATCTTCATATCTTTCATGTGATTACGCATTGATTCCGATTGCGGCTATTGCGCACTCAATCCCCCGGTGAGGCCGTACACTTCGCCGGAGACATAAGTTGCTTCGTTAGAAGCCAGGAAGACATAGATACCCGACATCTCGATGGGCTGTGCGGGTCGTTTCATGGGCGTATCGAGTCCGTGCACGGGAATCCCCTCATCGGGGTTACCGCCTGAGACCTCCAGGGGTGTCCACGCCGGGCCGGGACATACCGCATTGACCCGAATGCCTTTATCCATCAACTGCTTCGAAAGGCCTGTGCTAAAAGCCACCGCGGCCGATTTTGAGGCGGCATAATCAAGCAAGAGTTTATGGGGCGTGTAGTACTCAGCCGAAGCTGTAATAATGATGGAGGCTCCTTCCGGGAGCAGGGGTACCGCATATTTGGCGAAATAAAACAGGGGATAGACGTTCACCTCAAAGGTGTTCTTCAGCTGCTCTGCCGTGAGTGTGGTAATATCATCGTGAGCCACCTGCACGGCAGCATTCAGTACGAGTATATCGAGTCCTCCCAGTTGCCCGTGTGCCGATTCCACGATTTTACGGCAGGTCTCCTCCTCCCGGATATCGCCGGGAATCATGACTAACCTCTTCCCCTCGTTTTCAAATAGCGCTGCCAGCCGATCGGCATCCTCCTGTTCAACGGGAAGATAATTGATGGCTACTTCTGCCCCCTCTCTCGAGAAGGCAATGGCGATGGCCTTACCGATACCCGAATCACCGCCTGTTATCAACGCTTTGCGGTTGGGGAGGCGGTCGTGTCCCATGTAGCTTTTTTCTCCACTGTCCGGTTCGGGATCCATTACGATATTGGAACCGGGAGGTTCTTGTTTTTGCATGGAAAACACTTCGTTTGGGTACATCTTCTGTGGATGTTGTAATTCTCTGATTTTATGCTGTTCGAGTTGATCTTTTGATTCCATATCATCTTTTTTTTTGGTGATGAGGACCGGATGAATTCATCCGGGTACGCGCATGTACCTTTTTATAACTTTCCGACGAAAATTTTTGTTCTCCTTATGAAACAATGATTAAACATAATTAACCAGCTATTCCCGCTTTGGTTAATATCATAAACCGTTGAATGCAAAGACATCGACTATCAGTCCAGTTTCCCATGAGATCCATTGAAATGACGTAAAACGGTTTTAGGTGTATCCCGTCCTGATTCTTAACTTACAATTATTATAAACCATTTCAGAACGTAATATAGCTCATTATATCTCCTAATAAATTCGAACTATATTCGAAGCATATCCGAAGCATATTAGGAGAAGATACGGAGAATCACCAGACAAAAATCAGGGCGAAACAGATACAGATACAACCACAACACAAAACTGTAACAAAAAAAGGACGATACAGATACAAACATAATACGAGCTAAAATAGTGGATAGTCCATGTCAAAATAATTCCGTTTTTCCACTTTTTAAGGTAAATATGTTGTATAACATATGGGATAACTTTTAATTAAACGTTTAACCTTTTTACTTTGCATTAAAATTTGTTATTACCATCTAGTCAACAAATTCATTTTCGATAACAACTTTATAAAAGGTATTTTGATTCAATGAAGAAATTTTTTATTTTTTTAGCTGCATTGTTCTTTTCTGTTTGCGTGATCGGTCAACAAAAATTTTCAGTATCATCTCCTGATGGTAAACTTAAGTTTTCGTTGAAAATACTTCCAGAAACTATTTCCTACGATGTGAAATATGATCAACAATTAATTGTAAACAATTCTATATTAGGATTTAATTTTGACAGTGGAGAATTCGGGGCAAATATAAGAGCAGGAAAAGTGCAACGTAGAAATATTAACGAGACCTACAATTTAATCGTTGGGAAAGTGGGTATCGCACACAATCACTGCAACGAGCTGGTTGTTCCTCTACAAGAAAAATCCTCATCGCGACGATTAATTAATCTTGCCGTACGGGTATTCGATGACGGCGTTGCATTCCGTTACGAATTTCCAAAACAGGAAGGATGGAGCAGTTATGTAATGTATGACGAGAGGACACAGTTTAACATCAATGGAAATCCGATGGCATTACTGATGTATCTACCCGGATATATCAATACACATGAGAATGTGTATACGCATGTAAGGTATGATGAAATTACGAATGAGAATCTTATCGAGATGCCTGTTACGATGGAATTCGATCGCAATATTTTCCTTTCTATTACGGAAGCTGCCATACGCAATTATGCAGGCATGTATCTGATGAAAGAGGGAGAGAAGCTAGTTGGGAAACTTTCTCCACGTTTGGGACAGGAAAAGATTAAGGTTGAAATAAATGAGTTTCCCCACTTTACTCCATGGCGTGTTATTTCGGTTGCGAACCGCATTGGAGGATTAATTGAATCGAATATCCTTACCAGCCTGAATGAGCCTTGCAAGATAGAGGATACTTCCTGGATAAAGGGGTGTCGAACTACATTTACCTGGTGGAGCGGAAATGTGGTTCCAGATACCACTTTTTCTCCCGGTAACAACTTTGATACCAATAAATACTATATCGATTTTGCCGCTCAAAATGGGTTGGATGCCCATGGCATTTATGGGTATGCCGAAACTCCCTGGTATTATGATGACAACTTCAATTTTGGTTGGGCAGGTCCTCATGCCGATGTTACCCGTCCCATACCCAGCCTGAATATGCCACGTATTGTGGAATATGCCAGAAGTAAAAATGTGGGAATACATTTGTGGGTACACTGGCGTCCTTTATACGACAAATTGGAAGAAGCTTTCACGCTCTACGAACAGTGGGGTGTGAAAGGTTTGATGGTTGATTTTATGGATCGCGACGATCAACAGATGATACGCATTCAAGAAGAAATTTTGGAATGTGCAGCAAAGCATCACCTATTTATCCAATTCCATGGATCGAGCAAACCTTCAGGACTCATACGCACCTATCCCAATGAATTTACACGGGAGGGTACGCTCAATTATGAAGTCTGTAAATGGGATACGACGGTAAATGCGGACCATGATATTTCCATCCCTTTTACCCGTATGCTTGCCGGTCCTGCGGATTATCATTTGGGTGGCTTTCGTGCCTTGCCGCGCTCTCAATTTAAGACACAGTATATCAATCCGTACGTGATGAGTACACGGAGTCATATGTTGGCGATGTACGTAGTATTGGAGAATTATCTTACTTCGTTGTGCGACACGCCACAAGCATATGAAGGGCAACCTGGCTTTGATTTTTTAAAGAAAGTGCCTAATAATTGGGATGATATAAAAGTTCCACATGCCAAAATGAATGAGTACATCACCGTTGCCCGTCGTAGGGGAACCGATTGGTGGATTGGGTCGATCACCAACAGCTCGCCAAGAGAGCTATCATTATCTTTAAACTTTTTAGAGAAAGGAAAAAATTATATCGCTGAAATTTACGCTGATACATTGGAATCATGTGAAGATCCTAATGCCATACAAATTAAAAAAGTTCCAGTGACTTCAAATGACATGCTTGAATTATCGCTTGTTTCAGATGGAGGAGCAGCCATACATATTTCACAAGCCAGGTAAGGTTGATTCTAATTGACACGAAGCTTCTGCAAGCGTGGGCCCGGGCATTGCCCTGAGCCCCGATCTGTTGAGGTCCTGAGTGCAGAGGTTACTAATATAACACTAGTGCTATATTAAAGTAAATTTAAATGAGCATTTGTTCATAATAAAATTTATATAGTTATATTTGCAAAAAAAGAGATGAAAGTTTCAATTCTCACCGATAATTATTCCGGTGGCTCCGTCTGTGCAGAGCACGGCCTCTCCTATTTTATAGAGCATGAAGGGATAAAGTTCCTGTTCGATACGGGACAGAGTGATCTCTTCTTGCAAAATGCTTTCATCATGGGTATTGATCCGGAGGAGAGGGAACTGATTATCCTGAGTCACGGTCACTATGATCATGGAAATGGACTGGCACATCTCACAGGAGGCAAGCTGCTCTGCCATCCAGACTGTTTTGTGAAGCGATATAGAAATACCGATCACACCTACATTGGTCTGAGGATGAGCC
>ENA-UOOK01004731-UOOK01004731.1-fermentation-metagenome-genome-assembly--contig:-NODE-4731-length-14318-cov-3.017177_pt1 | contig 14318 bp, 15 predicted proteins | sample MGYA00245777_ERZ724023 | MGnify/ENA primary metagenome ERZ724023 (study PRJEB28704, sample SAMN03018312) | fermentation metagenome | biome: anthropogenic terrestrial biome; feature: soil; material... | reverse complement strand
CTTCCGCCGGGGTGCGGTTGCTCGGCGGGCGGCATTTGACCACATTGGCGATATAGACCTGCTCGCGGGAAAGCTCGATGGCGGCCAGCATCTTATCGAGCAGCTGGCCGGCCCGGCCCACAAAGGGTCGCCCCGTGGCATCCTCATCCTTGCCCGGGCCTTCACCCACCAGCATGATGGAAGCGGCCGGGTTCCCTTCGCCGATCACCACGTGCGCACGGGCGTCGCAGAGGCCGCAGTGGCGGCAACCCGCCAATTCTTCATAGAGCGTTTGCCAATCGTAATGGGTAGTCATCTGCTCAGTCCCCCGCCAGCGCCTTGTCGATAAAGGCCAGGATATCCGCCATCACCTCATCCCGGTTCAACTCGTTGAGCAGCTCGTGGCGGGCGTGGGCATAAAGCTGCAGCTCCACCTCGTGCCCGCTTTTAACGAGGAAGCCGTGCTGGCCGAATCCTTTTCGCAAATGGATGCGGCCCTGGCGGCCCTCGATGGGTACGAGTACGAGATCATCTATGTGGACGACGGCAGCAGAGATGGCACCTGGGCGGGCCTTACGGCCTTGGCCAAAGCGCACCCGCAGGTGCGCTGCCTGCGCTTTTCGCGCAATTTCGGCCACCAGCTGGCTGTGACCGCCGGCATGGACATTGCCCGGGGCGACGCCCTCGTCGTCATCGATATTGATTTGCAGGATCCGCCAGACGTCATCGCTGAGATGGTCAGGGCCTGGGAGCAGGGGGCGGATATCGCCTACGGCCAGCGCACCCGCCGCGAGGGGGAAACCATCTTCAAGCGCTTTACGGCCTGGTGCTATTACCGGCTGCTTGGCGCCATGAGCGCTTGGCCCATTCCCTTGGATACGGGGGATTTCCGCCTGCTGGATCGGGCCGTAGCACAGGATTTCCTACGCATGCGCGAGCACGACCGCTTCCTTCGCGGCATGAGCGCCTGGATGGGCTACAACGCCGTGGCCGTACCGTATGTGCGCCACGAGCGGGCCGCGGGCAGCACCAAATATTCCTTCAAAAAGATGCTGCGCCTGGCCCTCGCGGGCATTCTGGGCTTTTCCGCAAGGCCGCTGACCATGATCGGTTACCTGGGCCTCGGCGTTTGCGCGGCCTCTGTGCTGGGCCTGATCGGCCGGGGCATCTGGGGCGGGCCGGCCTGGGTGGCCGCTTTCTGCGCGCTGTTGCTGCTACTGGGCGTGGTGATGCTCGCCCAAGGCATACAGGGTGCATATCTCAACCGCATCTACGACGAAGTGGGAGGCAGGCCCCTGTACATCGTGCGGGAGGATACGGGCAAGACTAAGCAAGAATGAGGAGGACGTTTCCAATATGACAGACCCCAGGATCGAACAATTGGCGCATAACCTGATCCATTTTTCCTGCGACCTCAAGGCGGGGGAGCGGGTGCTGATCGAGGCCACCGGCGAGGTGCAGGAATTAACGCGTGCCCTGGTGCGCGAAGCTTACAAGGCAGGAGCCGTGCCCTTCGTATGGAACAACCGGCCGGATGTGACGCGGGAGCTGGCCCTCGGGGCAACCAAGGAGCAGCAGATGCTGCGCGCCCGGGTGGACGGCCTGCTGATGGATGCCATGCAGGCCTACATCGGCCTGCGCGGCGGCGCGAACAACTCCGAGATGAGCGACGTGCCCGCAGAGAAGCTGGCCCTCCTGGCAGCCCATTACAACGAGCCTGTGCACAGCAAGATCCGCGTGCCCAAAACCAAGTGGGTCGTTCTGCGCTACCCCACCCCCGGCATGGCCCAGCAGGCGGCCATGAGCACAGCCGCCTTTGAGGACTATTACTTCAAGGTATGCAATTTGGATTATTCCAAAATGGACAAGGCCATGGACGCCCTCAAAGCCCTGATGGAGCGCACGGACAAGGTGCGCATTACAGGCCCGGGCACGGACCTGCGGTTTTCCATCAAGGGCCTGCCCGCCATCAAGTGCGCCGGGCATATGAACATCCCCGACGGGGAGATTTTTACAGCCCCTGTCAAGGGCAGCATCGAGGGCACCATCCGCTACAACACCCCTTCCCTGATGGAAGGCTTCACCTATGAGAACATCGCCCTCACCTTTAGCGAGGGCCGCATCGTGGAGGCGGCCTGCAACGACAACGCCCGCATCAATACCGTGTTCGACCGGGACGCGGGCGCGCGCTACGTGGGTGAATTCGCCCTTGGCGTGAACCCTTACATCACCTTCCCCATGAAGGACACCCTCTTTGACGAAAAAATCGCCGGCAGCTTCCACTTCACCCCCGGCTGCTGCTACGACGAGTGCGACAACGGCAATAAGTCCACCATCCATTGGGATCTGGTCTGCATCCAGACGCCCGAGATGGGCGGCGGCGAGATCTACTTTGACGGCGCGCTCATCCGCAAGGACGGCCGTTTCGTGCCGCCCGAGCTTGCGAGCCTGAATCCGGAGAACTTGGTATAAACGGAAATGGGAGACGAGCTTTTTACGCGTCTGGACGCGCTCATACGGGATAAAGGCCGGGCCGTGATCGCCATCGACGGCCAAAGCGGCGCCGGCAAAACCACATTGATTCAAAAGCTGCTAAACCAGCCTTCAGAAAATAGAAAGACCCAGTCCTTGGAATTTTTCTCGAGCATGATTGATACCCCGGGAGAGTATCTGGAGAACAAAAGCTATTACAAGGCATTATTGGTATCATCCATAGAATGTGATGCGATTTTGCTGCTTCAGGACCCTTGCGATGAGGTATGCTTTTATCCGCCGGGTTTTGCAACGATGTTTAATAAGCATACCATCGGAGTCATAACAAAGATAGACCGCTATGAAGGAAATATTGAAAGTGCAATGAAATGCCTGACAAGCGCAGGAGCGGACAGGATATTTATGATCAGTTCCTACACCGAAGAAGGATTATATGAACTAAAAAAATATTTGGAATATTTATAGTGAAACATATATATAAATCAGAAGAGGGACATAATGGCTGCTGTGCAAAGGGGCAAAGTTAAACCAATGTGCAAAGGGGGTACTATTATGAGAAGGATAGTAATAGCCGATGATGAGCCTATTACTAGAATGGACCTATGTGAAATACTGCAGGAAAATGGGTACTTGGTTGCAGGTGAAGCTTCAGACGGTTTTGATGCGGTAGAAATGTGCAGAAAAAAGAAACCTGATTTAGTTTTAATGGATGTAAAAATGCCTTTTTTGGATGGCATTAAGGCGGCAAAGGTCATTGTAAATGAGAACCTGGCCCTGTCGGTGATACTGCTTTCCGCATACAGCGGAAACGAGTTTGTTGAGCAGGCGAAGGAGGCCGGAGTAATGGGTTATCTCATAAAGCCCGTGGATGAAAAGACTTTGCTGACTTCTATAGAAATAGCTGTTTCAAAGGGAGAAGAGCTGAAAAGAATAAAGCAAGATTACAATAGGATGAAGGAAAGCCTTGAAAACAGAAAGGTCATTGATATCGCTAAAGGACTGATGATGAAAAAGTATGGCTTAAATGAAGACGAAGCCTATAACCACATGAGAAAGCTCAGCATGGATAAGCGCTGTCCCATGAAGCAAATTGCAGAAACGATATTGGTCAATGAAAGGGAAGCCTTATAAATGGTTATAAAAGAAATACTCAATGAGTTATGTGAAATACACACGGATCTTAAGCCGGATGATATCGGCAAGCTGGAAAAGATGGCAGAAATCCTGCCGATAATCGCTGATCTGGTTAAGGCGGATGTCTTCATAGATTGCCTGACGAGAGACCCAAATGTAGCTATTGTAGTGGCAGAAGCAAAACCATCCATGTACCCTTCCATGTACAAATATTCTGTGGTAGGGGAATTGGCTTTAAGAGAGAACGAGCCCGCTGCATTGAGGACCCTGGAAACCGGCATGGTCACCAGGGATTTGAAGGCGATAACTCAGGAGAATGCCGTGGTAAAGCAAAGCGTAGTGCCCATAAAAGACAAGGGCGGCAAAACAATAGCCGTTCTCATAATGGAACAGGATATCACAGAGGACCTCAATCACAACAGGCATATGGAAATATTAGCTGAAACGGCTCAGCAGCTGACTGAAACCTTGCTTTCCTTTAAGGATGCAGATGGAGAGAACAGCATTACCTATCATCTTAATGATGCTATTGTAATATTTGACGAAAAAGGTATCACTACATATGCAAACCCTGTTGCAAACGAGCTGTATAGAAAGCTGGGGTATAAGGATGATATAATCGGCATGCATTTTAATAATCTGGTTTTGGACGGCAGCACATTCAATTCCGTTGTATTGGAAAGAAGCTGCAAAATATTCGATATAAATGTAGGTAAGCTGGCTTTGCAGGTCAAATATGCGGTGACTAATAATAAGGACAAGATCAAAGGCCTAACGATGCTGATCAAAGATATCACAGAAGTAAAAGAAAAGGAAAAGGAGCTGATACTCAAATCCTTTGCGATAAGGGAAATACACCATAGAGTCAAGAATAACCTGCAGACTATAGCGAGCATTCTAAGACTGCAGTCACGCCGGATAGACAACGAACAGGCCAAAAAATTTTTCAGCGAGAGCATAAACCGGATATTGAGCATAGCAGTAACACATGAAATACTTGCTCAAAACGGAGTTGACGATGTAGATATAAAGACCATCATTGAGAAGCTCAAGGACTATATTATAAGCTACGGAATGGTGCCTAATAAGGATATAAGCCTTGAGGTCGCGGGAGATATAATAATGATAGATTCCGATAAGGCTACTTCCATTGCTTTGGTGGTAAATGAGCTTTTGCAGAATTCCCTGCAGTATGCCTTCATCGGCCGGAGCAGAGGCCGCATAAAGGTGAATATTCAAAAAGGCATAATGTATTCGAACATCTCCATCGTAGATGACGGTGTGGGCTTTAGTGTCAAATCCATAAGGCCGGGAAGCCTGGGCCTTAATATAGTAAAGAGCATTGTAAGAGATAAGCTTAACGGAAACCTGAACATCGATTCTTCTGCCTACGGCACCAGGATAGAATTTGATTTTAAAAATGAATAGGAGTACATCGGAGTACTCTATGTAGGGCAAAGAAGCCAAAAGGATATAATATATCCTTTTGGCTTCTTTGCATACAGCGACCTTTTTTAAAGGGGGATGAATATTGAAAGAAGAGATATTAAGCGTGGGAATTGATATCGGGACATCAACTACACAATTGGTGTTCAGCAGTATTTTGATCGAAAACACAGCCTCGGATTTTTCAGTGCCAAGGATAGAGATCAAAGAAAAGAAAATAATCTACGAAAGCAAGATATATTTCACTCCTCTGATAAATTATGAAACCATTGATGCAGCAAGGGTTAGAGCAATAATTGAGAATGAGTATGAGAAGGCGGGGCTTTCACCGGGACAAATAAGCACAGGCGCAGTCATAATCACCGGTGAAACAGCGAGGAAGGAAAATGCTTCTTCAGTGCTGGAAAGCCTTGCAGGGCTGGCAGGAGAATTTGTTGTCGCTACTGCAGGACCGGACTTGGAAGCAATAATAGCGGGAAAGGGTGCCGGAACGGAGCGCCTCTCCAGAGATGAAGGATGTGTGGCAGCGAATCTGGATATAGGCGGAGGAACAACAAATGTCGCTGTATTTAAAGATGGAGAGGTTATTGATACCGCATGTCTTGATATCGGAGGAAGATTGCTCAGGTTGAGTAAAAATACGCAAGTTGTTGAATATATAGCGCCAAAGATAAAAAAATTGGCAGAAGGCGCCAGAATAAGTATAAGGGAAAATCAAAGCGTCACAGTAGGAACGGCTGAAGCTGTTTGCGCGGAAATGACCAAAACCTTGGAAGAGGTTCTGGGCTTAGCCCCAAAATCAAAAGCCCTGGAAATGATGCTGACGGGCAGGGATCTGCGAAGAAGCTATGCCATTGATTACATAACCTTTTCCGGAGGCGTAGCGGATCATATTTATAATCCCGGGGATGGGGAAATATTTAAATTCGACGATATCGGTATTTTGCTTGGAAAAGCTATACGGAAATCATCGATCCCGCAGAGGATCAAGATGAAGAAGCCTTATGAAACCATCAGGGCTACAGTGGTGGGAGCGGGTGCTCATACGGTGGAGATAAGCGGCAGCACTATAACCTATACAAAAAAATGCTTTCCGCTTAAGAATATACCCATTCTGAAAGCATCCCATGAGGATGGACCAGAAATCACAGAAAGGCTTGCTGAAAGCATATCTCAAAAGCTGGAGCTATATGATTTACAATCGGGAGGCCAGCAAGTTGCATTAGCTTTGAAGGGGGTGAAGAATCCTGCATTCTCACAGCTGGTAACCATAGCAGAGAGTATAATCCGGGGAATGGGAAAGCATCTGGGAACTCAGGAGTATTTAATAATAGTGGTGGAAAATGATATGGCCAAGGCTCTCGGCCAAACACTGTACTCTAAGCTGCGCGGCGAAAAGCATGTAGTATGCATTGACGGCATCAGCGTTGAAAACGGAGATTACATTGACATCGGTAAACCTTTGGGCGATGGGAGAGTCGTACCTGTAGTCATTAAGACCCTAATCTTTAATTTTTAGTAAAGAGGTGATTAGATGAGACTAAAAACAAAGCTTTTCGGACATGTATATCAGTTTAAAGATGTTAAAGAGGTTTTGGGAAAAGCAAATGAGGAAAGATCCGGTGACAAATTGGCCGGTGTATGTGCAGAAAGCATGGCAGAGAGAATAGCCGCAAAGGATGTTCTGAGCCATCTTACCTTGTCCGATCTGAGAAACAATCCTGTAGTTCCCTATGAAGAAGACGAGGTCACAAGGGTCATTCAGGATGCTGTCAACGAAAAGATCTTCGATGGATTCAAGAACATGACGGTAGGCGAATTCAGAGAGTGGCTGCTCAGCGAAAAAACGGACACAGCTATGATAAGACGCGTGTCAAGAGGCCTAACAAGCGAGATGGTTGCAGCTGCCTGCAAACTTATGAGCAACCTGGACCTAATATACGCTGCGAAGAAGATGAGAGTTTCAGCGCACTGCAATACGACGATCGGCCTTCCGGGGACATTTTCATCAAGGCTTCAGCCGAACCATACCACGGACGATCCCAAGGGCATCATGGCTTCGGTAATGGAAGGATTCAGTCTCGGCTGCGGGGATGCTGTCCTTGGATTGAATCCGGTCGACGATTCAGTTGAAAATGTCGCGAGGATCCTAAATATGTTTGACGAATTCAAGCGTAAGTGGGAGATACCGACACAGATAAGCGTCCTGGCTCACGTGACGACACAGACAGACGCAGCGAACAAATTCAATGCTCCGATAGACCTTATGTTTCAGTCAATAGCCGGTTCTCAAAAAGGCAACGAGGCGTTCGGGATCACTATGCAGATGCTCGATGAAGGCCGGGATATGATGCTCCACAAAGGTACATCCACCGGACCAAACGTCATGTATTTTGAAACCGGACAGGGTGCGGAGCTGTCATCGGAATCCCACAACGGGTGGGACCAGGTGACTATGGAGGCGCGTTGCTACGGTTTTGCCAAACGTTACCAACCGTATATGGTCAACACAGTCGTTGGTTTCATAGGACCTGAGTATCTTTACGATTCTAAACAGGTCATCCGTGCAGGCCTTGAAGATCATTTCATGGGCAAGCTTACGGGAATTCCGATGGGCTGTGACGCATGCTACACAAATCACATGAAAGCGGACCAGAACGACATAGAAAATCTTGCGACACTTCTGGTAGCAGCGGGGTGCAACTATGTCATGGGAGTTCCTCAGGGTGATGACTGCATGCTCATGTACCAGTGCACAGGATATCACGAAGCAGCAGCTCTGCGTGAGACATTCGGACTCCGTCCGATAAAAGAGTTTGACCAGTGGCTGGAAAAAATGGGCTTTTCCGAAAACGGGAAACTTACACCGCTTGCCGGGGATGCTTCAGTCTTCCTGAGCAAGTAAGAGAGGAGGCGAAAAGACTATGATCGAACAAAATGCACTCAGAGAGATAATCGAGCAGGTACTCAGCGAAATGAATATATCAGGCATGTCGGCACCGGTCAAACCGGCACCGCTGTGCAGAGCAGACTCCGGTTGTGAGGAAGGGTTCATTCCTGATGTTACGGAAGTGGACATCCGTAAACAGTATCTTGTTGAGAATCCGGTCAACAGGGACGCCTATTACGAACTTAAACAATACGCTCCGTGCCGCCTTGGAATAGGCAAGGCCGGTGCACGCTATAAGACGGACCCTGTACTGCAGTTTCGCGCGGCTCACTCTGCAGCTCAGGATGCAGTCTTCTCTATCGTTGATCATGAATTTCTCGAAAAGATGGGGCTTTTCTCAGTAAGATCCCAGTGTGACAACAAAGACATATTTCTTACAAGACCGGATCTTGGCAGGAAGCTGAATGACGAAGCGGTAGAGACCATTAAGCAGAAATGTAAGAAAAACCCGACTGTCCAGATTTTTGTATCCGACGGACTAAGCTCGGCATCAGTCTCAGCTAATATTGCCGATTTGCTGCCGGCGATAATGCAGGGCCTTTCGAGCTACGGCATCGAAGTCGGAACTCCCTTTTTCCTTGAGTACGGACGGGTAGGGGCTATGGACCATGTCACAGAGATCACAGGTGCGACAGTGACCTGCGTTCTCATTGGCGAACGTCCTGGGCTTATCACTGCAGAATCAATGTCCGCATACATTACATATAAGGGAACAGTCGGAATGCCTGAAGCACGACGCTCAGTCGTGTCAAATATCCACAAGGCTGGCACTCCTTCGGTTGAAGCGGGAGCTCACGTCGCAGAACTGATAAAGACGGTGCTCGACCGCAAAAGCTGCGGGACAGATCTGAAGTTGTAGACGAACAGGAGGGATAGCCATGAAGAGAGACCCATTACCGGCCAAAGTACTTGCAACCAAAATAATACCCAACGTTGATCCTGATCTTGCGAAATCACTTGGGCTCAAGCCGGAACAGAAATCGATAGCCCTGCTTACGGCCGACTGTGACGATGTCACATATACTGCATTGGACGAAGCCACGAAAGCGGCTGACGTTAAGGTGGTATATGCAAAGAGCTTCTACGGCGGAGCTGCAAACGCAAATACAAAGCTTGCCGGAGAGATAATCGGGATACTTGCCGGGCCAAACCCTGCCGAAGTCAAGAGCGGACTCGCGGCAGCGGTTAATATGATCGAGAATGTCGCACATTTTGTGTCAGCAAACGAGGATGATTCCATACCGTATTATGCTTTCTGCATATCACGCACAGGTTCATATCTCTCAGAAAGTGCAGGCGTGCCCGAAGGAGAAGCCCTCGCATACCTGATCGCCCCCCCGCTCGAAGCCCTCTATGGTGTAGATGCTGCGCTGAAAGCGGCGGATGTCACCATGTGTGTTCTTTATGGTCCCCCGTCAGAGACGAACTTCGGAGGCGCACTTCTCACCGGCAGCCAGTCAGCCTGTAAGTCGGCATGCGAAGCTTTTGCGGCAGCCGTTGAGTTTGTCGCGGAAAACCCAAGACAGTAGGAGAACGCATGGTCGGTCATGAAGCGTATGCTGAGGGAGGGGGGATAAAATGCAAGCCCTTGGCATGATTGAAGTCCACGGATACCTGGCGGCTGTAGAAGCTCTGGATAGCGCACTCAAAGCTGCAAATGTGCACAGGTTGGGCGTAACTCTGGTTACCGGTGGATTGGTATCTGTCTTAGTCACCGGTGATGTCGGTGCAGTAAAGGCAGCAATAGATGCTGCCGCTGCTGCGGTAGGCCAGTTTTGCGAAGTTGTATCGGTGCATGTGATCCCGCATCCTGACGAATCGGTTTATCGAGTGATCGATATTTCTGTGCCGATTTGTAACGATCCGGCCGCGCCAAAATCTTGCTGCATTGTCGAAGAACAGAAAAATGAAACGAAGAAGGACGAGTTTGTCATCGACGAACAGAATAATGCAGAGGATGAGCATGAAGATATTTCAGGTACTGAAGAAACCGGTTGGCAAGGATCTGTTCATGCAGGTGAACCTGCACAAACTTCAGAAACGGCCCCTGCCGAACAGGAAGATGTCAATACGGACGCCGGATTTGAGGAGATGTCATTGACCAGGCTGCGTAAGCTTGCTGTTGATATTGGCATTAAGGGAATGACAAGCAAAGAGATCCGGCGCGCAAAAAGGGATGTCCTGATAGCTGCCATCAAAGAACAAGGAAGACAGGGGGAGTAGCATATGCAGTTGTATGACAAAGACCTTCTGTCGGTTCAGGAGGTACGCCAGCTCGTAAGTGCTGCGAAGGCAGCGCAGCAGGAGCTTTTAGGCAAGAGTCAGGAATATGTTGACAGGATCGTTAAGTCTATTGCAGATGCCGGAGTCCGTAATTCTGAACGATTAGGCAAAATGGCCTGTGAGGAGACCGGTTTTGGAGTTCCTGCCGACAAGGCGATCAAGAATGTATTCGCCAGCCGTGGTGTTTATGAGTACATCAAAGACATGAAGACTATCGGTGAGATAGATAAAAATGAAGAACTGGGTGTAACGACTCTGGCTGTTCCAATGGGGGTCATCGCCGGACTTATCCCTTCAACAAACCCGACTTCGACCGCACTTTACAAGGCAGAGATCGCTATAAAATCAGGGAATGCAATAGTTTTTTCCCCGCACCCGTCGGCGCAGCGCTGCATACTTGAAACAGTCAAGGTCATACGTCAGGCGATCGCGGAAACAGGGGCTAATGAGAACCTTGTCGGATGCATAACCATCCCTACTTTGCAGGCGACAGAGGTACTCATGCGCCACCACGATACTGCCATGATCCTTGCGACAGGAGGAGCAGCAATGGTCGGAGCCGCCTATTCTTCAGGAACTCCGGCGATCGGTGTAGGTCCGGGCAACGGACCGGCTTACATTGAACGGACAGCGGATTTAAAAGCTGCCGTGAAACGCATTCTTGATTCGAAGACGTTCGACAACGGTACTATATGTTCTTCAGAACAGTCTGTGATATGCGATGACGACATGGTGGAAACCGTCCGGTCCGAAATGACCAGTCAGGGAGCTTACTTCCTTAACGACGAAGAGAGAGAAAAACTTGGCGGGTTTATCCTTCGGTGTGACGGCAGCATGAATCCCCAGATCGTGGGACGGGACGTATCTGTTATTGCAGATCTTGCAGAGATAAACGTCCCGCAAGGGATCAGAGTCCTGGTGGCAAAAGAGACAGGAGTAGGACGCGGGCATCCTTTCTCAAACGAAAAGCTTGCGCCCATACTTGCTTTCTTCAGTGCTGCCAACTATGAAAAAGTCTGTGATATGTGCTGTGAGATACTCCACTACGAAGGCGCAGGACATACGTTTTCCATCCATACGCAAAATGGAGAAATGGTCAAATATTTTGCTGAACGCGTACCCGCATCACGTATCGTAGTAAATACCCTGAGCGCTTTGGGAGGGATCGGAGCGTCTACAGGCCTGATGCCCTCTCTGACGCTTGGATGCGGCGCAGAAGGCGGAAGTGCGACCTCAGATAACGTAGGTCCTATGAACCTTCTGAACAAACGTTTTATTGCGGCAGGAAAACTTGAGATCGAAGCGATCAGGGATTCTGCCAGGAGATCCATAGACGGCAGCTGCTCATTGGATGTTTCCGATATTGATGTGAGCGCCATAGTTAAAAAGATTCTTGAAAAAGTCAATGCTGCATAAAAGACAGAGGAGGAATGGACAATGGCAGAGCTTCAGGCACTGGGGATGGTCGAAACAAAGGGACTTGTGGCATCGATAGAAGCTTCCGATGCTATGGTCAAAGCAGCCAATGTAAAACTGATCGGCAAAGTTCATGTGGGAGGAGGACTTGTTACAGTAATGGTGCGCGGTGATGTCGGAGCTGTAAAGGCAGCTACTGACGCAGGTGCCGCCGCGGCAGAAAGGGTCGGTCAGCTTATCTCCGTGCATGTAATACCGCGTCCGCATGAAGAAGTTGAGTTCATACTTCCAAAACTTCACGACTAGATCAGTGATCGAGATGGAAAGGAGAAGACAAAAATGTCAAACAACCAGCAGGCACTCGGAATGGTCGAAACAAAGGGGCTCGTAGCTTCTATTGAAGCATCAGATGCAATGGGAAAGGCAGCAAACGTGACCCTTATAGGAAAAGTACACGTAGGTGGGGGGCTTGTAACAGTAATGGTGCGCGGTGATGTCGGGGCAGTCAAGGCAGCCACTGATGCAGGCGCAGCTGCAGCAGAGAGAGTCGGCGAACTTATCTCCGTACATGTTATACCGCGTCCGCACGAGGAAGTTGAATCAATCCTTCCAAGCCCGGAGAAGTAATGTTGAGTAAACCCTGATAGGGGGGAGCAAATATGAAGGTCATCACAGAAGCCATTCTGCGAGATGAATTGCGTGCTGTACAACCGGAATCTTACAAAGTCCCCGAGGGGAAGATGCTCTCCCCTGCTGCACGCGAATACCTTCAGCAGCGCAAGATAAAAATTGACCTTACTGCTATGAAGCTAAGGTATAACCCGGTCTCAGAAGCGAACGAAGCATCGGAAAAAACAAAAGCAGCCACCGTGCCGTCCGGTCACTCTGAGATCACGGACCATGGTTGTGTAGGCAGATTCACTGATTTTGAAACAGGCGCTTATTATAATGAAAAGCCGGAGTATATGACGCACCTCCATGGAAGTGAACTTGTACCGAAGGACCATCCAAAGATAATCTTCCGTGGAAAACTTGACAGTACACAGGCGTTGGCCGTACTCGACCAGGCTGTCATAAAGGAATCCGGCGGCAGCACGAATCTCATTAAAGATATCGGGGAGATACTCAGTGTAATGCGCAATATAATGCGCTGCGAGGTCACGAACGAACCGTTCCTGAACGACAGCGTTCTTGGCCTCACTTACGCTGAACTTCGCGCCCGTTCGCACGATCCGATGAAATATTATTCAATAAAGCAGATGGTGCTGCCGGATCACACGCTTGGAAAGGAATATGCTCTTCTAAACCAGCTTAGGACTTCGATTCGTGAAGTGGAAGTATCGGCTGCGGTGGCTTTCAAGATCAAAGGCGGATACGAACGCAAGGATATCATAGAAGGGCTGAACAGGCTCTCAAGTGCAATACACGTAATGATGTGCATGTATCTGGCTGGTGACTATCAGACAATGTAAAGGAGTGAGCACACGAATGCCCGACATAGTGTCACTGGTTCTTAAGGCGATAAACAGTGCAGCTCTTGTACAGGTAGAAGTCTCAGCCAGGCATGTCCATCTTGCCGCAGAGGATGTTGAGGCTCTCTTTGGAAAAGGTGAGGGGCTGACGTCGGCAAAGCAACTCTCTCAGCCGGGAGAGTACCTGTCAGAAGAACGTGTATGCCTGATCGGTCCAAAAGGGAGGCTGGACAATATTGCTGTTCTCGGTCCTGTCCGTTCGAGGACGCAAATAGAGCTTTCAAGGAGCGATGCGATCGCGATAGGAGTACCGGCTCCGCTCCGTGAATCGGGAGATCTGGACGGATCCGCACAAGTTACGATCGAAGGTCCGAAAGGCAGCATAACGGCTTTGCATGGAGCAATTGTAGCCCAAAGACATGTACATGTTCCCCCTGATGTCGCAGAGATCCACGGATTTCACGACAAGGAACGGGTCAGTGTACAGTTATATACTGACAGGCCCGTCATTCTGCAGGATGTTATTTTAAGGGTGGGCGACAACTATCGCTATAAGATGCATATCGATTTTGACGAGGCAAACGCGGCAGGGGTAAGCGGCTTCACTCTTGGCAGGATATTAAGGTAACGGGGGGAAAACGTCAGATGCCCGATCTCGAAAGGATCAACACCTATATGAAAAGGGTGGCAGAGTCCGGGAAAAAGACCTTTAAACCGGCAGAACCGGTGTATAAGTGCGGACTAGATCTTGGGACCGCTTATATTGTTCTTGTGGTGCTGGATAAGGATGATAACCCGGTAGTATGTGAAGAACAGGCAGTTGATGTGCTCAGAGACGGAGTTGTCGTGGATTATGCAGGGGCGCTGAAGGTCGTAAAGGAATTGAAGACACGTGCGGAAAAACGCCTGGGAGACGAACTTGTAAACTGTGCCATAGCAATGCCTGCAGGAACTTTGAGCAGTGTTCGCACACATCGATATGTGGCGGAAGGAGCAGGTTTTGAAGTGACAAATATTTTGGACGAACCCTCCGCTGCCAATTCAATATACTGCGTCAGCAATGGTGCCGTGGTGGACATTGGCGGAGGAACAACAGGCCTCGCTGTACTTAATGACGGAGTCGTTACCGAAATATACGACGAACC
>ENA-UOOK01004730-UOOK01004730.1-fermentation-metagenome-genome-assembly--contig:-NODE-4730-length-14318-cov-6.213209_pt1 | contig 14318 bp, 10 predicted proteins | sample MGYA00245777_ERZ724023 | MGnify/ENA primary metagenome ERZ724023 (study PRJEB28704, sample SAMN03018312) | fermentation metagenome | biome: anthropogenic terrestrial biome; feature: soil; material... | reverse complement strand
CTTGGCCTGGTGGAAAACTACGGCTATTTTAAATGTCCGGACTGCGGAAGCGAGCATTCCCTTTTTGGCGCAAGCCATCTGGACGAGGTCGCCCGCCAATTGGAGGTTCCCGCTTTGGACCGGTTGCCTATCGATCCGGAAATGGGAGCCAAATGCGACGCCGGCGCTGTGGAGGACTTTAAGGGCGGCTACCTGAATGCGTCGGTGGAAGCCATCAAAAAACTAAAGTAAGCGTCGTTTTTCATCTATTCCATTGTTATAAAAGGTGTATGCGCCTCAGACTGTCAAGAAAGACCGCTTACCTTTTCAGATTCCGCGCCGCTTACCTGCATGAATGGTATTCTTTTCGGTGCAATGTCACCGGCAAGGCAGACTAAATTTTCCGTCGTGTGCGGAGGAAACTCCGAAAGGCTTTTTTGCAGAATCCGGTTTTTCGACCAGCTGTTTTCCGTGGGATACATATTAGCAGGGGATGATAGCGGAAAAAGGAAAATTCATCAGGGAAATTAAGAAACAGAAAAAAGGGGGGGGAAAAAGGCAGGGGGTAGATTTTTTTGCGAAGGGAGGGGAAAAAAGGGGAAAAAAAGTGTTGACAAAAGAAATAAGAGGGTATATGCTAATAAATGTAGGACAATAGGATAATAGGACAATAAAATAATAGAAAATTAATATATTATTTTATTGTCCTAAATATAAATACTTTAAGGAGGAATATAAATGATTGAGACAAAATGGGGAGAACTTTTAGTTATTACTCAGAAACAATGCCGTTCTCTTGTAACTGATGAAGAAGTAATCAACTTAGTTGAACAGGTACTAGCTGATTATTCTAATGGGCTTGCAGTAAATCCTTTTAAAATTCATATGCCATTTTTTCCTGACTATTATGGGTGGAATAATGCTATGCCTAGCTGGTTGAAGAGACAAAATATTCACGGTATCAAATGGGCAGGACTTGGAGAATATAACCCAAAGAAATACGGCTTACCTCAATGTTCTGCAGTAATTATTCTTAATGATATGGAAACCGCTTTTCCGATTGCATTACTTGATGGAACAACAGTTATGTCTATGAGAACTGGTGCAGCAGCTGCAATTATGGCAAAGTATTGTGCAAGAAAAGACTCTAAGATTATCACCCTAATAGGAGCAGGAGTTCAAGGAACAAGTGGATTGGAAATGACACTTATAACAATGCCTCATTTAGAAGAAATCCGTGTAATGGATATACGCCCGGAAGCAACTAAAAAAGTTGTAGAAAAGTTCAAAGATAAATATCCTCAAATTAAATTTGTAGAGTATACAGATATGGATAACGCTATCAAGGGAACGGATATTATTTTGACTGCAGTTCATGCGCCTGGTAATGCTGGACGAGCTATCCTAGATGATGTGAAAATGGAAAAGGGTGTTACTTTAGTGGAAATTGCCGGTGGCGTATCTTCAAATAAGATTCGTGAAGAGTTTGATTATTCAGTTGTAGATGATATAGAAGCTTATATTCATAGGATTAACGCAAGTCGCGGTTATATGAAAGATGTTTTTGGAAAAGACATGCCTCTTCTGACTAGAGATATAGCTGATGCACAGATTGGTGATATAATTACAGGGAAAACGGTTGGTCGTCAAAACGATGAGCAACGTGTACATGCAGCTGGTATTGGCATGTCAATTGAGGATATTGTTGTGGCTAATGATATTTATACTAAGGCAAAGGCACGTGATATAGGTAAGGTAATTAGCGTTATTGATGATATTTAATATTTAAATCAATATTTTATAGACTTTTAAATTGCCTCAAATACAATTGTATTGTTTTTAAGATGATTATATAATTATATATAAATATATAAAATTATTATTAGAAAGGAATTAGATTATGACTAAACTTTACAAAGATGATATGAACAAAAAAATATTTGAGGCTATTATAGAAATATTAAAAGAAGAAAATTATCAAGTAGGAAGTCAAATACCAACAGAAGCAGAGCTGGGTAGTCGGCTTGGTGTTAGTAGAAATAGCATTAGAGAAGTAAGTAAATCGTTATCTTTATGGGGAATTACAAAATCCATACCGGGCAAAGGTACATTCTTGCAAAAAGAACTCAGCACATTAGAGGATGGGAATGATATATTACCTAAAATTGATGGTTTTCCGATGCAGGAAATTGTTGATGTGCGTAGAATGATTGAAGTGGAAGCCGCTGGTATTGTTGCAGCTAAGGGTAAGGAAAATCCAGAAATATTAGAACCGCTACGCACTTTATGGAACCAATGTGAGGATAGTAGCCATATCAATAATAATTTGCAAGAGTTTGAAGGGAAAATGCGAAAATTTCATGCAACAATTATAGATATGAGTGGCAATAACCTATTAAAAAAGCTTTATCAGTCAATTATTAATGAAATTCAAGAAGTGCGAAGACTTTATCCTCCTGAAGAAAAGGAATTGACACAAGAGTTGAAACGCCATAGAAATATCTATAAGGCAATAATTCAAGGGGATGTAGATAAGTCAAGAGTTGCAATGTATGAGCATTTTATAGGGACTCAAGCAGCTTACTTTAGGAAAACAAAAAGAGAGTAATTTTAACTCTAGGGAAATACTTTTACTACAGAATAAAAAAGAATTATCTCATTATACATTCATGCTTTTTCATGTGGGTTATGATAGTTGTGAGGGTTAACTGAAATATCAGCTTTAAATAATGAAAATTTCTCGAGATAAAAACGCCTAACGATGTAGTAATAAATGCTATGTTAATAGAAATGAATATGTCGATATTACTACATCCAGGGAGTTTAAAGACTTTTTAACCAAATTTTCAAGTTTTTTAGTAAGTTGGTAAAGCTTCAATAATAAATTTCTGATATTCAGGACCTTATATGGAAGTAAATATGATATAATCGAGTCCACAATGACCAACCTTTCTTTTTGGATATTTGTTGTTTTAATGACTCAATTATACCAGAAAAAGGGGGTCATTGTTTTTTATTTTAAAAACTTTGAAACCTTTGATAGAACAGAGTGTTAATCTGTTAATTATATAAATAGGTTAACACTACATATTAAAACAAGGAGGAATTATAATGAAAAGACGGATGAAACTTATTGCATGTCTTATGTCTATATTTATATTGCTAGCTGGATGTACACCTAAAGAAGAAGGGCAGAGTGTACCTAGTGACAATACAAGCGGCGAAGCAGCTGATAAAGATACATTGACCATTGCAGTTGTGGAGGACATGAAAGATATGAATCCTGCTGGCGTTACGGTCAATACTACTATTAAAATTAAAGCTCAAGTATATGAGACATTGATAGAGCAAACAACAGATGGTGAACTTATGCCATTGCTTGCAGAAAGTTGGGAATGGTCTGATGACTTTTTAACCCTTACAGTAAAATTGAAAAAGGGCATCATGACCCATAATGGTGAAGAACTTAAAGCAAGCGATTGCTTATTTTCTCTTGGAGTATTGAGTGAGGGTCAAAATAGAAATGTTACTGATAAGATGGATTTAAAAAATAGCAAGGTTATTGACGATTATACATTTGAAATTGCTATGGAAGAACCTTATATGCCTGTTGTTGCAAATTTATCATTTCCACCATGTGCAATGTTTAGCCAAAAGGGTTATGAAGAGGGTGGCGGTGATTGGTCCAAGATGGATATTGGTACAGGCCCATATATGTGGGATGATTGGTCACAAGGTGATTATGTAAAATTAGTTGCTTTTGATAGATATCACGTTGATGGTCAACCCAAGATCAAAAATATTAACTTTAAAGTTGTTAGTGAAGCAGCTAACCGATATATTGAAGTAGAAACCGGCGGATCAGATATGGCATATGATATATCAGCTGCTGATATTCCAGCTGCAGAGGCAAATCCTGATGTAACTTTATTTCGCGAATTTACTAATGATAATGCTTATTTAAGCTTTAATCTAAGGAAGGCCCCGTTTGATGATATTCGAGTTCGACAAGCTATTGCACATTGTCTTGATTTAGAAGGTGCATGGAAAGTATGTATGAATGGCATTGGACGTCCGGCTATTGGGCTTGTACCTGATAATGTCAAAGACTCAGTTGCAGGCAAAATAAAATATCCTATATATGATTATGATCTTGATAAAGCTAGAGAGCTGCTTGCTGAAGCAGGTTATCCAGATGGATTCAATTGCAGATATCATGTTGGCGATACAGAATATCGTATTAACTATGGAGAATATTTTTCTAATGCACTTAGACAAGTTGGAATAAATACTCAAATTGTTTCTCTTGATGGCGCTACCAACGATCAAGTATTAAAAGTTGAAAAAGATTTTGATATTTATACTTGGGGAATCGCTGCTACCAATGGAGATATTGACTTTACAAATCGCTATTTCTGGAGTGCTGATATGGAATCAGCTCAACGTAATATCATGGGTTATAATGATCCTGAAATGGACAAGCTTATAGAAGAAGCTGTACAAGAAGGAGATCCTGAGAAACGTACTGAATTAAATAAGGAGATTCAGGTGAAAGCATTAGAAGAAGTAGCAGTTATCCCAATATACCAGCAGGAAGACGTTTTTGTTCATGTTAATTCTCTTAAAGGACTTCGTGATGGTTTACTTCGCTCACCGCTACTTAAATATTGTTACTTTGAGCAATAAAAAAATAGAAATATTGATTTGAATGCAGAGTAAAAGGAGTAATGGATAAGGACATCCTTATCCATTATTCATTTACACTTATTGTAAGTAGTTGCTAAAATATTTTGTTGGTGGGCTACGATTAATCTATATATGCAGTAAAATAGCTCTATATTTTATGAAGAGGAAAGGATGGTATAATTGTTATCATATATTATGAAACGAATCTTATGGATAATTCCTGTATTACTTGGAGTTACAGTAGTAGTTTTTACCATTTTATATTTTGCACCGGGTGATCCAGCTATGTTAGCACTGGGAGAAGCTGCTACACCAGAAGCAATTGAGGATTATCGTGAAGAATTAGGCATCAATGGAACATATATGGAGCGATTAAGTAGATATATATCAAATCTTTTCAAGGGAGATCTAGGATTATCTTATCGTTCTAGAACACCAGTTGCAACAGAACTAGCATCTCGATTTTCTGTCACATTTAAACTCGCTATGTGCAGTATTGTATTAGGAATTATACTAGGTGTTTTTTTTGGTATTATTTCTGCATTAAAGCGTGGTACAATATGGGATTCTCTTGCTACTGGAATAGCTTTATTTGGTGTATCTATGCCTATGTTTTGGCAAGGACTTATGTTGATATTGTTTTTTTCAGTTCATTTACGCTGGCTACCGGCTTCAGGATTTGGGAGTACATGGAAGCAAATGGTAATGCCGGTTCTTGCTTTGGGGATAGGTTCTTCTGCGACAATTATGCGTACTACTCGTTCTTGTATGCTTGAAGTTTTGCGACAGGATTATATTACCACAGCTAAAGCAAAGGGACAAAGGTATCGTGTTATAGTATTAAGACATGCATTGAGGAATGCGATGATTCCAATTATTACAGTTATTGGTATTCAGACAAGTGAATTATTAGCGGGGTCAATTATTACAGAAGTAATTTTTTCCATTGCAGGTGTTGGAAAGTATCTTGTAGATTCCATAAGTGGCAGAGATTATGCTGCAGTTTTAGGATGTACTCTTCTAATTGCATTCGTGGCGGCTATTTTTAATCTAATAACAGATATTATATATACGTTTATTGATCCGAGATTGAAAACCATGTATGGGACTAATAAAAAAAGAAAAATAAAGAATTATGGGGTGGCAAAATGATGGCTGAAAAAACGAGTTCTAAACAGCAAAAAGAATCCAAGCGAACCCAGAATAATCGTGTGCGCAATGAAACTTGGCATCGTTTTAAAAAGAATAAGTTAGCTGTTACTGGTCTTATAGTGCTTTGCATTTTTATTTTTGCTGCAATATTTGCAGATATAATAGTTCCTTATGGATATGATGATCAGGATCCTGACAGGGCAATGCTTTTTCCCAACAGAAAGTTTATTTTTGGTACTGATCATCTTGGAAGGGATGTATTTAGTAGGTTGGTTTATGGAAGCCGTTATTCTCTAATGATTGGTTTTTTTGCGGTAGGCATTTCAGTTATACTTGGTACAATTTTCGGAGTAATTGCAGCCTATTACCCCAAATTAGATAATATTATCATGAGAATTATGGATTTATTTATGTCAATTCCTCAGATGTTATTAGCTATATGTATAATAACATCGTTGGGACCCGGATTGTTTAATTTAATGCTTGCAGTCGGATTGTCATCGACACCTCAATTTGCACGAGTTGTAAGAGCATCTGTTCTATCAACTAAAGAAGAGGAGTTTGTCGAGGCGGCACGTGCGATTGGTGGTAATGATTTACAAATTATCATACATCATATATTGCCAAACTCCTTGGCACCTTTAATCGTACAAGCAACACTGGCTATGGCTAGGTCTATTATTTCAGTTTCGGCACTTAGTTTTCTCGGATTTGGAATTGAACCACCGAAACCTGAATGGGGAGCAATGTTATCTGCTGGGCGTTCATATATTCGTACACAGTGGTATTTAACAGTAATTCCCGGACTAGCTATTATGGCAGTTGTATATAGCTTGAATGTCATGGGAGATGGGCTTCGTGATTGTCTTGATCCTAGACTGAAAAAATGATTGGAAAGTAGGTGTTTTAAATGGATGAAAAATTACTTGAAGTCAAAGATATAAATATTCATTATGTAACTGAAGATGAGACAGTATATGCAGTAAATGGTATTGGTTTTACTCTTGATGAGGGTGAGACTATCGGACTAGTAGGTGAGACAGGTGCAGGGAAAACTACTACAGCTCTTTCTATTATGGGATTAATTCCTGATCCGCCGGGAAAGATCATAAGCGGTTCAATAATGTTTAAAGGACAGGATATATTTAAGATGAGTGAAAAACAGCTAAGAAGTATACGTGGAGATCAAATATCAATGGTATTTCAAGATCCTATGACTGCTTTAAATCCTGTACTTACTGTAGGTAAACAAATTGAGGAAGTAATTTTATTGCACAACGATATTCCTAAAGCAGAAGCAAAGAAGAGAACTATTGAGATGTTAGAAATGGTTGGGATACCCGGTAAAAGGTGCGATGATTATCCTCATCAATTTTCTGGAGGTATGAAACAACGTGTGGTTATTGCTATTGCTTTAGCATGCAATCCAAAGTTGTTAATTGCAGATGAACCTACTACTGCACTGGATGTTACAATTCAAGCACAAGTATTGGAATTAATGAAAAAATTAAGGAAAGAATATGGCACTGCAATGATAATGATTACGCATGACTTGGGGGTTGTCGCAAAGATTTGTGACAGGGTTGCTATAGTCTATGCAGGTGAAATTGTGGAGATAGGGTCTAACAAGGACATATTTGTAGATAGGAAGCATCCTTATACCATGGGATTGTTTAATTCTTTACCTGATATAGAAAATGATTCGAAAGAGCTTCATATGATAAAGGGTCTAATGCCTGATCCTGTAGACCTTCCCAATGGGTGTAAGTTTAATCCTAGATGTCCATATAAGACCGAGATATGTGAGAATGAAAAAACACCTTTTTATGAAGTAGCACCCGGTCACCAAGTCCGATGTAATAAATTTGCTTTAAGAGAGGTGCAAAATGCCTGAATTATTAAGAGTAGAAAATTTAAAAAAATATTTTTATACAAATCAAGGCTTGCTTCAAGCAGTGGATGATATAACATTTAGTGTAAATACTGGAGATACGCTTGGAATCGTAGGCGAATCTGGATGTGGGAAATCCACCCTTGGTCGAGTTATATTACATTTACATGATCGAACGGATGGCAAGATTATATTTGATGGTGAAGATATATCTGATGTTAATAAAGTTAAGCTTAAAAAACTGAGAAAGGATATGCAGATTATTTTTCAGGACCCCTATTCTTCGCTTGATCCAAGAAAAACGGTTGGAGATATAATTGGGGAGCCGTTAAAAATCTACAAGTTAACTAATGATAAGAATGAATATGTAAAAAAAGTAAAAGGAATGATGGATGTAGTTGGTTTAGCAATGAGAACCATGAATTTATACCCTCATGAACTTGATGGGGGGCGACGACAACGAATTGGGATTGCCAGGGCATTGATACTTGAACCTAAGTTAATCATTTGTGATGAGCCGGTGTCAGCATTAGACGTTTCCATTCAAGCACAAATTTTAAATTTGATGATGACCCTACAGAAAGATCATGGATTTACTTATTTGTTCATCACCCATGATTTATCTGTAGTAAAGCATATATCTGATGATATTATGGTCATGTATCTTGGGCAAATGTTGGAAAAATCAGACTCTGCTTCACTATTTAAGCATCAATACCATCCATATACTAAGGCATTAATTTCAGCAATTCCTATACCGAAATATAATGCTCCGGATAATCAAATTATTCTTAAAGGAGAAATCACTTCTCCTATTAATATGGGTGATGTTTGTAGATTTGCACCTAGATGTATATATGCGAAACCTAATTGCTTTAATGAAAAACCAAAGATGGAAGAAGTAAGACCTAATCACTTTGTTAAATGTCATTATACTCGTGAAATTAACAATTTATAATCAAATATCAATGAGTTGTGATTAAGTATTAACATTGTTTGTTGTGATAGCATTTGAAGCGCCTTTGGAGGCGTTTGATTTTTAGAATAACTATAAAATTGGGAACTATTTTTAGGAGGTTGTTAAATGACCGTTTTGAAAAAATCTATGTTAATAGAAACCAAGGATAATGTTGCAATTGCCATAGAACCTATTGAAGCCGGTGATATTACAATGGTTAATGGTGAGACAATAATTGCCAGCGAATTCATTGATGAAGGTCATAAAATTGCTCGTGTTGATATTCCAAAAGGTGCAGAGATAATTAAATATGGTACTCATATAGGGTTTTCTACAGCTCCAATCAAAAAGGGAGATTGGGTGCATGAACATAATGTATATGACGATTTTGAAGAAATTAATAATGAAAGACGTGCTTACTATCGAACTATGGATTCTGATGCATTAGATTATACGATTAAGCATCGCTACAAGAAAGAAGACTTAGGACTTCAAGAAACAATTATGGGTTATCCTCGTAAGGATGGAAGGTTTGGCATTCGCAACAATATAATTGTGATCTCCTTAGTACAGTGTTCAAATAATGCTGCGATAAAAATAGCAAATGCCTGTAATGTAGGTGCGACTTTTGTGGATGCCGCATGTGGTGAATTTCCGGAACGATTTGCACGAACGTATAAAGGATTTATTGCTGCTGGAACTCATCCAAATACTTATGGTGTTGTACTGCTTTCACTTGGGTGTCAACAGACCAATCCTAAGGATGTTATGAGGGATATAGAAAAAACCGGACGCCCGGTTGTTAATATCACTCTTCAGGATGATGGGGGAGTAGGTAGGGCTGTTGAGGAAGGAATTAAAGCTGTAAATGAACTTAAAAATCAGGCAGCTTCTCAGGAACGTGAGCCTTGTCCATTAAGCGGATTAGTGATTTGCGGATATAATGGAGGTTCTGATTGGACTAGTGGACTTTCTTCAAATCCGGTTGTAGGTGAAGTGATTGATATGCATGCTTCTATGGGAGGCACTGTACTTCATATTGCAGGTCGTGGAGGTTATCCAACGGGAGCTGCTTCCTATGAAGTTGGTATGAAGCTTATGGATATTGGCGATTTTTTTGAAAATGATTGCAAACGCCGCGGAGGGAAAGGACTTTCTCAAGTTAATCCAACACCTGGGAACAAGGCAGGTGGTTTGACCACTTTGACTGAGAAAAATCTTGGCAGCTTTAAAACAGATGGAAGCGGTAAGATTAAAGGAATTCTTAACTGTGGTGATCAGGCTCCTGCAGTTGGAGAATGGGGAATTAATCAAGCTCAAGGAGCTAATGATGCTTATGCTCTAACTACGTTAGCTATGGGTGGCTGTCATATTTGTTTATTTACTACAGGTAGAGGTAGCCCAATAGGAAATGCATGTATGACGATTATTAAGGTTACGGGAAATCCAAGAACTGCAGAAGCACTTTCTGATATGGTTGATTTTTCGGCAAAACCTGTATTATATGGTGAAAAAACGGTTCAGGGAAGAGGCAGGGAATTATATGAATTTATGATTGATGTTGTAAATGGGAAAACCACTAAAGCAGAAAAACTTAATGACTATAGTTGGATAACACCTCATGGAATCAGTTATAATGGAGATTATTAATTATTGAAGGTAAATCAATAAATTTAATATATAAAATTTTGCAAATAAACATAATAAAGTCGCATGATGCTGTATAGAATTACTCTAAATTGCTTGAATTTATCTTGATGGTGATAAATGTTTAAGTTAAATTCAAGCAAAATTTATGCTATAAAAAGATATTTTTTCCTAACTAATTAATATATAGGAGGAATAAAAATGATGGCATAACAAAATGTTTACTATCGATCTCAGATATTCTGGGAAATTATTAAAATATTAGGAGGAAATCAAGAATGGATATATTAGATATTTTGAAGAAAGAGGTTAACCCTGCATTAGGTTGTACAGGACCAATTGTTGTTTCTCTTGCAACGGCAGCTGCTAAAGACGCTGTTGGAGGCACTCCAAAGAAGATAAAAGTACTGATAGATAAAGATACTTGTATAGGATCTAGTGCTGTAGTCACACCGGGAACGACTTTTAGAGGTGTATATGAACCTGCAGCATTAGGGGCACTTTATGGAGATTCAAAATTGGGACTTGAGGTGCTTAAAGATATGGGACCTATAGATGAGGAAACTATAAGGGCTTATACCAAAGAGAATGTTACTATTAATATTGATTGGGATTTCAAAGGCATTGGTATATATGTAGAAGCTTTCGTTGAAACTGAAAATGGAGAAGGACATGCTATTATTGCTAAGGCACATAATAATATTGTTCTTATGGAAGCTAATGGGAAAGTACTCAAGAAAGATGAAAGCTATAAAAAAGAAGAGTATAATTTTGGAGAAAAAGATGCTATTAGAAATTATGGAGTAAAAGATTTTTATGATTTTGCAAAAAATGTTGATACAGAAAAGCTTGATTTTTTGAAAGAAGCTATTAAGCTTAATTCTAAATTGGCAGAAGCAGGTCTTAATGAAGAAATGGGAGCAAAATTTGGAGTTGGTTTTAAAAACATTGAAGGCAATCAAGTATATTTAAAAGCTAAAATGTTAGCTGCAGCGGCATCTGATGCTAGAATGTCAGGTAAGAATTTGTCGGCTATGAGCTGTGCTACCAGTGGAAATGTAGGCATTACTGCTTCAGTACCTTTGATTGCAGTTGCGGAAGGTTATGGAAGAAGCGAAGAGGATTTGATTCGCGCATTGAGCCTAAGCTATTTATTGGCTATTCATGTTAAAAGTCATATTGGCAGATTATCAGCATTATGTGCTTGTTCTATTGCGGCTGGAATTGGCATTGCAGCGGCTACATCATTTTTAATTGATAAAGATAATTATGAAAAGATTGAAATGAGTATTAAAAGCCATGTAGGAAGTATGGCAGGTGTGCTTTGTGATGGAGCTAAGTATGGATGTGCTTTAAAACTTTCTTCTGCTGTTGGAGTTGCTGTTGAATCGGCTATGTTGGCAAATATGGGTATTTGTATTCCGGATAGAGATGGTTTAGTTTGTGAAACTGCAGATGAAACTATTGCTATGATTGGGAGAATTGCTAGTAGGGGTATGCTTGAAACTGATGAATATCTTTCAAGAGAAATTTTTGAAAGAGAAAATAGATTAGATAACAGATAAAAATGATAGTAGTTGATATTTTAAATTAACTAAATAGATTATAGATAAGTTAAAAAATAGTTTTAGGAATGCAATAAAGATAACAAATAAAGAAATTGCCGAATGGGTTCTAAAGCAGAATGGATTTTAAATATTAACCCTAATAATTCTAGAAGTATGAAAAACTTAAATAAATTTGAGATATGAAATAGTGGTTTATGGGAACCTGAAAAGCATTTTTTATAACTATAATAGAATACTCTTCTTTGCTAATAATTGGAACAAATAAAAATTAATAATTACAAAGTAGAGTATTTTTATGTTGAAAGTTTTTAAGGAAGTATTATGATATTATGTTAGTGAGCAAAATTTTCTTAACCCAGATGATGTTTTAAATTGAATAGGATAGAAAGATATCGCCCTTTATGCTGCAGGAAGAATATAAATTAGCATCCTATCAAAAATGGATATAATGGTAAATTTTCCGTATTATGAAAAAAATTTTGCATTGCGAAACGTTGTCTTATATATTATAATCATTTTATAAAGAGGTATAGTTATAGTAGTAGAATTGTAAATAGCTTTCGTGATGATCAATAATTTTTGCTTGGGGTGATTATGAATTGACTGAAATAGTACAATCAATTGAAAGAGCTTTAACAATACTTGAAATAGTGGCAGAGTATAATGCTGGACTTGGAATTACTGAAATAAGTAATAGAATTGATTTACATAAGAGTACTATTCATAGATTATTATCCACTCTTATTCATAAAGGATATATTATACAGGATCCTGTAACGCTTAAGTATAGGACAACCCTAAAATTATATGAATTAGGTTGTAAAAGGGTAGAAAATACTGATATATTAACTGCATCGAGACCATATACGAAAAAGCTTATGGAATTTACAAATGAGGTAGTCCATCTTGTTGTAAGAGATGGCAATGAAATTGTTTATATAGATAAGGTTGAAGCTGAAAACACAATTACAATGCTTTCTACAATAGGTAGAAGGATTCCGCTATATTGTACCTCTGTTGGGAAAGCAATTTTGTCTCAGCTTGATATGGAAGAAGTAGTAAAGATATGGAGAACAAGTAATATAATAAGGAAGACACCAAATACTATAATAAATCTTGAGGACATGGTCGAAGAATTGACAAAGGTGAGAAACCTTGGTTATGCTGTGGATGAGGAAGAGAATGAAGAAGGGATAAGATGTATTGGAGCTGCTATCCTAAACAAAGATGGGGATGTAGAAGGTGCTATAAGTATATCCGGTCCTATAATGAGAGTTACAGAAGACTTAATTAATATATATGGAGAGCAGGCTAAGAATTATGCGTTGCAAATATCTAAGGAATTAGGATATATACCTAAATAGAAGTTTTCTGGTTATTTTTTATATCCAATAGCTGGAAAATAATTTCACAATATGAAAAAATGGAATGGAAATTAATATTCCATCAAAGTAATGAATCAAGAAGCAGATAATTAATTAATATTTTTTATAAAAACAAATAAGGAGGACTAAAATGAATTATTTATCCAATACTACTTTGAATTATCCAGCGTCTGGGATTAGAGTCATGTTTGATTTAGCGTCAAAATATCCGGATGCTATAAACCTTTCTTTAGGCGAACCGAATTTTGAAACTCCGGAACACATTAAGGCAGCTGGTATAAAAGCAATATCAGAAGGATTAACTAAATACAATCCAAATGCAGGATTATATGAACTAAGAGAAGCTGTAGCTGAAAAATATGGTAATGATTTAGGCTATAAAATAGAGGCAGAAAATGTGATGATTGCTGCTGGAGCGATGGAAGCTATATTTTTAGCACTTGCTGCAATAATAGACAATGGGGATGAAGTTATAATTCCTGATCCGGGATATCCAAATTATAGTGGTACAGTTGCCACTCTTGGTGGGAAAATGGTTAGAGTACCGCTATATGAAGAATATGGGTTCAAATTACAACCTGAGGATCTAGAAAAGGCAATCACACCTAAGACAAAGGTTTTAATAATGAATTATCCAACCAATCCTTTAGGAGCAATTTTAAACAAGGAAGATGTTGAAAAGTTAGCTGAAGTAGTTAAGAAACATAATATCGTGGTTATTTCAGATGAAGTATATGACAAGATTATTTATGATGAAAATGTTCACTATAGCATATCTCAAGTTGAAGATGTGAGGAAACAAGTATTGGTAGTAAACGGATTATCAAAAACCTATGCAATGACAGGATGGAGAATAGGCTTTATAATAGGGGACAAAGAGATAATTAAAAATATGCCTAAAATTCAAGAAGGCGTAGTATCTTGCTTGCCGCCATTTGTTCAAATGGCAGCAGTTGAAGCGTTAAGAGGTCCGCAAGATTGTGTTGAAGAGATGGTCTCTCATTATACAAGAAGAAGAAAGATAATAACAGATGGATTAAATTCGATTAAAG
>ENA-UOOK01004728-UOOK01004728.1-fermentation-metagenome-genome-assembly--contig:-NODE-4728-length-14324-cov-3.748616_pt1 | contig 14324 bp, 22 predicted proteins | sample MGYA00245777_ERZ724023 | MGnify/ENA primary metagenome ERZ724023 (study PRJEB28704, sample SAMN03018312) | fermentation metagenome | biome: anthropogenic terrestrial biome; feature: soil; material... | reverse complement strand
TATCAATATGGGAGTTGGCGATGCTACCCAAGACGCTAAAGCAATTGATTCGGCAGTCAACGACCTCACTACGATCTCCGGTCAGAAACCAGTAGTGACCAAGGCGAAGAAATCTATTGCCGCATTTAAGCTTAGGGCTGGAATGCCGATTGGATGTAAAGTAACCCTTAGGGGTAAAAGAATGTATTATTTTCTTGATAAGTTGTTTAACATCGCCTTGCCGAGAATTCGAGATTTCAGAGGAACATCAACGAAATCCTTTGACGGTCGGGGCAATTATACGCTGGGAGTTCGCGATCAATTAATCTTCCCTGAGATCAACTATGATAAAGTTGATAAATTACGGGGAATGGATATTGTGATCGTAACCTCTGCGAAAAATGATGAAGAAGCTTTGGAACTTTTGAAGTTAATGGGAATGCCCTTTAGGGCTTAACCAAAAGGAGGGTTAAAGATGGCGAAGACTTCGATGGTGATCAGATCGAAACGCACCCCTAAATTTACAGTCAGGAGGCATAACCGCTGTCAAATTTGCGGACGTCCTCATGCTTATATGCGTAAATTTGGAATGTGCCGTATCTGTTTCCGTAAATTAGCCCACCGTGGTGAGCTTCCGGGCATAACTAAAGCTAGTTGGTGATTAAGATTAATAGTAACTCAGCTTTAGTTAGTGTTGCTGAGTCTCCGTTGATGAAAGGAGGTTTTCCCTAAATGGTTATGACTGACCCAATCGCCGATATGTTAACTCGAGTTCGAAACGCGACTACCGCTAAAGATAAAACGGTTGAAGTTCCTTTTTCAAAAGTCAAGCAGGAAATAGCTAAAATTCTAAAAGAAGAAGGCTATATTCAAGATCAAGAGTTTGTCGATGATGGCAAACAAGGAACGATTCGCATTCATTTAAAATATGTCGGGAAAGAAAACGCTATCTCAGGATTGAAACGGATTAGCAAACCTGGTTTGCGGGTTTATGCTCAAAAACATGAAATTCCTAAAGTTTTAGGTGGTTTAGGAATCGCCGTTCTCTCCACTTCAAAGGGAATTATGACCGATCGTAAGGCCCGGACGGAAGGAATCGGCGGCGAGGTAATCTGTTATTTGTGGTAAAATTTAAATCAGTATACAGTTATAATCAACCAAGAACGCGGTAGTTTACTGTTAGCTGATAACTGAAAAAGATCGGGGGTGTAATTATGTCTCGTATTGGACGAAAGCCCATCACTATACCTCAGGGAGTACAAGTGGACATTCTGGGAAATAATGTTAAGGTTAAAGGTCCCAAGGGTGAATTAGATCAAGTTGTACATCCTGATATCAAGGTAACATTAGATAATGGTATAATTACAGTTGAGCGACCGACTGACGAAAAGCAACATCGTTCGTTGCATGGATTGACAAGGACATTAGTTTCGAATATGATCAGCGGTGTTACCAACGGTTATACAAAGGCCCTTGATATTAACGGAGTTGGCTATCGTGCGGCTAAACAAGGAAAAAACTTGGTTCTGACAATCGGGTATTCACATCCGGTGGAGATTCAACCTTTACCTGGAATTGAGTTTGATGTTCCTGCTCCAAATAAGATTATTGTCAAGGGAATCGATAAGCAGGTTGTTGGTCAAATGGCGGCTGAAATTAGAGCTGTCCGTGAACCTGAGCCATATAAAGGTAAAGGTATTAAATATGAATCCGAGGTTATTCGGAGAAAAGCCGGTAAGACCGGTAAGAAATAAGATTCGGGAAAGGAGTGACTTAAAGTGTTCCATAAACCCGACCGCCGTGCCGCTAGACTTCGTCGTCATGTGCGTTTGCGTAAAAAGATTTCCGGGACTGCTGAGCGTCCAAGGCTAAGTGTGTTCCGTAGTTTACATCATATATATGCTCAATTGATCGATGATTCAAACGGAACTACATTGATGGTAGTATCAACCGTTGAATCTGAATTGAGAAGTAAATTAAAGGGTAAATGTGGGAACATTGAGGCAGCCAAGGCCGTTGGTTCCGCCATTGCAGAAAAAGCGATTGCAAAAGGTATTAAACAGGTTGTCTTTGACCGGGGCGGTCAAATTTATCACGGCCGGGTTAAAGCCTTGGCGGAAGCCGCCAGAGAAAGCGGCCTGGAATTTTAGGCAAGGGGTGAATTGAAATGAAACGCATCGACCCTACACAACTTGAATTGACTGAGAAAGTCGTCAATATCAACCGGGTTGCTAAAGTTGTAAAAGGTGGTAGAAGATTTAGTTTCAGTGCGCTAGTCGTTGTTGGCGACGGTAAAGGCCATGTTGGGACCGGTTTGGGGAAAGCCGCTGAAGTTCCGGAAGCCATCCGTAAAGGCATTGAAGACGCCAAAAAAAACCTGATTGAAGTCCCGGTAAAAGGCACTACTATCCCGCATCAAATAGAAGGCATTTTTGGGGCGGGCAAAGTACTGTTAAAACCGGCTGCGCCTGGCACCGGTGTTATTGCTGGAGGACCAGTCCGCGCTGTTTTAGAATCTGCCGGGATTAGGGATATTCTTACCAAATCACTTGGCTCTTCAAATGCCATTAATGTGGTAAATGCTACGATTACCGGATTAAAGGGTCTAAAAAAAGCTGAAGAAGTAGCTGCGATCCGCGGTAAAACAGTAGAAGAGATCCTCGGTTAGGAGGGGAATTTAATGCCAAGAAAAAAAAGTAACGAGAAAACTATTCAAATTACTTGGAAGCATAGCGCCATCGGGCGTAGCCAAGTCCAGAAAGAAACCATTAAAGCTCTTGGGCTTAAAAAACTTAATCAAACCATTGAGAAACCGGATAATCCGGCGATCCGTGGTATGATTAAGTCGGTAGAACATTTAGTAGAAGTAAAAGAGGCGTAGGGGGTATCCTCTCATGAAATTATATGAATTACAACCGGCAGAAGGAGCTAAACGGTCTCCCAAACGGGTTGGCCGGGGAATAGGCTCCGGTATGGGTAAAACCTCCACTAAAGGACATAAAGGCCAAAAGGCGCGCTCCGGCGGTGGTAAAGGACCGGCGTTTGAAGGTGGCCAAACCCCACTCCAACGCAGATTACCGAAACGTGGCTTTACTAATATATTTAAGCGCGAATGGGTGGAGGTCAATTTAGAGAAGCTTAACGTTTTTGATAATGGGACTGAAGTAACACCGGAAATCCTGCTGGAAAAAGGAATTATCAAAAAGTTGGCGGACGGAGTTAAGATTTTAGGAAATGGCACAATCACTAAAAAATTGACCATTAAAAGTAATGGTTTTAGTAAATCGGCAGTTGAGAAAATCGAAAAAGCTGGCGGTAAAGCAGAGGTGATTTAATTGCTAGAAGCGATTAAAACCGCTTTTAAACTTCCTGATTTAAGAAAGAAAATCCTTTGGACTCTGGCCTTGCTTGGGATATTTAGATTAGGAACTCATATTCCGGTCCCGGGTCCATGGGATCCCCGTGGTTTAACCGAATTATTCGGTGGCGACAACAATCTCTTCGGTTTGATGGATTTAATGGCCGGGGGCGCTTTACGGAAGATGTCCGTATTTGCAATGAGCGTTAGTCCTTATATCACATCATCGATTATTATCCAACTTTTGACAATGGTAATTCCAAAATTGGAAGCATTGGCTAAAGAGGGCGCTGAAGGACGAAAAGCTATTTCCCAGTATACCAGGTATGGTACGGTTGTGTTAGCCCTGATTCAAGGTTCGGCGATGGCGCTAGGGTTAAGGGGAGCCTTAATTAATCCAAGCACTTGGGACTTTGTCTTAATTATCACTACTTTAACAGCTGGTTCCGTGTTTTTAATGTGGCTTGGCGAAGTTATTTCGGAACGAGGTATTGGCAACGGAATTTCCATGTTAATCTTTGCCGGTATCGTCGCCCGGATTATCCCAAGTTCGATCGCTACCCTAAGCACAATCACAGCTAAAGGAGTAGGCGTCTCATTCGTAAGCATAATCCTATTTTTAGTATTAGCGATCTTTATTATAGCCGGAGTGGTTTTCGTTACTCAAGGCGAACGTAAAATTCCGGTCCAATATGCTAAGCGGGTAGTCGGACGAAAGATGTACGGAGGCGGGGCCACCTTCTTGCCGATCAAGGTGAACCAAGCGGGCGTAATCCCAATTATTTTTGCATCTTCATTATTAGCTTTTCCACCGACTCTCGGGCAATGGCTACCTCAAACTCATTGGCTGTATAAATTTTTAACAATCTTTTATCCGGGACGAGGTTTGTATTTGTTTCTTTATGCTTTATTGATCTTTGTATTCACCTATTTTTATACGGCAGTAACCTTTAACCCGATAGAAGTATCCAATAATATGAAAAAGTATGGCGGGTTTATTCCGGGGATTAGGCCTGGAAAACCAACGGCTGAATACCTAGATCGGGTCTTGACCAGAATTACCTTAGCTGGGGCGCTCTTTTTGACGATGGTATCATTGCTCCCTTATTTAATGGATTTTATTCCAGCTTTCCGAGGGTTACAAGTTCAATTCGGCGGTACCGCTTTATTGATTGCCGTTGGGGTAGCTATCGATACTATGAAACAAATTGAAGCTCAGTTATTGATGAGACAGTATGAAGGATTTTTGAAATAGTCTTCTGTTTCAGCTACACTTAATTAAAGGATACTATTATAATCCGGCTGATGTGGACTGACAAATAAGCCGACATCTGTTATCGTCTCCACCAGAGCACAATGATTATCAGTTTTAAGGATAGGAGTGCAACTAATGAATGTGATTCTTTTAGGGCCTCCGGGCGCCGGTAAAGGTACACAGGCGGAATTACTCATTGGCAAATTTGGTATTCCACATATTTCCACCGGCGATATTTTCCGCGCCGCTGTTAAAGAAGGAACACCACTGGGTGTTAAGTCTAAAGAGTATCTTGAAAACGGGCAACTAGTACCCGATGAAATCGTGGTTGGAATCGTTGCTGAACGGTTACGACAAGCAGATTGTGGCAACGGGTTTTTGCTCGATGGATTTCCGCGAACAGTCCCGCAAGCGGATGCCCTTGAAGAATTTTTAAACGTAATTAACAAAAAATTAACGGCAGTTATTAATATTGAGGTTGATTTTCCAATTTTAATGGCTAGACTAACCGGAAGGAGAGTCTGCCGCAATTGCGGCGCCATCTATCATATCCAAAATAAACGTGAAAAATCTCCCGGAATATGTGACCAATGTGATGGTGAGATTTATCAGCGGGATGACGATCTTCCGGAGACGGTTCATAAACGTCTCCAAGTTTACCAAAGGCAAACGGAACCTTTAATCAGTTATTATCGAGATAAAGGTCTATTAGCGAGTTTTGACGGTCAGGAACCAGTAGAGGTTCTATTTGAAAAAATTTGTAATGTGTTGGAGGTAAGGCTTTAAAATGATTATTCTCAAATCCTCTTCCGAAATTGCGATCATGAGGGTTGCAGGAAGTATCGTGGCCGCAGTACTTGAGGAATTGAGAAGTATGGTCCGACCGGGGATTCATCTCAACCAACTTGATAAGCGAGCGGAAGATTTAACGAAAAGTTTTGGTGCTATTCCTGCTTTTAAAGGTTATAATGGTTTTCCGGCATCTCTTTGCGCTTCAGTCAATGAAGAAGTGGTCCATGGGATACCGGGAAAGAGGATCCTAAAATCCGGGGATATTGTGGGACTCGATTTTGGCGCGATTTATCAAGATTTTTATGCTGATTCGGCGATTACAGTCCCGGTTGGTGAAATCTCCCCAACTATAGAGAAATTACTTTTAGTAACCAAAGAAGCGCTTTATAAAGGAATTGCCAAAGCAAAAGCAGGAAATAGGTTATATGATGTTTCCGGAGCTATTCAGAAGCACGTTGAAAGCAATGGATTTTCGGTGGTCCGCGATTTTGTAGGGCACGGTATCGGACGTAAGATGCATGAGGACCCGCAAATTCCGAACTTTATCGGCAATGATTTTAATCCTATCTTAAAACCGGGAATGACTTTGGCGATTGAGCCGATGGTGAACGAAGGCATTTGTGAAGTTGATGTGGACTCCTTTGATAATTGGACAGTTCGGACCGGGGATCGTAAATTTTCGGCTCATTTTGAACATACCGTCGCGGTAACCGAAGGAGAACCGGAAATTTTAACTATCTTCGCTCCCGAGATCTTGCCAAGGAAGGTCTGAACATGATTACCACGGTTGATGGATTACGTTACGGTCAAATAGTGAAATCAATCAAAGGAAGAGACTGTTATCAATACTATCTAATCGTTGGTTTAATCGGTGATAAATATTTATCCTTGACCGATGGAGTCAAACACCCGATCACTAAACCCAAGAAGAAAAACATTAAACATGTTAAGATATCAATGTCCGTCGATAAGGATTCCGAGGAGAGATTATTAAGAGGTGAACCATTGACGAATTCCCAGATTAAGACCGCGATTGAACGTTTGAAAAATCAACATGAGGAGGGAGGCCGGTTTCATGGCTAAACAGGATGTAATTGAAGTCGAAGGAACCGTGATTGAGCCATTACCTAATGCCATGTTTCGAGTGGAGTTGGAGAACGGGCATCGTGTTTTAGCTCATATCTCTGGTAAAATGAGGATGAACTTTATCAAGATTTTATCCGGTGACCGGGTAACGGTAGAGTTGTCTCCTTATGACTTGACTAGAGGCCGGATTATTTACCGCTACAAATAATTCGAATTTACCGAGCAACCCTTACTCTTGTGTTTACGATAGAAATTAATAAAGTTGGCATAATAAGGAGGATTTTACATGAAAGTCAGACCTTCCGTTAAACCAATTTGCGAACATTGTAAAATCATCAGAAGAAAAGGTTCTTTACGGATAATTTGTACTAATCCTAAGCATAAGCAAAAGCAAGGTTAATATTAAGGCATTAAGCGATCGGTAACAGGCATTTTTAAAAATAGGATGTGGGCTTGAAACCATCTCTTTCGTCTGGAAAATAAGGAGGTAATAATATGGCACGTATTGCAGGTGTTGATTTACCCCGTGAGAAAAGGGTAGAAATAGCTCTGACATATATTTATGGCTTGGGGCGGACCACTTCAAATGAAGTTTTAGCCAAAACCGGAATAAGTCCCGATACCCGAGTACGAGACCTTACTGAAGAAGAGATTACTAAACTTCGGGAAGTAATTGACCGGGACTATAAGGTTGAAGGTGATCTTCGTCGTGAAGAATCAATGAATATCAAGCGTTTGATTGAGATCGGCAGTTATCGCGGGTTACGTCATCGTCGCGGTCTACCGGTTAGAGGCCAACGTACTAAGACCAATGCGCGGACGCGAAAAGGTCCTAAACGCACTGTTGGGGCCAAACGAAAGAAATAAAGGAGGTAAAGAAATAAATGGCCAGAACTGCTACTGCAAAAAAAGGCGCACGGACCCGTAAAAAGGAACGCAAACAGATTGATAGTGGAGTAGCCCACATTCATTCCACTTTTAACAATACCGTTGTCACCATTACTGATACCACGGGAAATGTGTTGGCATGGTCGAGCGCAGGGAATATGGGTTTTAAAGGTTCTCGAAAAAGCACTCCTTTTGCCGCGGGAATGGCTGCTGAACAAGCCGCCAAAGTCGTTATGGATTACGGCATGAAAAATGTCGAGGTTTATGTTAAAGGGCCTGGAGCCGGACGGGAAGCAGCGATACGTTCGTTGCAAGCTGCAGGTTTGTTCGTAAATTTAATTAAGGATGTCACACCGATTCCGCATAACGGGTGCCGTCCGCCAAAACGTCGTCGAGTATAAATGGGAGGTGTTTGAAACTCTATGGCAAGGTATACTGAAGCAGCTTGTAGATTGTGCCGCCGTCAAGGCGAGAAACTCTATTTAAAAGGGGAACGTTGCTATACTAACAAATGTAGTGTTGGACGACGTAGTTATGCCCCTGGAGAACACGGACAGGACCGAAAGAAGATTTCGGAATATGGATTGCAATTAAGGGAAAAACAAAAATTGCGTAGAATTTATGGAATTTTGGAGCGCCAATTTTCGGGATATTTTTCTTTGGCTGAAAGCAAAAAGGGAATTACCGGTGAAAATTTACTCCAAATTTTAGAGAGCAGGTTGGACAATGTTGTCTACCGGTTGGGTTATGCCGCTTCTCGCAAGGAAGCCCGACAATTGGTCCGGCATGGTCATTTCCTGGTAAACGGGAAAAAAGTTAACATACCTTCTTTTCTAGTTAAAGCAGGTGATGTAATTAGCATTAAAGAAAATAGCCTGGGTTCGCCGAAGCTAAAAGAGATCTTAGAAGGCGCAGCCAGCCATACCGCTCCTGAGTGGTTGGAAACGGATGTCAATAATCATAGCGGCAAAGTTAAGACCTTACCGGTGCGTGAACAAATTGATATTCCAATTCAAGAACATTTAATCGTCGAGTTGTACTCCCGGTAAAAAACCGAAAAGTGTTATAACGTTAGTTATTAGCTACTTTGTTAAATTTTGGAAATAGATCCTGTTAAACAACTGGTTTAACGAGGTAGGAATTTAAGAAGGAGGGTTATTTATTGATCGAGATTGAAAAGCCCAAAATTACCATAGAAGAAACTGATGACCAAGAACGTTACGGAGTCTTCGTCGTTGAACCTTTGGAAAGAGGCTATGGAACAACACTGGGCAATTCGCTACGGCGGATCCTCCTCTCTTCCCTGCCGGGGTATGCAGTCACATCAGTTAAAATCGATGGAGTTCTTCATGAGTTTTCAACGATTCCGGGGGTTGTTGAGGATACTACTGATATAATTCTGAATTTAAAGCAGTTATTAATAAAAGTCCATGGTGATTGTCCTAAGAAAGTTTACTTGAATATTAAGGACTCCAAAAGAGTAACCGCCGCGGATATTCAAGTTTCCAGCGACGTGGAAATTCTCAATCCCGACCTGTATCTGGCCACTGTGTCGGATGGCGGGGTTTTACAGGCGGAAATAACCATTGATCGTGGACGGGGCTATTTGACTGCGGAACGCAATAAGGATGCTGAGAACATAATTGGCGTCATTGCTGTGGATGCTCACTTTTCCCCGGTGAACAAGGTGAATTTTGTAGTTCAGCATACCCGGGTCGGTCAGATTACTGATTATGATAAACTAGTGTTGGAAGTCTGGACGGACGGGAGCATCAGCTCGGTAGAGGCAGTTTCATTAGCTGCTAAAATTATGACTGAACACTTAATGCTATTTGTGAACCTAAGTCAGACCGCAGGTAAAGCCGAGATAATGGTAGAGAAAGAGGAAGAATCGAAGAACAAGATTTTAGAGATGACCATTGAAGAATTAGATCTTTCGGTTCGGTCCTATAATTGTTTGAAACGGGCTGGAATTAACAGTGTTGAAGAGTTAACCCGTAAAACTGAAGAAGATATGATGAAAGTGAGAAATCTAGGTCGGAAATCCCTGGAAGAGGTTGAACAAAAATTAACCAGTTTAGGGCTCTCGTTACGTAAATCGGAAGAATAAACGAGGCATTAATTCTATGGTATGTTGACCTAGGTAATATTAATTAAAAGATAAGTGTTGAAGGTTTATAATTATCGCTCATCCCGCGATTAGCATTTGGTAGTTAAGGAGGATTAAAGAGATGCTGAAACGAAAGTTAGGACGAACTTCGGCTCACCGAAAAGCGATGTTTAGGGCATTAGTAACTTCGTTAATCGCTAATGATAAGATAGTAACCACTGAGATCAAAGCGAAAGAGGCCCGTTCATTAGCTGAAAAAGTGATCACATTAGCTAAAAAAGGAGATTTACATTCCCGGCGTTTAGCAGCTGAGGTTATTACCCAGCCCGACGTCTTGCAAAAATTGTTTGAGACTACCGCCGGTCGCTATACAGACCGTAATGGAGGATATACCAGAATCTTAAAGATTGGGCCTAGACGGGGTGATGCTGCGCCAATGGCTATCTTGGAGCTGGTTTAAGAGTAAATGGCAAAATTGATTGTTATGAATGGGGTCGGCTTTGGGTATCCAGGGCAGACCCCAATCCTTTCTACGGTGAATTTTGAAATTAATGAAGGAGATAGGATTTCGATTTTAGGGCCGAATGGGAGCGGTAAAAGCACCATGGCGCTTTTAATCGCCGGTTTACTCGCGCCTACCTCAGGAGAGATTAGCGGGTTTATAAATCGGCCAAGCGTAGGAATTGTATTCCAAAACAGCCGGCATCAAATGGTAGGTTCTACAGTGGAGGATGATTTAGCCTTTGGTTTAAGTCTAATGAATTTGACCACCGATGATCTTCAAAAAAGAGTGGCCTATTTTTTATCTGAATTTAAGCTAGCTTCTAAACGGCATTACAATATTAATCAACTTTCCGGGGGTGAGTTACGCCGCCTGGCGTTAGCATCTGTTTTAATCACCGAACCTCGGATCTTAATCTTAGATGAACCATTGGCTATGCTGGATAAGGAAGCCCAATCCATTTTTCTAAATTGTCTAAAGGCAAACGTTCACCCGGAAACGGCGCTGATCTGGTTCGACCATGAAGTCCGTAGCATTAGGCATACTGAAAGGTGGATGGTTTTATCGAAGCAAGGACGGCTTAATCCGGTGTCATTAAATGATTTGGATTCAAGGTTATTTTTAAAGAGTCATAGTTTAACTCCTGCCCCCTTACAATGGTTGGAGTGGGAATTTCCGGGAAGGATTTCCGGAGCGATCTTTGGACCGGAGAGGATTACATTTGATTGAAGTCAAATCTTTATCTTACATCTACAACCGGGGGGGCCCATATCAGACCTTAGCTCTCGATGATTTGTCCTTCTCGATTAAACAAGGGGAGATTATTGGCGTCATTGGACCTAGCGGTTCGGGTAAGAGTTGTTTACTAAGGTGTTTAGCCGGCATTTTAACACCACTTTCCGGAACTGTTTTATTTGACGGTCAAGAGAGTTACTTGCCAAAAATCGGTTTAATCATCCAAGAACCGGAAGTCCAGTTTTTTAATGAAACTGTATATCAAGAGATTGCGTTTGCCCTTGAAAACCAAGGACTAACCAGGGTTGAAATCGATGAGACAGTCCGATTGGCCTTGAAAAAAACCGGTTACAAAGGGAAAACCAGTCAATCACCTTTTTGTTTAAGTGGCGGAGAACAACGGCGGATAGCCATAGCTTGTATTTTAGCCCTTGATCCACAAATATTACTATTAGATGAGCCCACTGTCGGTCTGGATTTTGACGGGCTGGAGATGCTTTCTCAAATAATCAAAGGGTTCCGAAGTGAAAATAAAACAATGCTGATCGTCAGTCACGATCTGGATTTTCTTTACAACCAGGTCGACCGGTATCTGGTTTTAGACAAGGGCAGGTTAGTAATTGATTTTACGAAAAAAGAATTTGAAACGAAAATTGAATTCTTAACTAAGATGGGATTAGCTATTCCGGAGATATTGGAATTAAAGCGGAGGGGAATTCCGGAAGATTTATCTAACTTGGAACAAATAGGAATGACGGTTTGATATTATGAATTGGATTGGAATCTACTTCCCAACAAGTTCATTTTGGCATAAAATTGATCCTCGTAGCAAAATGGCGGCGGTATTAGCAATAATGCTGCTTTCACTAACCGGTCGGGGAATTATTCTTGGTCTGCTTTATTTGATTACCATATTATTGTATCGGACTTCCAAATTGCCTTGGTATTTAGAATGGGAAGTCCTTAGAAAGTTTCAATGGTTGCTTTTAATACCGTTTGGCGTAAATTTGTTGGTTCCTTTTGAAACTAGCCTATTTCTTACTTTAAGTCGTAATTATCTCGGAGCGTTAATTATCCTCTCTCGATTAGTGGTCATGTTGTTGGTAGCCACTTGGTTAAGTTATGTGACCAAACCCCTGGTTTTGGTGGAGGGGCTAACCCTGTTATTTAAACCTTTTGAAAGATTCGCTAAAGGGTTGGATCTGCCTTTAATGATGGGATTAGTAGTTAGGTTAATACCGGAATTACTTTATGAGAGTGAAAACATTATGGTCGCTCAGAGAATTCGAGGTATTAAACCTGGATTTACCTTCAAAAACAGTTCGGGTTGGATTAAAAGCACGATTATTCCGGTTTTTTTAAGCAGTATCCGCAAGGCAGCCGCTTTAGCCGTAGCGATGGAGGCCAGGGGTTACCGGCCCGGGATCCGGCGCGGCTCGATCCAACAATTAAAACTAAGCGCTTCGGATTACCTGATAATCGGTTTGTCCTTTTTTATTATTATATTTGCGGCAATAATTCTCTTCATATAAATCACAAAGTTTTTATTTCTCTTTTCGAGTAGGATTACGCGCGCTAAAACAAGGGTGACGATATCGCCTATTTTTTTGCAGAGGCTTGGTGAGAAAACTGGAGACTTCCATCCGGAATCTAAAAATGGTAATAGCTTATGAAGGTACCAATTATGCCGGGTTTCAACGTCAATTAAACGGGACAACGATTCAAGGTATCTTGGAAGCTAACTTGTCACAGATTTTAAACAGCCAAGTAACTATCATTGGATCTGGTAGGACCGATGCCGGAGTCCATGCTCGAGGCCAGGTTGTCAACTTTAGAACAGTTAACCAAATACCGGCGCCCAAGATACATAAAGCGTTAAACAGTTTGTTACCGGAAGATATCTTAGTCAAATCGGTAATTGAGACGGATTTGGAGTTTCATGCTCGTTATGCGGCGAAATGTAAAACTTATTCGTATTCGATTTATAATGATCAATTACGGCCACTTTTCGAACGGAATTTTGTCTATTATTACCGTCACCAGTTAGACTTAAACAAAATGAAACAAGCCATCGATTTGATCGTTGGCAAGCATGATTTTAAATGTTTCCGGGCAGCCGGTTCAAGTGTTACTAATACTATTAGGACAATCCGTTTCTGCCGTTTAGAGCAAAACGGTCCTCTCATTAAACTGACTATTAATGCCGACGGGTTTCTATATCATATGGTTCGTAATATCGTCGGGACTTTAATTCTGGTAGGGACTGATAAGTTATCGGTTGCCAAATTCCAAATCATCCTGGAGGAAAGGGACCGTAAGATCGCCGGCCCAACAGCCCCAGCCCAGGGTTTATGTTTGGAAGAAGTCTTCTATTAGGTGGGAGTGAAAAAATGGAGCGGTTTTTCGGAAAAATAGCCCTACTTATCCTATTTGGGTTAATCTTGATTGTCAATGATTCATATGCCTTATCTGGAGGACAGATTAACTATCAAGACCGGCCGATCATCATTCTCGCCATCGATAAAGTTGAGAGTGTTGAGTTATTTGGATGTCAATATTCAGCAATTGGCGGGTTTCTTGAGGAGTCGGCCTGTGGTTTAATGAGCGTCAGGACCGGAAGCGGTTATAATAACTCTGAAAGCGGTTTTTTAACTTTAGGGACCGGCAACCGCAGTTTTGCACCCCCACTCAAAGTAGGGGCGCTTAAATCCGAAGAACCGATCATGTCGGAAAAATCGGGGCCGTTTTGGCGATGGAGCACTGGGTTTCAACTTGATAATAAAAATTTATTTGTGCCGGAGATTGGTTGGCTTCTCAATCAGGCGGAAAAGGAGGATCTTTCGCTCCAACCGGGATTATTAGGTGAAATTTTTAAATCTAACGGTTGGGAAACATTTCTCTTGGGGGACCAGGACACTTTTACTGAGCCTAGCCGTCCCGGAGGTTATACCCTGATGGACCAGAATGGTATTTTGGATAGTGGTCTAGTTGGGTTGAAAATAAATGAATCCGATCATAATTTTCCTTATCGATATCATTTTAATTCCGAACGAGTTTTAAACGAAATGAAGAAGCAGTTTAAACCTGGCAGCTTGATATTGGTTGAGTTCGGAGACTTTGCCCGGTTAGACCGATTTCGCGACGAGCTTTTAACTGAACAATACTTACAGTTAAAGAAGGAAATTTGGGAACGTTTAGACCACTTTCTGAAAGGGATTTCCCAAAATTGGTCTAACGATCAATATCGGATGGTAATACTAAGCCCTTCTTTATCTAGGGAAGGAAGTAGCAAACGGAGTATGCTGGCGCCTATTCTGATTAGGGGCGCTGGGTATCAAAAGGGTTTACTAACCTCGGGGACTACTAGTTGGGAAGGACTTGTGGCTAATATTGACCTATTACCGACATTGGTTAATATGGCTGGATTAGAGCCAAGCGGGGCTATCTCCGGAAGGACAATGCGTTCGAGAACGTCCCCTAACCATCTTGCCAAATTGACTGAATTAAATAATAAAATCAATAAGATAAACGCCTCTCAACGATCTTTGCTGGACTGGTATTTATGGATTATTTCCACCGGTTGGCTGGCTGTTACTCTAAGTATTTTTTTGAAAAAGAA
>ENA-UOOK01004727-UOOK01004727.1-fermentation-metagenome-genome-assembly--contig:-NODE-4727-length-14324-cov-22.064475_pt1 | contig 14324 bp, 11 predicted proteins | sample MGYA00245777_ERZ724023 | MGnify/ENA primary metagenome ERZ724023 (study PRJEB28704, sample SAMN03018312) | fermentation metagenome | biome: anthropogenic terrestrial biome; feature: soil... | reverse complement strand
TAGATTATTTGACGGCAGATGTGGAAGATACTAAAATAATTGCTCAGTCAAATGAACCATTAAATGAAGATGGAACATTTATGAATTCCCGTGTTGTTGTAAGAGGCATTGATGGTATCAATGAAATTGTTTCAAGAGATAAGGTTGATTACATGGAAGTTTCACCTAAACAGGTAATTTCCATAGGTACCGGTATGATTCCGTTTTTGGAAAACGACGATGCCAACCGTGCCCTGATGGGTGCAAACATGCAGAGACAGGCAGTACCTTTGCTGATTACGGAAGCTCCTATTATTGGAACAGGCTTGGAATATAAATCCGCAAAGGATTCAGGCGCAGTTATTGTGGCTGAACATGACGGTGTTGTGGCTTCTGTTACTGCATCAGCCATATTGATTAAAAGAAAAGATAACGGAATGATTGACAAGTATCCGCTATTGAAATTTAAAAGATCAAATAGCGGTACCTGCATTAATCAGAGACCGATAGTTTATAGAGGCGATGAAATAAAAAGAGGGCAGATAATAGCGGACGGACCATCTACAGACAATGGAGATATGGCAATCGGAAAGAACCTTCTTATAGGTTTTATGACCTGGGAAGGGTATAACTATGAGGACGCTATGCTGCTTAATGAAAAACTTGTAATGGATGATGTACTGACATCTCTTCATATTGAAGAATATGAATCTGAAGCAAGGGACACAAAGCTTGGTCCCGAAGAAATAACAAGGGATATTCCAAATGTAGGAGATGATTCGCTCAAGGATCTGGATGAAAGAGGAATTATAAGAATCGGTGCTGAAGTAAAGGCTGGAGATATTCTGGTGGGCAAGGTTACTCCCAAGGGAGAAACAGAACTGACTGCAGAAGAAAGACTTTTACGAGCCATATTCGGTGAAAAAGCAAGAGAAGTAAGAGATACTTCCTTAAAAGTTCCTCATGGCGAAACAGGTATAATTGTTGATGTCAAGGTATTTACAAGAGAAAACGGCGATGAGTTAAGCCCTGGCGTAAGCAAGATGGTCAGAGTCTACATTGCAACAAAACGTAAAATTAATGTAGGAGACAAAATGTGCGGCCGCCACGGCAACAAAGGTGTTATCTCCAGAATAATGCCGGAGGAAGACATGCCGTTCCTGCCTGACGGTACTCCGCTGCAGGTTGTTTTAAACCCGCTGGGCGTTCCTTCACGTATGAATATCGGTCAGGTACTGGAAGTGCATCTTGGTCTTGCTGCCAAGAAATTAGGCTGGAATGTTGCTACTCCTGTATTTGACGGGGCGGTAGAAGATGATATCTGGGATGCTCTTGAAATGGCAGGATATCCAAGAAGCGGTAAAATTGAACTTAGAGACGGACGTTCCGGCGAATATTTTGACGGTCCTGTAACTGTTGGATATATGTACATGTTAAAGCTTCATCACTTGGTTGATGATAAGATACATGCACGTTCAACAGGGCCTTATTCACTGGTAACCCAGCAGCCGTTGGGAGGTAAGGCTCAGTTCGGAGGGCAAAGATTCGGAGAAATGGAAGTTTGGGCATTGGAGGCATACGGAGCGGCTCATACGCTACAGGAAATACTGACTGTCAAGTCAGATGATGTTAACGGCAGAGTCAAGACCTATGAAGCCATTGTAAAGGGTGAGAATATTCCTGAACCTGGTATTCCTGAATCATTTAAGGTACTTGTTAAAGAATTGCAAAGCTTGGCATTGGATATTAAGATAATTACCAGTGATCAGGACGAAGTTGAAATTGTCGATACAATGGATTCAGATGATGACTTACCAACAGACAGCGAAAATGTAAATGACGTAAAGTATGTTGAAGAAGAAGGCATGAATGAAATTGATATGCAGGATGAATCCGACGATATTGAGGATATTGATGACATAGATGAGGAAGGTGTTGATTCTTCAGACACTTATGGAGAAAATGTCGACATGGATGACGATTATGATGATGAAGATTTCTAAGGCAGAGGGACACAAGGTAATGTTCCGAAGCATACAAGGACCATTTGAAAGTAAATTATAAATGAAGGGAGCGAACTTCTTGATAGATTACAATAATTTTGAATCAATAAGAATCGGCTTGGCCTCTCCGGATAAAATAAGGCAATGGTCTAGAGGAGAAGTTAAAAAACCGGAAACAATCAATTACCGTACGTTAAAGCCGGAAAAGGATGGCCTTTTCTGTGAAAAAATATTCGGACCTACAAAGGACTGGGAATGTCACTGCGGAAAATATAAGAGAGTCAGATATAAGGGGGTAGTTTGTGACCGCTGCGGAGTGGAGGTTACAAAAGCCAAGGTAAGAAGAGAAAGAATGGGGCACATTGAGCTTGCTGCTCCTGTTTCTCACATCTGGTATTTCAAGGGTATACCCTCAAGAATGGGACTTATGCTTGACATGTCACCGAGAGCACTGGAAAAAGTATTGTACTTTGCACAATATGTTGTTACTGAAGCAGGTGATACATCACTGTCGGAAAAGCAGCTCTTATCCGAAGTGGAGTACAGAGAATATAAAGAGCATTATAAAAATGCTTTTAAGGCAGAAATGGGTGCCGAAGCAATCAAAAAACTTCTTGAGAAAATAGATGTTGAAAAAGAAGCGGCAGAGCTTAAAAGCCAGCTTAAGGACAGCAAAGGACAGAAAAAGATCAGAATTACAAGAAGACTTGAGGTTATTGAGGCTTTCAGAATTTCAGGTAACAAACCGGAATGGATGATTTTAGATGTAGTACCTGTTATTCCTCCTGAATTAAGACCTATGGTTCAGCTGGACGGCGGTCGTTTTGCTACATCAGATTTAAACGACCTGTACAGGAGAGTTATAAACAGAAACAACAGGTTAAAAAGGCTCCTTGATTTGGGGGCACCTGATATTATAGTAAGAAACGAAAAAAGGATGCTTCAGGAAGCGGTTGACGCACTTATTGACAACGGCAGACGTGGAAGACCGGTAACCGGTCCAGGAAATAGACCGTTAAAATCCCTGTCTGATATGCTTAAGGGTAAACAGGGGCGTTTCAGACAAAACCTTCTGGGAAAAAGAGTTGACTATTCGGGACGTTCGGTTATAGTTGTAGGTCCTGAGCTCAGATTTAATCAGTGCGGTCTTCCTAAAAAAATGGCACTTGAGCTTTTTAAACCGTTTGTAATGAAAAAGCTGGTTGAAAACGGAACAGCCCATAACATCAAAAGTGCCAAGAAAAAGGTCGAGAAGGTTGATAATGCAGTATGGGATGTATTGGATGAAATAATTAAAGACCATACTGTAATGCTTAACCGTGCTCCTACATTGCACAGGCTTGGTATACAATCCTTTGAACCGGTGCTGGTGGAAGGTAAGGCAATTAAACTTCACCCACTTGTATGTACTGCTTATAATGCGGATTTCGACGGTGACCAGATGGCTGTTCACGTTCCGCTGTCCGTAGAAGCACAGGCTGAATCAAGATTTTTGATGATGTCGACTAATAACATACTTGCTCCCAAGGATGGAAGACCTATCACCACTCCTACCCAGGACATGGTTCTTGGCAGCTATTACATGACTCTTGAAATTGAAAATTCCAAAGGCAGCGGAATGATATTCAAGGACTATGACGAAATGATGATGGCATATTTCAACGGGGATGTTGACATACATGCAAGAGTTAAGGTAAGAATGACAGTTGATGGTGAAACAAGACTTGTTGAAAGTAGTGTGGGAAGATTTGTATTTAATGAGAATATACCTCAGGATTTAGGATTTGTTGATAGGAGTAAAGATAAGTTTTCTCTTGAAATTGACAAGACAGTAATCAAAAAAACATTAGAAGATATTATATACAGGTGCTTCAGGCGGTATGGCAATTCTGCCACTGCGGATGTATTAGACGGAATTAAATCCAAAGGATACAAATATTCTACCAGAGGAGCATTGACAATAAGTGTAAGTGACATTACAGTACCGGATGAAAAGAAGGAACTTATTGAAAAGGCAGAAAAACAGGTTATAGAATATGAAAAGAAATACAGAAGAGGCTTAATGACTGATGAAGAAAGATATGAGAATGTTATTAAGATATGGAATCAGACAACAGAAGATGTTACAGAAGCATTGATGAATAATCTGGATCCTCTTAACAGCATTTACATCATGTCAGTGTCAGGAGCCCGTGGCGGTCGTAATCAGATAAAGCAGCTTGCAGGTATGCGTGGTCTTATGGCAAGTGCCACAGGTAAAACGGTTGAGGTGCCGGTAAAATCAAACTTCCGTGAAGGACTTTCAGTTTTGGAATTCTTCCTTTCAGCTACGGGAGCTCGTAAAGGATTAACAGATACCGCCCTTAGAACGGCAGACTCAGGCTATCTTACAAGAAGACTTGTTGATGTAAGTCAGGATGTTATTGTAAGAGAAACGGACTGTGGCACAACAGATGGTATTGAAGTTGAATCTTTTGTTGACGGCAAGGAAGTAATTGAAGAAATGAGCGAAAGATGCGCTGACAGATATGCATCAGATGATATTGTGAATCCCGAAACAGGCGAAGTTATGGTTAAATCAGGAGAGTTCATTTCTGAAGAAACTGCTAAAAAAATTCAGGACTCCGGTATAAAAAAGGTTAAGGTAAGGTCTGTTCTTACTTGTAAGACATCTCACGGTGTCTGTGCAAAATGCTATGGTACAAATCTTGCTACCGGTAGGCTTGTTAATGTTGGTGCAGCTGTAGGGATAATTGCGGCTCAGTCAATAGGTGAACCGGGTACTCAGCTTACAATGCGTACATTCCATACAGGAGGGATAGCGGCAGCAAGCGATATAACCCAAGGTTTACCCCGTATAGAAGAACTTTTTGAGGCAAGAAAACCAAAAGGGCAGGCAATTATTACCGAAATACCAGGTAAAGTGACTTTAACTGAAAAAGTTCATAAAAGAGAAGTTACGATAACGAACAATGAATCTATGGAAAGCAAGACATATCTGATACCATATGGCTCAAAGATACTGGTTACCGAAGGAGATTATGTGGAGGCAGGCGATAAGCTTACAGAAGGTTCAATTAATCCACATGACATAATGAATATTAAGGGAATGAAAGCTTTGGAATCCTATATTCTTATGGAAGTTCAAAGAGTTTACAGGATGCAAGGTGTTGACATCAGCGACAAGCATGTTGAGGTAATCATCAGGCAGATGGTGAATAAGGTTCGTATTGAAGATGCAGGTGACACTACACTTCTTCCGGGAAGTCTTGTTTCTACATTTGAATTTAAAGAGCAAAATGACAAAGCGGCTGAAGAAAGCAGGGAGCCTGCAACAGGAGAGATTGCACTTCTGGGTATCACAAAGTCTTCCCTTGCTACCGATTCTTTCCTTGCATCTGCTTCATTCCAGGAAACTACCAGAGTGCTGACAGATGCAGCAACAAAAGGCAAGGTTGATAACCTGTTAGGACTTAAAGAAAATGTCATTATAGGAAAACTGATACCTGCCGGAACAGGAATGAAAAAATACAGAAACATAGGTATAACGTCTAAAGATGTTGAAAAAGAAATACCCGATGAAGCTGTTAACGAATAATAGGTATGAGTACACACCTTTAAGTAGGGGTAGTCTTTCGTGGAGCTTGGATGAACGTCACTGATTAGTGAAATTAGTGAAATTAGTGAAATAAGTGAAAAAATATTTGACATTAAAAAAATAAGATGATAGAATACATGAGTGTTTTAATCCTTAAATAAGAGTAATGACATTGCTGATCATTCTGGCGATGTATAAGAGATTTGAGATTAAATATTCTTATATGTTGCTCAGAATGATTTATGTGTGAATAGTTAGAGATTAAGGGTGTAGATATGAAAGACAATAAAAAAATAGTAGTTGGAAAGAAGCAGACTTTGAGAGCATTACAGAGAAATGAAGCTGAGAAGGTATATATTTCAAAGGATGCTGATTTGCATGTTACTAAGTCAGTTGCAGATGCATGTCAGGAACATGGTGTTGAAATAGTATATTTTAATACTATGAAAGAGCTTGGAGCGTCTGTAGGTATCAATGTAAACGCAGCGGCGGCTGCCGTTTTAAAATAAACAATATTGCAAGGAGGTGCACGAATGCCATCAATTAACCAGTTAGTGAGGAAAGGCAGAGAACAGGTAACATATAAGTCTAATTCTCCAGCTTTAAATGTAAGCTACAACACGCTTCAAAAAAGGATGAATGAAGTTAATTCACCGCAAAAAAGAGGAGTGTGTACTTCAGTTAAGACTGTAACACCTAAAAAACCTAACTCAGCATTAAGAAAAATTGCCAGAGTTAAATTAACAACAGGTGTTGAAGTAACAGCATACATTCCGGGTGTTGGCCACAACTTACAGGAACACAGCGTTGTTCTTATAAGAGGCGGAAGAGTTAAAGACTTACCAGGGGTTAGATATCACATTATCCGAGGTACCCTTGATACTGCTGGTGTTGCTAAGAGAAAACAAGCAAGGTCCAAGTATGGAGCTAAAAAAGAAAAACAGAAAAAATAATTAGACAATATCCGGCACACTATGCAGGTTATGATGCATCGCGCCATAATTATATATAAATATGCATTTTGTGCACAACGGCATATTATTGTCGAGTACCTGTGAATTAAATTTATATTAAGGAGGGAAGTAAAGTGCCAAGAAAAGGTCACATACCTAAAAGAGAAGTAATGGAAGATCCAATATACAAGGATAAGGTTGTTTCAAAATTAATCAACCAGCTTATGTATGACGGGAAAAAAGGTGTTTCTCAAACAATTGTGTATGATGCATTTGACATCATAAGAGAAAAAACCGGCGAAGAACCGCTGGAGGTATTTACAAAAGCTATGAACAACATCATGCCGGTTCTGGAAGTTAAAGCAAGAAGAGTCGGCGGAGCAACCTATCAGGTGCCTATCGAAGTAAGACCGGAGAGAAGACAGACTCTGGGCTTAAGATGGCTTGTAACATATTCTCGTAAAAGAGGAGAAAAAACAATGCGTGAAAAGCTTGCAAAAGAAATAATGGATGCAGCTAATAACGTAGGAGCAAGTGTTAAGAAAAGAGAAGATACACACAAAATGGCAGAGGCTAATAAAGCATTTGCACACTTTAGATGGTAATAATCTAAGTAGTAAGGTTTTATTCGCAGCGTGAAGGAGGGAAAAAATGAGAGAATATTCTTTAGAAAAAACAAGGAATATTGGTATAATGGCGCATATTGATGCAGGAAAGACCACATGCACCGAAAGAATCCTGTTCTATACCGGGAAAATTCATAAAGTAGGCGAAACTCATGAAGGAGCATCTCAGATGGACTGGATGGAGCAAGAGCAGGAAAGAGGAATTACAATAACTTCAGCTGCAACTACTTGTAAATGGCAAGATGTAAGAATTAACATTATCGATACACCGGGTCACGTAGACTTTACAGTTGAAGTTGAAAGATCATTAAGAGTGCTCGATGGTGCTGTAGCAATATTTGACGCAAAAATGGGCGTTGAGCCCCAGTCTGAAACTGTCTGGAGACAGGCAGATAAATATGGAGTGCCCAGAATTTGTTTTGTAAACAAAATGGATAAAATGGGAGCAAATTTCTTTTATTCTTTAGGCACAATGGTGGAAAGATTAAAAGCAAATGCAGTAGCTGTACAGATTCCTATCGGAGCTGAAGATCAATTCCACACAATCATAGACCTTATTAAAATGGTTGCTGTAAGGTATAACAATGACGAAGGAACTGATGAAGATGTTATTGATATACCTGCTGACTATGTGGAACAGGCACAGGAATACAGAGGTAAACTGATAGAAGCATTAGCTGACTATGATGACAACATAATGGAAAAATATCTGAATGGTGAGGAATTCACGGTAGAGGAACTTAAGACATCTATAAGAAAATGCACAATTGCCAATCAGTTAGTTCCGGTACTATGCGGTACTGCATATAAACACAAAGGTGTAAAGCTTTTGCTGGACGCAGTTGTGGATTATTTGCCAAATCCATTGGAAGTACCTCAGCTTAAGGGTTTTGATCCTAATACAAATGAGGAGATAATAAGGGAAGCTTCAGATGATGCCCCATTGTCGGCACTGGCGTTTAAAATAGCGACAGATCCATTTGTAGGAAAGCTTACATTCTTCAGGGTATATTCAGGTACATTACAATCTGGAAGCTATGTTCTTAATTCTACTAAGAACAAGAAAGAAAGAATTGGCAGAATTCTGCAGATGCATGCTAATAAAAGACACGAAATTGAAGAATCCTATACAGGAGATATAGAGGCCGCAGTAGGTTTAAAAATAACAACCACAGGTGACACATTGTGTGATCCTGATCACCCCATAGTATTGGAATCAATGGAATTCCCTGAACCGGTTATAGAGGTTGCAATTGAACCAAAGACCAAGGCGGGACAGGAAAAAATGGGTATAGGTCTTCAGAAGCTTGCTGAAGAAGACCCTACATTCAAAACATATACGAATCCTGATACAGGACAGACAATTATTGCAGGTATGGGCGAACTGCATTTGGAAATCATCGTTGACAGACTTTTAAGAGAATTCAAGGTTGAAGCAAATGTAGGAAAACCACAGGTTTCTTACAAAGAAACAGTTACAGGTACGGCAGACGTTGATTGCAAATACGCCAGACAATCAGGCGGTAAAGGACAATACGGTCATGTTAAAATTACTTTGGAGCCTCAGGAACCGGGTAAGGGATTTGAATTTGTCAATGCAATCACCGGAGGAGTTATACCAAAAGAATATATACCGGCAGTTGAAGCCGGAATAAGAGGTGCGGCTGAAAATGGTATTTTGGCCGGTTACCCGGTAATAGACTTTAAGGTTAAATTATATGATGGTTCATATCACGAAGTTGACTCAAGTGAAATGGCGTTTAAAATTGCCGGTTCTATGGCATTTAAGCAGGCTATGGAAAAAGCATCCCCCGTACTATTGGAACCTTATATGAAGGTTGAAATAACAACACCTGAGGAATACTTGGGCGATGTAATGGGAGATGTTAACTCAAGAAGAGGAAGAATAGACGGCTTCTCCGACAGAAACGGCGTTAAGGTTGTAGATGCTTTTGTACCGTTATCAGAAATGTTCGGATATGCAACTACATTAAGGTCTATGACTCAAGGAAGAGCAAGTTATTCAATGGAATTTAATCATTACGAAAAAGTTCCTAACAGCGTAGCTGAGAAAATAATTAGTAAATAGTACCTAAGGAGGAAATTAAAATGGCAAAAGCAAAATACGAAAGAAGCAAACCACATGTTAATATAGGAACAATCGGTCATGTTGACCATGGCAAGACTACTTTAACAGCTGCAATTACAAAAACACTTCACGATAGATATGGCACAGGAGAATCTGTAGCATTTGACCATATCGACAAGGCGCCGGAAGAAAGAGAAAGAGGAATTACAATTTCAACTTCCCACGTTGAATATGAAACTCCTAAAAGACACTACGCACACGTTGACTGCCCGGGGCATGCTGACTATGTAAAGAACATGATTACAGGTGCAGCTCAGATGGACGGAGGAATTCTGGTTGTATCTGCTGCTGACGGTCCGATGCCTCAGACAAGAGAACACATCCTTCTTTCAAGACAGGTTGGAGTTCCAAGACTGGTAGTTTTCTTAAACAAAGAAGACATGGTTGATGATCCTGAATTAATAGAATTGGTTGAAATGGAAATCAGAGAATTATTATCTGAATATGAATTTGACGGAGATAATACACCAATAGTAATTGGCTCAGCATTAAAAGCACTGGAAGATCCATCAGGAGAATGGGGAGATAAAATCCTTAAACTGATGGAAGCAGTAGACGAATGGATACCAACACCTGAAAGAGACATTGACAAACCGTTCTTAATGCCTGTGGAAGATGTATTCTCAATCACCGGAAGAGGAACAGTTGCAACAGGAAGAGTAGAAAGAGGAGTATTGAAGGTTCAGGATAAAGTTCAGATAGTAGGATTGTCTGACGAACCTACAGAAACTGTTTGTACAGGAGTTGAAATGTTCAAGAAATTACTTGATCAGGCACAGGCAGGAGACAATATAGGGGCACTGCTAAGAGGAGTTCAGAGAAATGAAATCCAAAGAGGTCAGGTACTGGCAAAACCGGGAACAATAACACCGCATACAAAATTCAATGCAGAAGTATATGTATTGACAAAAGAAGAAGGCGGAAGACATACACCGTTTTTTAACGGATACAGACCGCAGTTTTATTTCAGAACAACTGATATCACAGGACAGATTGACCTTGAAGAAGGAACAGAAATGTGTATGCCTGGTGATAACGCAAGATTTATAGTAGAATTAATCCATCCAATAGCAATAGAAGAAGGATTAAGATTTGCTATAAGAGAAGGCGGAAGAACAGTTGGCTCAGGAGTAGTTACGGGCATAATTAAATAATAAGCCGCTGGCTTTAACCGGGGGACAGTCCACCATTTTGAACAATAGGTGGGCAGTCCCCAATGTTTCAAAAAAGTGTTGACAAGCGGGAACTGTTATTGTAAAATAAATTGTATTTTATGAAAGGAGCTCTTTGAAGGGCTTTTTTTAATGAACATATTCTATGTATATTGCAGAATTAAGGCAATAATGAAAATATAATTATTGACAGCTAAAATGTTTTGTGATATCTTATATTGGATAATGAGTCTTTTTGTATGAGGGTCTGGAGGTGTTGAAATGAGAGTGGCAGTTAAGTTAGCTTGCACAGAGTGCAAACAAAGGAATTATGATACAGAAAAGAACAAAAGAGAAAACCCTGAAAGAATAGAGTTAAACAAGTATTGCAAGTTCTGTAGAAAGCATACTCTTCACAAGGAAACAAAATAACATTGAGGTGTTGGAAATGTCAAATAGAGAAAATGAAAAACCAAAATTTACAACCCGTGTAAGTAATTATTTTAAAGGTGTAAAAGCAGAATTAAAAAAAGTCAACTGGCCTACTAAAAAAGAATTAAGGAATTATACTGTTGTAGTGCTTGTTACTACTTTTGCAATGACACTTGTAATTTGGGGATTAGATCTCATATTCCAAAATTTGGTTGCGTTGATTGTATAAGAAGGAGTTGCGGGTATGAAGCAAGAATCACAAGGACCAAGATGGTATGTCGTTCACACATATTCCGGACATGAGAATAAAGTGAAGGCAAATATCGAAAAACTTGTTGAAAACAGAGAAATGCAGGACACGATTTTCGAAGTAAGGGTGCCGGTTGAAGAAGTAGCTGAAGTAAAAAACGGCAAACAGAAAGTGAAAGAAAGAAAAATGTTCCCAAGCTATGTTATCATCAAGATGATAATGACTGATGAATCTTGGTATCTTGTAAGAAATACAAGAGGTGTAACCGGGTTTGTGGGACCTGGCTCAAAACCTGTTCCGTTGACAGACGAAGAGGTGAAATCGCTGGGTGTTGTAGAAAGGCTCCCTGTAATTGAACTTGAACCGGGAGATACCATCAAGGTAAAAGATGGACCTTTTGAAGACTTTATTGGTGCCGTTGAAAGCATCAGTCAGGAAAAAAGAAAAATTAAAGCTTTTGTTTCAATGTTCGGAAGAGAAACTCTTATCGAACTTGATTATGATCAGATTGAAAAAGTTTAATACTTTTCAATATACATGCGTTTCGTATGAAGGAGGTGCAACAATATGGCTAAAAAAGTAACAGCTATAGTCAAACTGCAGATACCGGCAGGTAAAGCTACTCCGGCTCCACCGGTTGGAACAGCATTAGGACCTCATGGTGTGAACATTATGGGATTTTGTAAAGAGTTTAATGCAAAGACAGCTGATCAGGCAGGTATGATAATACCGGTTGTATTAACTGTTTATCAGGATAGATCATTTACATTTATCACAAAGACACCGCCGGTAGCAGTCTTAATAAAAAAAGCAGTAGGAATTGAAAGCGGTTCAGGAGAACCAAACAAAAAGAAAGTAGCGACACTTTCTAAAGAAAAATGTGAAGAAATAGCAAAGGTAAAAATGCCGGATTTAAATGCAAATACTATAGAAGCGGCTATGAACTTAGTGGCAGGAACTGCCAGAAGCATGGGCGTTAATGTAGAAAAGTAGAGAAGTAGAAAAATAAAAATGGCACGGTGGGAGGTTCGAGAGGACTGTCAGACCACTAAGGAGGTTAAGAATATGCCAAAAAGAGGAAAAAAGTATCAAGATAGTATGAAATCAATTGATAAATTGAAATTATACGAATTAGAAGATGCTGTAGGTGCAATGCTTGGGACAGCAAAAGCTAATTTTGATGAAACAATTGAATTGCACGTAAAACTGGGAGTAGATTCAAGACATGCAGACCAACAGGTAAGAGGAGCTATAGTTCTTCCCCACGGAACAGGTAAAGTGGTTCGTGTATTGGTATTTGCCAAAGGCGATAAGGCTAAAGAAGCCAAGGAAGCCGGAGCAGATTACGTTGGAGAAGCTGAATTGGCCGACAAAATTCAGAAAGAAAACTGGTTTGATTTTGATGTTGTAATTGCAACCCCGGATATGATGGGTGTTGTAGGAAGACTTGGAAGGGTGTTGGGACCTAAAGGATTAATGCCAAACCCTAAATCAGGTACAGTTACATTTGATGTAGCAAAGGCAATTGAAGAGATTAAAGCAGGTAAAGTTGAATACAGACTTGATAAAACAAACATTATTCATGTTCCTGTAGGAAAGAAATCCTTCGGTAATGAGAAGCTGACTGACAATATTAAAACTGTCATGCAGGCTATTGTTAAAGCTAAACCGGCTGCAGCAAAGGGTAAATATATTAAGAGCTGCGTATTGGCAAGTACAATGGGACCGGGGCTAAAGGTCAATACATCAAAGCTATCTGAATAGTAGCTGAGAACTATAGAGTGGATAATACAACAACGGACCATTTATTACTTCAGGCAATAAAAGCTTCTGTAAAAGCCGGAAAAGCCATTCTGAAGCTCTATGAATCATCATATACTATTGAATACAAATCTGATAATAGTCCTTTAACAATAGCCGATAAAGAGGCACATAATTCAATTACCGGAGATCTTGATACAACATCACTGCCAATATTGAGTGAAGAAGGTAAAAATATTGATTATGATCAGCGTAAGCAATGGAAGAGATTCTGGATGGTTGATCCTTTGGATGGTACGAAAGAATTCATTAACGGCAATGGTGAATTTACGGTTAACATTGCTTTGATAGATCATTCTATCCCCGTAATGGGTGTTGTATATGTTCCGGTATGGGGAATTCTGTATTTTGGCGTAAAAGAATATGGTTCCTTCATGATTAACCTACTAAAAAATGAAATAGATAAATTTAGGAATATTCAAGATATTATTAAAGAGGCGGATAGATTGCCTATAGTCTATGATAGAAAGGTCACCATAAATCAGTTTAATTACTTCCTGTACTTTTTCAATAAGTTCATTAATTACTATTAAGTTTTTATCAACAGAATAATTAATTCTTTTGCGAGCAACTTTAATGATGTAGCTATAGTAAACGCAGGTAGTTCTCTGAAATTTTGCAGAATGGCTGAAGGTGCAGCTGATTTTTATCCACGAATCAGCCCTACAATGGAATGGGACACAGCGGCAGGACATGCGATATGTAAATTTGCAGAAGTTGATGTTTTAGTATATCAATCTGATCGGGAACTTACCTATAATAAGGAAAATCTTCTAAATCCATCATTTATTGCAATAAACAAAAACTACAAGCACCTTATCCCCGGTAATGGATAATAATATTGATTATCGATGATCATGGATGAATCCATAAAAAAAAAGCCGCTGATGCGGCTTTTTTCTATGGATCTACTATTTGATATAGTTTACTTAACCTCTAATAATTCTACATCGAAAATAAGAGTAGCACTTGGAGGTATTTGAGGCATACGGCCATTTTCACCGTAACCAAGTTTAGATGGAATAATTAGCTTTGCTTTTCCACCTACTTTCATTAATGCAATACCTTCTTCCCAACCCGGAATTACTTGCTGTTGACCAAGTACGAATTCAAATGGCTCTTTACGATCTACTGAAGAATCAAATTTCTGTCCATTCAACAGTGTTCCTGTGTAATGAACCTTAACAGTCTTGCCAACTGATGCCTGAGTTCCGGTTCCCTTCTTGGTTTCAAGGTAATATAATCCGGATGAAGTGGGCGCCACATTAATATTATTCGATTTGATGTAATTCTGCAGCTTAGTCATCTCTTCTTTCTTGGCAATGGCTTTAGCTTCGTTGGCTTTACGTTCTTTTTCAGCCT
>ENA-UOOK01004725-UOOK01004725.1-fermentation-metagenome-genome-assembly--contig:-NODE-4725-length-14325-cov-77.698809_pt1 | contig 14325 bp, 10 predicted proteins | sample MGYA00245777_ERZ724023 | MGnify/ENA primary metagenome ERZ724023 (study PRJEB28704, sample SAMN03018312) | fermentation metagenome | biome: anthropogenic terrestrial biome; feature: soil... | reverse complement strand
TGAAGAATATAAGCATTGTGAAATCTGAGTACGAAATTACTATAAAAATATGGAACAGGCAAAAGATTGCATTTTTTTTAGATTCCTGACAGAAGTTCAACACCAATTCCTCCCTTATATTATAAAAATATGTTAAAAATTGATCTTTCCTGGAACGGGACTGTTATATTTTTAAACCGATTGGAAAAAAATTGATTGAACTGCTCGCCAATTATCCAGGTTCAATGCTGTATATCAACGCAGGACACCTTATATCCTGCGGGAACCAATAACAAAAGTGAATAAAAATAGAATCGTATGAAAATCCTTATTATAGCCAACAGGCTTCCTGTCAAAATTGAAAGAACCGAAGACTCCTTTGTCGTAAAACGCAGCGAAGGAGGGCTGGCCACAGGATTGGGGTCTTTGGAAACCGATGCGGAAATGCATTGGGTGGGGTGGCCTGGAGTCCATGTGGATGATGAAAATGAAAAGCAGGAGATTACCGAAAAGCTGAATGAGTTGAATTATCATCCGGTTTTTCTGTCCGGAGAACAGATTGAAAATTATTACGAAGGTTACAGCAACAGCACCATATGGCCGCTATGTCATTACTTTTTCGCATACATACAGTACAAAGCCGAGTACTGGGAAGCGTACCGGCAGGTGAATACACTGTTCTGTGAAGAAGCGCTGCCCTTTATAGAAGACGATGATATTGTCTGGATACAAGATTATCAACTGATGTTGCTGCCGAAAAAAATCCGCGACAAAAAGCCCAAAGTAAACATCGGGTATTTCCACCACATACCCTTTCCGTCTTACGAACTATTCCGTGTGCTCCCGGAAAGGGAACAAGTACTGGAAGGGTTGCTTGGAGCCGATTTAATCGGATTTCACACGCACGACTACATGCGTCATTTTATCAGTGCCATCTACCGGGTTCTCGACCTGAACTGCAACCTCGACGAGATCAGCCTGAAAGACCGTATCGTACATGTGGATGCATTCCCTATGGGTATAAATTATGAACAGTATCATCGGGCGCCCTCACTCCCGGAGGTAAAGAAAATATCAAAAAGGCTGATAGAAGAACTGGGTAATCAAACCATTGTTTTGTCGGTCGACCGGCTCGACTACAGCAAGGGAATTCTGCACCGGTTGAACGGGTTCGCCAATTTTCTTGAAAATCATCCCGAATACCACAAAAAGGTATCGCTGGCAATGATAGTCGTACCTTCCCGCGATGCAGTGGACAGGTATGCCGACCTGAAAACCCGGATAGACCAATATATTGGTAAAATAAACGGCATGTATTCTACCCTCGGCTGGACCCCTGTGTACTATTTTTACCAGAGTTTCCCCTTCAATGAACTGGTAGCACTTTACGACATTGCAGACATCGCTATGGTTACCCCGCTACGCGACGGAATGAACCTGGTAGCCAAAGAATATCTTGCCACCAAACGGGGAAAACCCGGCGTATTGATACTCAGCGAGATGGCGGGGGCAGCCATTGAACTGACCGATGCCATCATTATCAATCCGAACGATACACAGGAAATTGAAGCGGCTATTCTCCAGGCATTGACCATGCCGAAAAAGGAACAACGTATCCGGCTCAACAACATGCAAAAACGGATATCCACCCAAACCGTAAAAAAATGGGCGAATGATTTCGTGAAGGAACTTCTCTACATAAGTAAGCAAAACAACGAAATTTTTCAGAAAATCGTAGGTAAACGACAGCTCTCACAAATAAAAAAGGAGTACGACCAGGCTTACACAAGATTAATCTTGCTCGATTACGACGGGACCTTGTCGCCCTTCGTGAAAAACCCCGAAGATGCAGTCCCTTCCAAAGAATTGTTGAACTTATTAAAAAAGATGACCGCCGACAAAAAGAACAAAGTAGTCATCAACAGCGGAAGGAATCGTCAGGTGCTGGACAAGTGGTTCAAGGGGATCGATTTGGACTTTGCCGCTGAGCACGGCGCATTTTTCAAGGAAAACCACAAATGGCATAAAAATGTTCAGGAAAAAATAACGTGGGACGATGAGATCCTTCGAATCATAGAGCACACCATCGACAAAACTCCCCGCTCACGTATGGAAATAAAGGATTCCTCGCTGGTCTGGCATTACAGGAACGTGGATGTATGGCTAGCCGAACTACGCCAGAAGCAGCTTATAAATGCACTGATGGGGCCGGCTTCACGCCTGAACTTGCAGATCGTTCCCGGAAATAAAATCGTGGAAATCAAATCTCCGGACTTTAACAAAGGCAGCGAAGTGAAACGACTGTTGGGGAAAAATAATTACGACTTTATCCTTGCCATCGGCGACGACACCACCGACGAAGATATGTTCCACGCACTTCCGCCCGGCGGGGTGAGCATAAAAGTAGGGCATTTTTCGCCTGCTGCTAAATACCGGATTCCGGTTCAATCCTCGGTAATTCCTTTTTTTGAAAACCTGATTAAATAAGAGACTTTTTTGACTTTTTATCTTATGAACGATATAACTGACCTGATAACGGAAAATAAGTGGCGCCACATTTTTGTTTCTCTTATCTTCATCATCCTGTTTATTTTGCTCACTTTGGCTTCCAACTTCATTTTTAAAAAATTGCGCAATCGTGCACTGAGAAGCCAAAGCCTGATAGATGATTTTATCGTGCGGCTTTTTAAAGTCCCGTCTGCGTGGATCATTTTCTCCATTCTACTGAATATTTTCAGTTCATTACTCGATAAGAATACCCGGGTTTACGATATCATACAGAAAACAGGACAGGTATTGCTGATTCTTTCCATCGGGTGGCTGATAGTCCAGGCAGTCCGTGCCGTATTCCGGTACTTCCAGAACAAACTTGATGTTAATCAGTCCGATAACCTGACCGCACGCAGGCGGCTCACCCAGCTGAATATGATTGAAAAGGTACTCATCGTAACCGTAGTGATCGTTTTCACCGGAATTGCATTAATGACTTTCGAAACCGTAAAGGGATTGGGCATGAGCTTACTGGCCTCAGCCGGTGTACTGGGAATTGTGGTCGGACTGGCAGCACAACGGAGTGTCGGACAAATTTTGTCGGGTGTACAAATAGCTATAACGCAACCCATCCGCCTGGACGATGTGGTAGTCATTCAAGGCGAATGGGGACGCATCGAGGAGATAAACATCACCTATGCGGTTGTAAAAATCTGGGACGAGAGACGGCTCATTGTACCCATCGATTATTTCCTGAATAACCCCGTACAAAACTGGACAAGAACCAGCTCCAATATTCTGGGGACAGTATTCCTGTACGTTTCTTACGGCCTGCCAGTAGCACCGCTTCGTAAAAAGCTTGCCGGTTTAGTGAAGAACGACCCCAACTGGGACGGGCGCGTACAAAACATTCAAGTTACTGACAGCAAACAGTGGTATAAGGAAATCCGTGTACTGGTAAGCAGCGAAGATTCCTCTAAAAACTGGGATTTACGCGTGTCAGTCCGCGAAAAGCTTATCGATTTTATCAACGAGAATTATCCGGGGTCGTTCGCAAGGATTTCCACAACGGGTGAAGAAAAACAACGACACACTGCTACGGACGGATAAACCTCGACAGCTTCTTCTCTTCAGAAAGTAGCGTGGCCGTATTGATGAACGCCAGGTGAGAGTATGCCTGCGGGAAATTCCCGAGCTGGCGCTTGGTCTCAAAATCCAGGTCTTCGCTGTACAACCCCACGTGATTGGAATAAGTGATCATCGATTCGAAAATTTCACGAGCCTGATCCGTCTCTCCGATTACAAAAAGCGCTTCTATCAGCCAAAACGTGCAGATGGTGAACGATGAGGTAGGTTTTCCAAAATCGTCTTCAGCTTTATACCTGTACATCAACCCGTTGTGAAACAAGTTCTCTTTGATTGCCTTCACGGTTTTCACGTAACGCTCATCGCGGGCGTCAATAAAGTCATAAAACTGCATCAGCAGAAGCGAAGAGTCGTGATCGGTATTCTCATAAGCCTGTGTAAAGCATTGCAATTCTTCGTTCCAGCCCTTTTCGTGTATCTCCTCCTTAATACCGTTTGCTTCTTTTCGCCACAATTCCGCGTAATTGTCTTTGTGCAGCAGCTCTGCAATCAGAGACGCCCTGTCAAGTGCCACCCAGCTCATCACTTTGGAAAACACAAAATTCAATTCACGTGTGCGGAACTCCCAAATGCTCTGATCGGGAGAGCGCCACGATTTCAGCACCATCCGCACCATGTTTCTCACGACTTCCCAGATCTCCTCCACTTCGTCGAGCGTCCCCGGAAAGTACAGGTAGTATTTGTATATTACATCCATCAGGTATCCCAGTGAATCGTTCTGCAACTGGTTATAAGCAGCGTTTCCGATACGGACGGGATAAGAATTCTCATATCCGGCCAGGTGGGATAAAATTTCTTCGGTCAATTCCCTCTCACCCCGGATCCCGTACATTATCTGAAAAGTATCCTCACGCGACTTCAGAATACGTTTTATGAACCCTATAAATCGTTCGGCCGTGCCCTGATGTTTCATGTGCAGCAAGGTATCGATAGACATGGAAGCATCACGAAGCCAGCAGAAGCGATAATCCCAGTTACGGGTTTCCCCGATGCTTTCGGGCAGACTGGTTGTAACGGCTGCCAACATGGCACCGGAATGCTGGTACGACATCAGTTTCAACACCAGCATACTGCGGTTAACCATATCTCCGTATTGACGGTACTCGCGTGAACGGTTAATCCAGTTAAGCCAGTACACTTTCGTACGCTCGTAATCCAGCAGGACCCGGTTTTCGTCTATCGCTACAAGCTTTTGGTTGTAAGAAAGCAGAAAAAACTGATGATCCGTAAGCGTGAACTCTTCACCGCTCAGGATAACGTCGAAATTCACGCTCGAGTAGAGGTAAATCTTGTCCTCGGCATCTACCGCTGACGATGTTCTTATGTAGTTGGGGAAAACCGTATGCACAGCCTCTTCTCCGGCATAATTCATTTTCGGGTTATACAAAATGCGCATTTTTGGCTTTCCGTGCAAAACACGCAGGTACCTGTGGACTTCGGGCGGCAAGTAGTGGCTTTTTTCGCTTGTCCTGTACCGGGGCATATAGTCCAGCACGGTAAATGCTCCCTCAGGTGCTTCAAACCGTGTGGAAAGGATATTGGTGTTACCCAGATATGTTTGCGTTACAACATACTCACCCGACACTAGAAAAGCGAAGCTCCCTCCTTTTTCCTCATCCAACAGACGGGTAAAAACCGAAGGAGAATCGAAATCGGGCAAACAAAGCCAATCGATACTCCCTTCTTTGGACACTAATGCCGCCGTTCGGCAATTTCCTATCACTCCGTAATCTAAATTCTTCATTTGTTTTCTTATGTATGTTGAAAACAAAGATAAGAATTTTACCTTTCCGTCAGCTCTCCTCGTAACGAAACCGACATCAACCTCCTTACCTGATCGGGGGTTTTGCCGTTGCCCTGCAAAATCATTAACTTGGCCAAAGCAGCCTCCGTGGTGATGTCGTGCCCCGAAACAACCCCTAATTTTTCCAAATGCTGACCCGTTTCATACCGGTGCATTTCCACGTTTCCGTAAAGGCATTGCGTCACGTTAACAATAACAATTCCTTGGTCTATCGCCTCCTGCAACGCATCAATAAACCACTGATCGGTAGGCGCATTACCCGAACCGTAAGTTTCCAGCACAACACCTCTCAGTGCAGGAACCGAAAGGATTGACCTCACCACACTTTCCTGAATACCGGGGAATAATTTCAGGATAGCAACGTTGTGATCGAGCCTGAAATTAAATATGACAGGCTTATCATAATCCGGCTGTAAAATAAACTTATCGTGGTAACGAATATCTACCCCCACCTCAGCCAGGTACGGATAATTAGGACTGTTAAAAGCACTGAAGTTCTCCGAGTTTACTTTCGTTGTTCGATTTCCACGCATCAGCAGGTTTTGCATATAAATACACAATTCAGGCACGACTGGCCTTCCCGATTTATCTTTATCGGCAGCAATCTCAAGAGCAGTAATCAGGTTTTCCTTCCCATCTGTGCGGAGTTTACCGATAGGCAACTGTGATCCGGTGAATATAACGGGTTTTGTCAGGTTCTCGAACATCAAACTCAGTACCGATGCCGTATAAGACATCGTATCGGTGCCGTGCAAAATCACAAAACCGTCGTAATCGTTGTAGTTATCTTCCACTACCGTGGCCATATCCTGCCAGTTTTGAGGACTGACTTCCGATGAATCAATCGGTGGATCAAACAAGTAGGTGTCTACATTGAAATTTAAACGCTTCATCTCAGGCACGTTTGACTTCAAATGACTGAAATTAAAGGCTTCCAGGGCTCCGGTTTCCAGGTTCTCAACCATCCCGATGGTTCCACCCGTGTAAATGAGCAAAACTCGTGCGTTTTTGTCAATCATAATAGCCTAAATTTTCACAAAAATACAAAAACAATTGACACTTTGCTACGAAATACTGACTTTTTTCAAAGAACAAAAGTATCTTTTTTTTGTTTAATCAAAAAGCGGAAACTGAACGGATGACAGGCATCGGAAAAATCGGCCATCTATCAGTGAAGAGGTCTAAAAATCAACCATCAAACATTACATTTATGACACATTCAATTAAAACCATTTGGAAAGATAACAACATTTTTGAAACCGACGTTGACGGACACAACGTGGTAATTGACCTGGCGGAAGATGCCGGAGGCAATGATGCAGGGCCACGGCCTAAAAAACTGCTTCTGGTAGCCGCAGCAGGTTGTACAGGGCTTGATGTGGTAGAAATCCTGAAAAAAATGCGCATCGACATTAAAGGATTTAACGTTCAAATAGAATCCGGCATGACAGACGAATATCCCAAACAATATACCGACCTGAAGGTAGTATACGAATTCGAGGGTAAAGATTTACCAAAAGATAAATTGGAGCGTGCATGCCAATTATCGTTCGATAAATATTGCGGCGTGTTGGCAATGTATAAAAAAGCGGTTCCGGTTTCGTACGAAGTGAAAATCACGGATGTGTAACTTTTTTTGCATAATTAAAGAAAAAATTCTGTATTTTCCTTATCTTTGTGTTCCAATTGCAAAGATTGTTTATACACTCCAATGAATATATTCTCATAAAATAAAAAATTATGCAAACAATTGACACTTTCAATTTTGCCGGTAAAAAGGCATTCATTCGTGTGGATTTCAACGTGCCGCTCGATGAAAACTTCAAGATTACTGACGACACCCGCATTCGTGCAGCTATCCCCACGTTGAAAAAAATCCTCAAGGACGGGGGGAGCGTGATCATTGGCTCACACTTGGGCCGGCCGAAAGGTCCTACCGAAAAATATTCGTTGAAACATATCCTTCCGCGGGTTTCCGAATTACTGGGTGTTGATGTTCATTTTGCCAACGATTGCATTGGTGAAGAAACCGAAGCAAAAGCAGCCGCTTTACGTCCGGGAGAAGCCTTATTGCTCGAAAACCTTCGTTTCTACGCTGAGGAAGAAGGAAAACCCCGGCTACCGGAAGGGGCTACGGAAGAAGAAACGGCAGCAGCAAAAAAAGCAGTAAAAGAATCGCAAAAAGAATTTACCAAGAAATTGGCTTCCTATGCCGATGTTTATGTAAACGATGCCTTTGGTACCGCACACCGGGCACACGCCTCAACCGCACTTATTGCTGATTATTTCGATGCAGGAAACAAGATGTTCGGCTATTTGATGCAGAATGAGGTTAATGCCGTAGAAAAAGTGATGTCCGACACGGAGAGGCCATTCACAGCCATTATGGGTGGATCAAAGGTTTCCACGAAAATTGAACTTATTAAAAACCTGCTCGACAAAGTAGACAACCTGATCCTTGCCGGCGGAATGACCTATACATTTGCAAAAGCCGGCGGCGGAAAAATCGGGGACTCTATCGTTGAAAATGACAAGCTTGACCTGGCTAACGAAATCGTTGATCTGGCTAAGGAGAAAGGCGTAAACCTGGTACTGGCAACCGACGCAAAACTTGCCGACAGTTTCAGCAATGATGCCAAGACGGATTTTGGGTCTGTAAAAGAAATTCCTGACGGCTGGGAAGGGCTGGACATTGGTCCCGAAACGGAAAAAGTATTCGCTGAAGTGATCAAGAACTCCAAGACCATTTTATGGAATGGCCCCGTGGGCGTATTTGAATTTGACAATTTCGACAAAGGCTCACGCGCAGTGGCTGACGCCATCGTGGAAGCTACTCAAAAAGGAGCTTTCTCCCTTATAGGAGGAGGCGATTCGGTAGCCTGTATCAATAAATTCGGACTTGCTGACGATGTTTCGTATGTCTCCACCGGTGGAGGAGCACTGCTTGAAATGATCGAAGGCAAGGTACTTCCGGGAATCAAAGCGATAAGGGGGTATTGATAAAAATGCAGGTGTACACTTCGTGACACCTTAAGATATTAACCGTACGGACAGCTATTGTTCGTGCGGTTTTTTTATCTTTGTAAAAACTTGCCGAATATGGAAATAGTAAAAATTTGCCCAAACTGCCGGGCTGAAGTTATTGATAACTTTCAACTTTGCTGGAATTGCAATTACAGTTTTATAGAAAACCGGATCGTTGAGATTGCCGAACAGGATCAACTGAAAAGGCAAATCACCTGTTTAAGGTGTAAGGGCGTTCCGATGCGATTCTCCGGGAATTACAAGTTCCACGAGGGTTCCCGGTTGGGTGCCATGGGAAATTTATTCGAACTTTTTGTCAACAAAGAAACGTTCGACTTGTACGTTTGTCCCAAATGCGGAAAGGTAGAGTTTTTTACACCTTGAGAGAACCGGTAATTCAACTGATTACCTTGCGATAATACGTGAGACGGACAAGCGGCCAATTTTTTTTTTAATCCGGATGATTTTTTTTTAAAGAAATGCTTATGTTTGCAAATTCATTTTAAAAATCACAAGGTTAATTATGGAAATCTCAACAGGCAAGACAAGTCGTATAGAAGTAGTGGATTCCTTACGCGGATTTGCAATAATGGCAATCCTCCTGGTACACAATGTCGACCATTTCTTTTTCCCGGAATTTCCTACCCATTCGCCTCACTGGCTTACTATTCTGGACCAGCTCTCCGTGAAAATTATTTTCACTCTTTTTAGCGGAAAAACGTATGCCATCTTCACCATGCTTTTCGGCTTTACGTTTTATATCCAGCACAACAATCAAAAGAAAAAAGGGAAAGATTTCGGGTACCGTTTTTTGTGGCGAATGGCCCTTCTTGCCGTCTTTGCCGTCCTTAATGCGGCCTTCTTTCCTGCGGGAGATGTGCTCATGCTGTTCGTCTACGTTTCACTCGTCCTGTTTATTTGCCGCAACTGGCCGGACAGAGCCGTTCTGGTATTCATCATTGTCTTGCTGCTTCAACCGGTAGAATGGATACATTTTATTTTATCCCGGTTTAACCCGGCGTACCAATTGCCCGATTTTGGCGCGGTTTCGCTGCACCAGCAAGTTGTCGAGAACACGAAAAACGGCAGTTTTCTTGATTTTATCCGTGTCAACGTAACGCTTGGCCAGAAAGTAAGCCTTATGTGGGCCCTCGGTTCGGGCCGTTTTCTGCAAGCTGCCGGATTGTTCCTGTTGGGGTTTTATATCGGAAGAAAACAGTTCTTCATCAACACTCCCGATAATTTACGTTTCTGGAAAAGGGTTTTGATAATTTCATCCGTTTCCTTTATCCTGTTTAACATAATCAAAAAACTGCTGTTGCAGTCCGACCCCATGGCCCAACAAACCGTGGGCCTTATATTCGATATCTGGTATAAATTAGCGCTTACTTTTGTTCTGATAGCATCGTTTGTGTTGCTTTACGAAAAGCGTTTTTTTAGAAAAAGATTGTCCGGCTTACGTTTTTATGGGAAAATGAGCCTTACCAATTATGTCTCCCAGTCCATCTTCGGGGCACTGATCTATTTCCCCATCGGACTGTACCTGGCTCCGTATTGCGGGCGTACATTCAGCCTGGTGATAGGGATAGCTGTTTTTTCCCTGCAGATGATGTTTTCCAGGTTCTGGCTGGGGAAACACAAGCAAGGCCCTCTGGAAGGGATTTGGCACAAATGGACATGGATAAATAGTTAACCACTTCCCATCCGCATTAAAAGGGCATGTATGCCCCGTAAATCAGGATTTATACTTGAGGATTATTCTTCAGGATCTACAAAGTTTCAGAACTTTGACGGAGGCTATCGTATTTTTTTGTAATTTTGAACACTTTTTCTTGAAGCAAAACCCATATTAGCTATTCTGAGTAAAAACGAAGAATCTGAGCCTGGGTTGTCAAAATAAACGACTTTAGAATGAACATCTCTTACAATTGGCTGAAAGATTACCTGCAATTCGATCTTTCACCACAAGAAACAGCAGCAGCACTCACCTCCATTGGATTGGAAACAGGTAGTGTGGAGGAAATTCAAACCGTCAAGGGTGGTCTTGAAGGATTAGTTATCGGCGAAGTGCTGACCTGCACCCATCATCCCAACTCCGACCACCTGCACCTGACAACTGTAAACATCGGAAATGGAGAAGAACCGTTAAAAATAGTCTGCGGAGCCCCCAACGTGGCTGCCGGACAAAAAGTGGTGGTAGCTACAGTCGGCACTAAAATCTATTTTGGTGATGAACCAGTAACCATTAAACGCTCCAAAATCCGGGGAGAAGAATCTTTTGGAATGATCTGTGCCGAAGATGAAATAGGCATTGGAACATCACACGAGGGAATTATCGTTCTTCCCGACGATGCTGAGGTTGGCATGCTTGCCAAGGATTATTACAACGTGAAAAGCGATTTCGTCCTCGAAGTCGACATCACCCCCAACCGCATAGATGCCGCATCGCATTACGGAGTGGCGCGCGATCTGGCCGCCTATTTAAAACAAAGTGGAAAGCCGTTTTCCCTGACAAAACCCTCTGTTGACGGTTTCAAGACAGATAAATCGGAAGGTGGGATAGACGTGGTGGTTGAAAATAGTGCCGCCTGTCCAAGATATTCCGGGTTGACCGTTCGTGGTGTTACCGTAAAGGAAAGTCCCGATTGGTTAAAAAACAAACTGTTGGTTATCGGGCTGCGGCCAATCAACAACATTGTGGATATCACAAACTTCATCCTTCATGAAACCGGCCATCCGATGCACGCATTTGATGTAAATTATATCGAAGGCAACACGGTTGTTGTTCGCACATTGCCTGGGAAAAGCAAGTTCCTTACACTCGACGAACAGGAACGCGAATTGAACGAAAACGACCTGATGATCTGCAACACCAAGGAAGGGATGTGTATTGCGGGAGTTTTCGGCGGACTGAAGTCCGGGGTAACCGAGAGCACAACAGATGTGTTTCTGGAATCGGCATATTTTAATCCTACCTGGGTGCGCAAAACCGCTCGTCGTCACGGATTGAACACCGATTCATCGTTCCGCTTCGAACGGGGTGCCGACCCCGGAAACACGGTGTACGTACTGAAACGTGCCGCCATGCTTATCAAGGAGATTGCCGGAGGTGAAATTGAAGGCGAAATACGCGATATCTATCCGGTGAAAATAAACAATGCACAAGTAGTTTTGCCGTTCCGGAAGGTGAACTCACTTATCGGAAAAGAGATTCCGAAGGAAACGATTAAGAACATTCTCCAAAGCCTGGACATTGAAACGGAAAACGAGTCGGAAGAGGCACTGACACTTAGCATCCCCACTTACAGAGTAGATGTGACCCGCGATGTGGATGTGATCGAAGAGATCCTTCGCATCTACGGATACAACAACGTGGATTTCAGCGATTCGTTAAGGGCCAACCTGTCTTATCAAACCCCTACAGACCGCAAACACAAACTACAGACACTTATTTCGGAACAACTTACTGCAAGTGGCTTCAGCGAAATAATGAATAACTCGCTCACCCGGAAATCCTATTACGAAGACAACACAACCTTCCCGGGAGAAAACGGGGTAAAGCTGCTCAACCCCCTGAGTAACGACCTGGGAGTAATGCGCCAGACGCTTCTTTACGGAGGCCTGGAGAGCATCGCTTATAACCGGAACAGGAAGCATTACGACCTGCATTTTTACGAATTTGGGAACTGCTACTTTTTTGATACTGACAGGAAGCAGGAAGGCAATATATTATCGGGGTATTCCGAAGAAACCCATCTCGGCCTTTGGATTTGCGGCGACAGCAACCCCAAAAACTGGGCAGCCCCTCAAACTGAAACTTCTGTTTTTCAACTAAAAGCGCATATCGAAAATATATTGAACCGGTTGGGCTTTACTCAGAATCAGGTGACGTTTGAGTCGACTCAATCCGGAATCTACGCTTCAGGAATGAATATACGTACTTTCAACCGGCAGATCGGAAGTTTTGGAATTATCTCAGGCAACATCTTGAAGAAGTTCGATATCGACACCGACGTCTTTTTTGCCGAAATGAGCTGGGATGCTCTGTTGAAGGAAACATCAGCAAGCGAAGTACATTTTTCTGAAATCTCCAGGTTCCCCTCAGTAAGCCGCGACCTGGCACTACTTGTCGATAAAAGCGTCACCTTTGCAGCCATTGAGCAAACAGCAAAAAAAGCGGAGAGGAAACTACTTCAAGAACTGTCTCTGTTCGATGTTTACGAAGGAAAGAACCTACCTGAAGGGAAAAAGTCGTACGCGGTAAATTTCGTATTGCAGGACAAAGAAAAAACACTCAATGATAAACAGATTGACGCCGTCATGCAAAAAATTCAGCAGAATTTGGAGAAAGAACTGGGAGCATTGTTAAGATAATAATTTTTAAAGAAAGCCAATTGCAAAAATATGGGAAGAGCATTTGAATACAGAAAAGCCACAAAGCTAAAACGGTGGGGCAATATGGCCCGCGTATTTACGAAATTAGGAAAACAGATAACCATCGCCACGCGCGACGGCGGTCCCGATCCGGAAAACAATCCACGATTGCGTGTACTGATACAGCAGGCAAAAAAAGAAAATATGCCAAAGGAAAACGTTGAACGCGCTATCAAAAAAGCGACGGACAAGGACGTTTCGGATTACAAGGAAATGGTTTACGAAGGTTACGGCCCGTACGGCGTTGCCATCGTAGTGGAAACCGCAACCGACAATCCTACCCGAACGGTGGCGAACGTCCGGAGTTACTTCAACAAGCACGGTGGATCACTGGGGACCTCGGGAAGTCTGGAGTTTCTTTTCGACCACAAATGCGTCTTTAAAATCTCTCCAAAAGAAGGGGTTTCATTGGAAGACCTGGAACTGGAACTTATCGATTACGGTGTTGATGAAGTAGAGGAAGACGAAGGAGACATTATCCTTTACGGTGAATTTAAATCGTACTCAGATATCCAGTCGTACCTCGAAGAAAACGGTTTCGAAATTCATTCGGCAGAGTTTGAACGTATTCCGCACGACACGAAATCGCTTAGCGACGAACAACGCACGCAGATTGAAAAACTGCTTGAGAAGTTTGAAGAGGACGACGATGTGCAAAACGTTTTTCACAATATGGAATAAACGGCAAAGAGCAAGGAACTAAGACGGGGAACTAAGATTGATTTTCAGTTCCCCGTTTTGTTTTTTTGTCTTTTCTCCCCAAAAGTTTAATCGCCTTATGCCTTATTATGCTGGATGTAGTTCTGGAAGATTTGACAATTCACGAATGGAGTGTTTGCGATTGCGTTAGTCCGTTTCAATCCTTGTTGTGCTGGATGTAGTTCTGGAAGATTGACACAAAAAAAGAAAACATGGCAGTTGTACCAAGTTTCAATCCTTGTTGTGCTGGATGTAGTTCTGGAAGGCTCTCTGAGTGGGGGTTAATTCCGTCCTTCGTATGTTTCAATCCTTGTTGTGCTGGATGTAGTTCTGGAAGAGTTTCCATCCATTTCATATCTCCTGTTTAGTGTCAGTTTCAATCCTTGTTGTGCTGGATGTAGTTCTGGAAGAACGCTGTTATCCGCTGACCTTCTTCACAACACAAAGTTTCAATCCTTGTTGTGCTGGATGTAGTTCTGGAAGAGGCAATCTTTTAAAATGTTCTGAAGTAAAGAAAAGTGTTTCAATCCTTGTTGTGCTGGATGTAGTTCTGGAAGGGTTTTACCCCAATCATCACAAAAACGGGTGGCGTGTTTCAATCCTTGTTGTGCTGGATGTAGTTCTGGAAGGGTGGATGATGAGGTGGTTCAATTAGCGGTCGATAGTTTCAATCCTTGTTGTGCTGGATGTAGTTCTGGAAGCCCGCTATCAGAACGGGTCGCTTTGGAAGCTACAGAGTTTCAATCCTT
>ENA-UOOK01004724-UOOK01004724.1-fermentation-metagenome-genome-assembly--contig:-NODE-4724-length-14330-cov-12.013240_pt1 | contig 14330 bp, 20 predicted proteins | sample MGYA00245777_ERZ724023 | MGnify/ENA primary metagenome ERZ724023 (study PRJEB28704, sample SAMN03018312) | fermentation metagenome | biome: anthropogenic terrestrial biome; feature: soil... | reverse complement strand
AGGACTGGCGGCCTTAGCGGTAGCTGGCACAGCGGGAACAGTGGCATTAGTATCACTTGTAACTGGGCTTATAGGATTAATTCCAATGACTTTAAAGATGATTGGTGAAGGCATAATAGCTTTTGCTAATGTTATTGCTGAAGCCTACCCAGCAATGTTTGCTGCAATTACAACGGTTTTAACTGCCCTTATTGATGCGATTATAGTTATTATTCCAAAAGTCGTCGATGCATTACTACTTCTAATAACATCTTTGTTAGAGTCGTTAACCAATTACATTCCTCGAATAATGCAAGCTGGTATGGATATACTCATAAGCTTTCTACAAGGAATTGCATTGATGATTCCTGACGTCATTCAAGCTGGTATCGATATAGTTATTAGTCTTATCGATGGGTTAGCTCAGGGTATAGAAGAAAATGCTCCTCGTATCAGAGATGCGTTTATTCATTTGTTCGAATCATTATTGAAAGCTGTATTGGTATTCCTGGGTATTAATTCACCTTCTAAAGTGTTTACTGATATTGGTATGAATATTATTCAGGGCCTTATTAATGGTATTGGCAATATGCTTTCTGACGCTACTCAAGCCATAGTCAATGTTGTAACTGGTTTAGTTTCAGCTATAGCCAATAAAATGGGAGAGTTCTCTACAAAAGGTAAGGAATCAATGACCAACTTCAAAAATGGTATTTCTAATAAACTCTCTGATGTTAAGAATGCGGCTACCAATATTATAACGAATGTTTTATCTGGAATTGAGGGTAAATTATCCGAGTTTACCTCAATGGGTAGTAATTTGATTAATGGATTAAAGCGTGGTATACAGAACGCAGCGGATAGTGCTGTTTCGGCTGCGGAAGGAGTTGTGTCTGATGCTATTTCCGCAGCTAAGAATCTGTTAGGTATCCATTCACCTTCTAAGGTATTTGCTGATATTGGTAAATACTCTGATGAAGGTTTTATTCAAGGTTTAAAAAGCTACTCTTCGAAAGTGGCAGACGCATCTGAGGACGTTGGCAAAAGTGCTATAAATGGAATATCTAGCGTTATTTCAGGAATAACAGATGCTTTGAACTCTGATATGGATATGGAGCCAACTATTCGTCCCGTCTTAGATCTTACGGACGTTCAGGCTGGTAAGAAGAGTTTATATAGCATGTTTAACGATGGTCTAAACGTGACGGGCACGAACGGACGTGTTTCTTCGATGTCGAATGAGATAAAATCAGACTCGTCTACCTTAGGCTCCTTAATTGACGCTCTTTCTAACAAAACAAAGGCAGAAAATCAAAGTGTTCTTTCTTTCGAAGGAATGTTTAAAGGAGCCGAGTTTAATGTTCGTAGCGATAGCGATATAACAAAAATCGCAAAACAAGTATCACAAGAAATATTTAAGCTTAATCAAAGCGTTTCTCGTGGAAGGGGGTTAGCTAGTATATGATTGGGATCAAGTTTCGAAATATTCACTCCTCTACCTTCAAAATAGGAGTAAAAAGTGTAAATCGTAGCGTTCTCCCTAGTCTACGGAAAAACGAGTTTACTATTCCCGGTCGTCACGGGACGATAGATTACGGTTTGAATACGTACGAAAAACGTAATCTTCCTGTAAAAATAAACGTGGTGGAGAGTGTAACATTTGAGGAACTTCGGGACACGGTTCGAGACATTGCTCAATGGCTTAGTGGAAAGGGCGTATTAATCTTTGATGATGAGCCAGACAAGGTGTATCAAGCTAGTGTCTATGAGCCTGTGGATGCGGACCAACTTCTTGAATGTCTCCCTTATGAGGCATTTACGGTGACTTTTGAATGTCAACCATTTGCAGAATCGTTGGAGTATCAGGAAGTAAATACTCCGCATATTACCACGCAAACCAAAGAGATTAGTCTCGCTATCAATGGAACAGCTGAAACAGGTTGTATTATCACAATCAAAAACACAGGCGCAACCATCGTTAGTGGAATATCATTACATAGAAAGGTGGCGATATAAATGTCGCAGGCAAGTAACTATTTAGAGGAAGCCATCCTTAATTACTTTTTCCGCAATCAAGCTGTAGCTCAACCCACTACCATTTATTTGGCCCTTTATATCAACGATCCAACCGATGCTGATACTGGAACCGAAGTTTCTGGTGGCGGTTACAGTCGTAAACAGGTTACCTTTGGAGCACCGGCCCAAACTGGGGACAAAGGCGTCATCTCGAATAACGCAAAGATTGAATTTGATATTGCTACCACTGACTGGGGTAGTGTATCTCATTGGGGTGTACGGACGGCTGTTTCTGGAGGAAGTTTGCTGTGTAGAGGTAGCTTCAGTCGCGTTGAGAACGTGCAAAGCGGTAACCGATTGACTATCGAGATAGGTAATCTTCAGATCAGTATGGAATAGGAGGGGTTGCTATGAATAGACAGCCCTTTAACCGCTCTGGGTTTAATCGAACAACCCAATCGATCACAGGAAGTAGCGGAATCTCTCTTCTAAAAATGAGCGGTTCCGTGGTTCCTAATCGGGATATCAGTGCGTTAGCCACGAAGTCAGCCCTTATCTTAAACGATTCGGCCAACGCAACAAAGGTCAAAGCGAAAACTGGTTTAGCTGCTTTAGTTTTACGAGGGACTGGAAACGGTCTTCTAAAACTTGATGCTGGTACTGGACTAGCCGAGATGATAATGGCGGCCTCTGTGGACTCGATTATTCAGGGAGAAGCTGTTATAAATCTACGGGACGATCAGACTAACACATGGTTAACTTTGGCTCCGGGGGACGAATTAATTATCAATACTGATGAGATGACCGTCACGGTAAACAGTCAAAATGGAATGCGTTATTTCAGTATGGATAGCGATTTCTTCAAACTCCTCAGTGGCGAAAACAAAATCGTGTACAGCGATGGTTCCAGCAGTAGAGATGTTCTCGTCGATATTATATGGAAGGATAGGTGGTTGTAATGGGTGTTGTTGACAACACAATTCGAGTTTATGACAGCAATATGCGAAAGCTCGCATATCTCGAAAATGCTTATAACATCGGTTACAGTCTTAAACTTAATGAGTTATGGACTGCCCAATTTACTCTTCCAGCGACAGACCAAAAGAATATCTACTGTCAGCCATTCAATTATGTTGAGATCTTCGATGGTGGCGAGCGGATAGAACTTTTCCGTATTATGCCATCAACGCTCACGCGGAACTCGCAAGGAAATATCGTTTATCAATGCGAACACGTCTTAGCTACGTTGATGGACGATGTGCTATTTCAATATCATCAAATCGGTAATATTGGTGTTGGGACGGTCTCCGTTCTTAGATATATCATTGACCACCAATTAACAACAAGGTGGCAGTTGCGAAATTGCGATTTCGATCGTCGATTTGAATATAAATGGGAAAACGAGAATTTGTTATCCGCTTTATTCAGTGTGCCACAACCATTCAATGAGGATTATCGGTGGGAATTTGACACGACTGGGACTACATGGCGACTCGATCTGAAACGTCTTCCAACTCAATTCGTGGCAGATATTATCTACAAGAAGAATATGGTAGAGATAAAAAAAGAGGTTGATCCTTCAACAATCGTAACTAGACTTTATTGTCTCGGTTATGGGGAAGGTGATAATCAACTTAATATCTGTTCCGTAAATGGCGGAATACCATATTTAGAGGCCAACACGTCTACGTACGGAATCAAATCAAGTATTTTAGTAGATCGTCGATTTGAGAGCGCCGAAACGTTAAAGGCGTATGGACAGTCGATCCTCGACGAACTTAAAAACCCCTTCAAATCGTATAGCGCAAGAGCCATTGATTTATATAAGAAGAGTCCTTCAAAATATGAACGATATTTTCCAGGGGACATAGTCCGTGTCATCGATAAGGAAGACGATATTATTGAGAATCTTCCGATCGTGACCGTTTCAAAGAGTGACATCACTGGTGCTCCTGGAGATATCGATGTAGAGATTGCGAAGAAGACCCGTGACATTGCAAGCAGTATCTCATCATTACAAGATCGTACTCGTATAAATGAGGTCTATGCTCAAGGCGCTACAAATCAAATGATTGTGCCTTTTGCAGATAATGCAGACGAGAATAATCCTGCTACGATGAAAATTTATATTCCCGACACTATGGCCAGAGTAAATAAATGCATATTAAATTTTCAGTTAGAACCTTTCCGGGCTTACAGTAAAGCGATTGGTGGCGGCGGTGGAACTATCACTAGTACAGAAGCTGGAGGCGCAAGCAGTCAAACATCACAAGCATCTATACCATATATGCAAACGCGGGTATCAGCTCAAGGGACAGACAGTCAGAGGGGCGCATATCTTACAACTGAATATCAATCAAGACATAATCATGGTATATCAAATGGTACTGGATTAAAGACAGTTGATGAAAGTGCGGTTTGGTGGTCGGAAAGTGGAGGACATAGCCATGGACTTCCTGATCATATTCATGAAGTTGTTGTATTTGGTGGTGAGCACGAACATGATATAAAAATTCCCAACCATGAACATAATATAAAAATTCCAAGCCACACACATGATTTAGAATTTGGTATATACCAGGGTAGTACAGCTGAGAACGTTGTTATAAAGGTAGATGGGCAAGTCTTACCTACGGCTGAAGCAAGTGAAGATATTGATATAATCAAGTATTTGTCTGTAGATGACAGCGGCAAGGTACAACGCAATACATGGCATACGGTTGAAATCATACCGGATAAAATGACCAGAGTAGTAGCAAATATATTTATGCAGATATTCACAAATTCAAGAGGGGGTGGCGATTACTAATGGCACAACAAACGATGTATAAAGGCCTTGTAAACAGTCCCGAAACCACTTTAACAAATAATATCAGCACGACAGATACTCTTATTTACGTGCTTGATCCTGCTCGCGTGCCCGCGAGTTTACCTAATCTGATGACAATAGGCACCGGAACGAATGCAGAGACAGTCAGAGTAATGTCAAGAGACCCAGGAGACGATAGTCTTTTAACAGTAGAACGTGGGTTCCAAGGAGTGGCAAAAGAATGGTTGGCGGGCACAGTCATCGCAAGGAACTTTACTGAGTACGATTATGATGCTTTTAAAGTTAATATTGAATATCTAACAATTCAGCTGTTGGAGCTTCAAGAGCGCACTCAAATCCTTGAGCAATTTTCTAGCGATTTATCGAATGAGTTTACGGTATATCATAAACTTTATGATCATACCAGTGATCTAATTCTGGATAGTAATGGTGATTCCATTAACGCTCGCGTTATATTTGCAACTAAATAATTAAGGAGGAACATACATGAAAATTATAGATTACGAAAAGGTTCAAACTCTCGTAAGCAATAATATTTTTCTGCTTGACGGTGATAACGGAACCAAAACTATCTTAGCTTCTGATGCGCTTTTTGCTATGCTTGATGCTTTTGTCCCTGTAGAAAACCGTCGTATGATTTTTAGAGGCAAAAATCTCGGAACCTCTTTCACCGCAGGACAAAAAGCAAATATTCAGGATGGGAGTTTCAAAGATCTCTTTTTAGGAGATTATTGGGTTATCGGTGGCGTGACTTGGCGCATCGTCGATATTGACTATTGGTATAATTGTGGCGATACCGCGTTTACCAATCATCATCTCGTTATTATGCCAGATGTCGCATTATACAATGCGCAAATGAATGCTACGAACGTTACAACTGGAGGATATGTTGGCTCGTTAATGTACACGACTAACTTGGAAACTGCTAAAACAACTATTGATGCCGCTTTTGGAAGTGCTAATATACTTAGTCATAGAGAACTGCTTGTTAATGCTGTTACGGACGGATATCCTTCTGCGGGAGCCTGGTTTGATTCAGATGTAGAACTTCCTAATGAAATAATGATGTACGGAAGTTATATTCATACTCCATCTGGAAACGGAACCATAATACCATATATTTACACAATCAACAAACAACAATTGGCTTTGTTCCAGGTTTGTCCAAGGTTTATTGTAAACCGTTCATATAATCAATGGTTAAGAGACGTTGTTTCTGCGGCTATTTTCGCTTGTGTGGCCAGCTATGGCTGTACGTACGACGGCGGCGCTTCGGGCTCTTTTGGGGTTCGTCCGGTATTCCCTGTTGGTTAGTTAATCCGGGGGCCTTGTGCCCCCTCTCTATTATTTTGAGAGGAGATTTTTAAAAATGGAAGAAAAAATCTATAAAATTACTTTAGCTGATGGTACAACTATCGACAACCTGAAGTTGAATGGTAACAATTTCATTTCCAAAGAAAGCCTCGATCCGGAGGTATTTAGAGGAAATTGTTCCCCGGTTACGATTAACGATGGCTCTAAGGATGAAGTTCATAATTACATGGAACTCGTACAGATAACCGGTGATTATTGGTTTGTTTTGCGTGATATTTCTACAGAGGAACTTGCACGTATTAAGATGCAGGCCGATATTGAATACGTAGCCATGATGGCCGGTGTGGTACTTTAAGAGAGGAGGATCACCATGAATTATAGTGATAATTACGAAAAAGTAAAGCTCTGGTATACTCTTGGAGCATGGAATGAGATTCGCGTACGAAATGCGGTGCTAATGAATTGGATTACCGAAGAAGAATTCGAGATAATTACCGGTAAGGCTTATTAATGAGCGTTCTGGTAAGTGATCGAAAAGAATCCAAATTCGAGGCAATCACTTACTCTGTTGAATTGAGGGGTCTTTTTATCGAACTTATGCAAAGAGGATTTGGAGTAAAAGACGTAAATTCTGTTGCTCGTCGACGGTATGCGTTTGGAAAAGATGATATAGAAAACCCGGCTAAATACATTTACCTGATACAGAGTTTTAAGAATCGTATCGATTCAACTTCCTCATTGTTAACTCATAATGTAAGGGCTGCTAACTCTATTTATCCGACATCCCTCGCCGAATATGAACAGAGAAGAGGTTACCAGAACATCGCCATAGCAAACTGCGAACAACTCATTTCCGAGTTACAACAGGTCGTAGAAATCTTCGAAGTTGATATCAACATCTATGGAAAATATATTCAAGCTATCGACCGAGAAATCGGATTGATAAAGAAGTGGCGTCAACGAGATAACAAAATTAAGTCGTTTCTACAGGGTAACATCTAATCTGCGCTGTCTGCGGCTAATTTCGCTTGTGTGGCCTCCTATGGCGATCCGTGCGTCAGCGGCGCTTCGAGCTCTTTTGGGGTTCGTCCGGATTCTCTGCCTAACCAACAGAGAAGGAGAGGTTATCCCCTCCCTCAAGGATAAAAAATAAAGCCAGATGCAATTTACTACGGTAAGTATTGCTATAACGGTGAATAATCTATGACTTATGAGGAAATCGTCTGTGACGCCAATAACTTGTATAAGGCCTACAAAGCCTCTGTAAAGGGAAGCAAATGGAAAGAAACAACTCAAAAGTTCATGATGAATTTCTTGAGATACATATTTTCCATACAAGAAGATATTATCAATCGAAACCTGCGAAATGGTAAGACCGATGAATTTTCGCTCTCTGAAAGAGGCCGAGTTAGGCCTATTACAAGTCTTCAAACCAAAGATCGTATAATTCGTCATGTACTATGCGATGAAGTGTTATTGCCAGAGGTAAAAAAACACATCATATACGATAACGGAGCTTCGATTAAAGGACGAGGCATATCCCATTCAAGAAAACGTTTCGAAGTACATCTACACAAGTATTACAGAGCGTATGGTAATGAAGGTTATATTTTGTTCGGTGATTTCAGCAAGTTCTACGATAACATAATTCATGAGATTGCCAAGAAAGAGCTACTTAAGTTATTTGACGATGACGAATTTATTGATTGGCTTCTTACTCTTATATTTTACGATTTTAGGATCGATGCTTCCTACATGTCTGATGAAGAGTATGAAAATTGTATGACCGATACGTTCAATAAACTGGAATATAGACTAATTCCAAAAGAGCTTTTAACCGGTGAGAAATGGATGGATAAGTCTGTTAATATTGGAGACCAATTAAGTCAAATTATCGGTATATATTATCCGTATCGAATAGACAACTATGTAAAATACGTAAGAAGTCAAAAGTTTTACGGACGTTACATGGATGATTGGTACATCATGAATCCAAACAAAAAAGAACTACAAGACTTGTTGGGTAATATTCGAGTAATAGCGGACGAATTAGGTATACATATCAACGAGAAAAAGACCCATATAGTCAAGATAAGCAGCACTTATAAATACCTTCAAGTGAAGTACACACTTACTAAAGACGGAAAAGTAATTAAAAGAATCAATCCAACTCATGTTACTGCAATGCGTAGAAAACTTAAGAAACTCGCAATCAAAGTTAAGAGTGGTGATATTTATTACGAAAACGTCGAAAACATGTTTCGAGGATGGATGGGAAGTTTCTATAAACTTTTATCCAGGCAACAAAGAAAAAATCTTATACAGCTTTATGAGGACCTATTTGACAAAAATGTTACTGTGGTTAATAAAAAGATGGTTGTATTGGATAGGTCTGATAAGGAGGGGGTAACTGAATGGAACCATGGATTCAAATGATTATTACAATCGTATGCTCCGTTATAGCATCGTCCGGTTTTTGGGCATATATAACAAAGTATATGGATCGTAAAGATGTTAAAACCGAAATGCTTATAGGTTTAGGCCACGATAGAATTATTTATCTCGGTCTTTGTTATATTGAGCGAGGGTGGATTTCTCAAGATGAATACGAAAATCTCAATGATTACTTATATAAACCGTACGCAAAGATGGGGGCCAATGGGTCTGCTAAACGCGTTATGCAAGAAGTAGATAAACTTCCAATACGTAAAACTTAATATATCGAGACACTGAATGGGTACGGGAACTATTTCAGTTCCACTCGTAATGTGATAAAATCCTTGTTAAGTTTAAGCTGTAGAACAGCGTAGAGAAGAGCGCAAGAATGTAGATTACTTATTGATTATTCCTACATTTTAACGTAAAAGCGCTGATATTTCGGGATTTTGTGTTTCCATAATATTATAGGATAGTCAATCCTAAAAAATTATGGGAACAAATTCTCCATTTTGTAAAGGGTTTCTTGAATCAATGGAGAAATTAATACAAGAATGCTCTAAAGGAGGTAACCAGTATGAGCCAGAACCAAATCACATATTTAAATATTGAACTTACAAACAAATGTGGATTACAATGCGCTCATTGCTCTTCCTCCTCATCATTTGATGGCGTGGATTATATTACCCTTAGTCGAGTTCTTAGATTGTTAGATGAAGGGAAAGAATTGGGGGCAAAATGCCTAAGTATTTCAGGTGGAGATCCTTTATTGTACCCGTGTTTGCATGAAATTATTGATTATGCCAATTGTATCGGCTATTCTATTAGACTTTATACATCAGGTATAATCACCAAAGATGGTGTTGAACTTCAATCTATCGATGAAGACACGCTACAAAGTTTTGTTGGGAAAATAGATGCAATCATATTTAGCCTTCATAGCCATTTGGCAAACATTCATGACAGAATTACAGGCAAAAAGGGTAGTTTTGATTTAACTACCGAAGCAATTAGAGAAGCAATTAATATTGGCATTATAACGGAAATCCATACTGTTCCAATGAGCATAAACTTCAAAGATATACCTGGTCTAATTAATTTAGCAGAGGAAATTGGTGTAAGACGAGTATCTTTTTTACGTCTGGTACCCCAAGGTAGATGCGTCAATAACCTCCATTTAATGATGAACCCAAATGAGACAAAGAAGTTCGTGGATATATGGAAAGACATAAATTCCCCTGTTTTAGAACTGCGTAAGGGAGCTCCCTATAAATGTTTGTTCATTGGAGAAGCGGGTGAATGTAGTGCTGGTAAGGATAAAATTCTAATTAGTCCGGACGGCAGTGTTCATCCCTGTGAGGCCTTTAAATTTTCGAGCAGCCATTCAAACATTAATAAACAGTCACTTGCAGATATTTGGTTGAGGGATTCAATGCTGAATCAAATACGCGGGCTGGATATTTTACAAATAAGTGAATGCAATAAATGTGGCAATATAGATGTCTGTCACGGCGGGTGCCCAGGTCAACGATACTTGGAATATGAAACCATTGAGCGCGGGCCAGATCCAATATGTCTTATAGGTAACGCTGTATAGGAGAGATAAATAATCTCTCCTATCTGGAAGAAAGCTTATCTAGCTTTGGATGGTCTAAGTAAAAGACCTATCAATTTAGTTATGTTCTCCAAGACAAATGTACATAGTGATCCAACCGCTAAATGTGTAGAAGCAAGGGAATTCTATTTTGACAGAATGAGGATGGTTGAACAGACCGCTATAACAACTGACGCGGAATTATCGAACTATATTTTAAAGGGTGTCACAGAAGGAGTTTCTTATGACTATTTGAAAGCTAGATTAGAAATTCCGTGTTGTAGGGATATTTACTACGAATTATACAGACGTTTTTTCTGGTTATTGAATAAAACGCGAAATTAATATCTTTTATTACAAAAAGGCTGGTAATATGGGAAATATTTTAACTTTTAAGAAAAAAGTCCTTTTAAAATGCGTTCTAAGCCACGTTCTTCGGGGTGCGCGATGGATTAGTCATAAACGGGGTTAAACTCTTCAGAATGGCTAATAATGGCCTTAGAATCGATTTCTCTTATTTTAGCCTTTTTTAGAGCTGTTTTTATCATTTTTGCTATAAATTCGCTCATTTTACGGTTCTTTATACAAGATTGAGTCCTAATCAAGGGCTCTTTCTTTTTGTTATTTTCCAGCACGCAGGTAACTATAAAAAATGCTATTTTGATATGTGAGAAATTCCCGGTTATAGAAATGAGGAGGGTTCATTATGGAGTTAATTATTATATTTGGAATCGGAGTATTAATAGGTTGCATTCTTACAATGATTATATTTCAAACTCGGTCAGTAGGTTCTCTTCAAATAGATACTTCCGACCCGGACGACAGTCCATATTTGTTTTTAGAACTGTCAAAAAATGTTGACGAGATTTATAAAAAGAAGTACGTAATGATGAAGGTTAATCTCAAAAGTTTCATTACGCATGAATAACACCCTCTCTTATGGGACTGATTAGATCTTTTATTAAAAGGAGGACTAAAATGGATGAAGAAATCAGAAAATTGTTAGGAGAGGAGATTAAGACGGAGATTCGAGATTTATCTACCTTGGAACCGGGGAGCAAAGAGAAATCAACAGCAATTGAAGATTTAGCTAAGCTTTACAAATTGAGGATCGAGGAGACTAAAAACGAATGGGACTTTAATGAAAAGTATGAATCACGTGACAGTGATATACAATTCAAGAAAGACCAGTTAGAAGAACAAGTCAAAGATCGATACTTCAGATTGGGAGTGGAGGCAGCAGGTATTATATTGCCGCTGATATTCTACGCGACCTGGATGAAGAGAGGGTTTAGATTCGAGGAAACCGGAACTTACACCTCGACAACATTCAGAGGATTATTTAACCGTTTTAAACCAACAAAGAAATAAGGACTTAAATAGTTCAAAAGAACGGAGAGTCGTGTAATTTACACGTTCTCTTCGTTTTTCTACGTGAATATTACAAGATTGTGGTGCTGAAAGAAGTGTCGAGTACGACAGCGTAAATAAAGATTACTATATAGATGTGGCAGAATCTTATGATTATAAAGATATTTACACAGACCCAATTGGTAACCAACCAGATTGTTGTAATGCCTGCGGTGGACCATACCCAAGTTGTATGAGTAGTTGTAAAATATTTGACAGTTAAAAAAATTATTACTTAAAGCCTGTGTGACATGGACACGGGCTTTTTTCTTTTTGGAGGACTTATGCGATATCACTATGAGAAACCTACAATTTATTTATCGATGTATGGAAAACTTTATATTTGCGAACATCCGGTTTATAACAGTTGCACCCTATTTCAAATAGGAGATAAAGGTTTAGCAGTGATACAGCAGCGTTTTGATGAGGAAACTAAAAGTACATGGTGGGGCGAATTAGATCCGTGGTTAACTGACGAGCTATATTTGCGTTCAGGATTCAAGGAATACTTTGATAATCGTTCTGGCGAGTGTTCGGACGGTTTATACCCAACTGTTACAGTTAGACAAATCATGTGGGCGTTGAAAATGAAGCCCATACCTAAACAAAGATGGGAAACGGTATTCGATAGAGCGGATATTTAAGACAAGTCCTCGGAAATCGTTAAAAATGCGTATTTTTCAAGGGTTGCGAGAAAAACGACCTCGTAGAATCCGTTTTAAGGCTTGTTAAAAGATTAACTAATGGTATAAGTCATTAAATAGGCAAAGTCGCTTAAATAGGCTAATAAGAGCCTTAGAAACGATATGCCTTATTTTTGTGCTGTTTTTAGATGAAAAAGGTCGTTTTTAATAAATTTAAGCGAAAATTACATCTCCTATTATGAAAACGACTTATAGGAGGTATTGTTATGAAAATCACTGACATGGTTATATCGGCAATTTTGAAAAAGGGGATTCTATACGAAGCAAGGAACGTAGACACAGATGTTGAAATTCCGATGGTTATAGAAAACCAGGAACGCAAAATTAAGATAAATATCAAATGTGAACATATGACACTGCGAATTGATAAAGATGAGAAGACGGGGGCATAGCCTCCTCTTTTCTCTTTTTACGCGAAAAACGCAAGTTATATTATGGAGAAACAGTTAGCTCAGTGGCAGAGCAACACGCTTTATGTAGTGTATGTCGCGGGTTCGAATCCCGTACTGGTTCTCTAAAATTTCTGGAGCCTTATACAAAGGCTCTTTTATTTTTCGAAAAATTGAAAGGAGGAAAAACATGAAAGGAATTCAAAAACTAAACGGTTTGCTTCACAGATCCAAGTTATATTTGAAGCGGTCTTCCCCTACCATTTTAACTTGTATAGGCGCAATCGGTGTTGTGGCCACATCTGTAATGGCAGTTAAAGTCACACCAAAAGCTGTAGATCTTATTAGAGCCGACAGTAGGCAAAATCATGACGGAAACCCGTATGCCTACACAAAACTCGAAGCGGTTCAATCCTGTTGGCAATGTTATATTCCGGCTGCACTTATCGGTCTATCCACAATTTCCTGCATTTTTGGGGCGAACGTACTCAATAAACGCAATCAAGCATCTTTGGTAAGTGCTTATACCCTATTAAATCAGTCTTACCGACAGTATAGGGAAGCTGCAAAATCCGTTTATGGTGAGGACGCTGATTCAAAAATTAAAGCACAAATGGCGAAGGATACGTACGTTTCAGCAGATGGATATTCTGTGTATTCTTCTGACTTAGACCCTGAAAGCGAGAGAATTCTGTGTTACGACTTATTTTCGCAAAGATATTTTACAGCAACTATGGCCGCCGTTTTAAATGCCCAATACCATGTTAACCGAAACCTTTGTCTACGTGGCGATTCCACTATAAACGAATTCTACGAATTCTTAGGTCTTGATGAAATCAAATATGGAGATGAAATCGGATGGTCTCTAGATGAACTTATGGAAGGAGGAATCATGTGGCTCGATTTTGAGAACAGTCGTGCTGTAATGGAAGACGGTATGGAGTGCTGCGTTATATCGGCTCTTTGGGACCCCAACAAGTTCTATAGCGATTATTAATGGTGTTTACGCAAAATTTACAACTACTTTTATGAAAGGGGGTAATTGCTTTATGATTAATGGAAAATTGATTAAAGTCCTTGGTATTGCGGCAACTGTAATAGGAATGGGTGCAACACTCGTAACCGATTGGGTTAATGACAAGAAGATGGACGAAAAGATTCAAGAAAAAGTAAATGAGGCGTTTGCCAAAAGAGACGAAGAGGAGTCCTAACAAGGGCTCTTTTTCTTTCTAGGAGAGGATGGTATGAAGAATGAATACGAATGAAGCCGCAGTATCAGTACTTCAATATTACATAGATGAACACCTTTTTGAACCTAAGTCTAATTGGCCAAAGGATCGTTTTGGAGGACAAAGTTATTCTAGGTGGGCGGCCTATGAACTTCAAGGTCGTATTATTGAAGAGTCATTACGATTACCTCCTCATCTTACAATCACCGGTCGAGAACAGAAAACACCTATCGAGATTATCGAGGAATTTATAAGTGAGATGGAATATTTCTCAGAAATGGCAGAAATGAATGACAACAGGCGTTGTCAATTTATATTCTCTGTTGCTAAAGAGACGGCTAAAGAGATTTTAGATTTGTTTTTATAAATCTAACCAATTGAAAGGAGAAAAATTATGAAGGTATTAAGAAAACAGGAGTTAGAAACAAG
>ENA-UOOK01004723-UOOK01004723.1-fermentation-metagenome-genome-assembly--contig:-NODE-4723-length-14333-cov-3.601135_pt1 | contig 14333 bp, 13 predicted proteins | sample MGYA00245777_ERZ724023 | MGnify/ENA primary metagenome ERZ724023 (study PRJEB28704, sample SAMN03018312) | fermentation metagenome | biome: anthropogenic terrestrial biome; feature: soil; material... | reverse complement strand
GGCGTGTCTGGCCGGACCAGCTCGGGCGCACCCAAAATGCCGGAAATCTCCCCGACGCTGCTGCCGACGACCGCGAGGTCGTCCACGAAGGTCATGGCCGCCATGATCGGGCCGGAGATCCCGAGCGACAGGACAACGACCGTCAGGAAATCGGCTGCGCTCAGGCTGCCCCGCGACCAGAGGGAGAAACCTGCGGGCAGTACGGTGACCAGCACCGACGGGATGATGCTGCTCCACCCGCACATGTACTTCTGGCTATCCTTGAACCAGTCCACATAATACGCCGCGTTGTCGGTCACCGCATCGGCGTATTTCCGGTAGGAACCGGCAGACTGGCTGAACGCCTTGACCACCTGGATACCGCCCACATATTCGACGATGGCGTTGGCCATACGCCGTCCGGTTTTCACCGCGCCGTCCCAGCGGGCGGCATAAGTTCTGCCGCTGCCCGCCACGCAGAGGATCCCGAGCGCGAGGGGAATGAGGGCAACCAGAGCCATCCGCCAGTCGATCGCCACGATATAGGCTAGGACGGCGATCGGCACAAGAAGATTCGAGGTCATCTCCGGAAGCAGGTGGGCCAGCGTCGGCTCCATCCCTTCTACGCGGTCCACGATGGTGGTTTTATACTGGCCGGAGGGCGTATCCAGAATCGCGCCCATCGGAACCCGGGACAGCTTTTCCACCAGGGCGTGGCGCAAGTCCCGCAGGGTGTGATAGGTGGCGGTGTGGGATATCGCGGTGGACAGCTTTGAGAAGAGCACCTGACCTAAATATCCCGCCAAAGCCCCGCCGCTCCACGCGAGATAAAACGCCGGGCTTCCTCCCCCGGCAAAAAGCTCCCCGATGATGCGGGCCGCACAGAAATAGGGAATCATCCCGCAGGCCACGCCGGCGACCGCGAGAAGCACGGATGCGAGAAACCCGCCGTGGTAGGGACCGGCCCACCCCCAGAGCTTTGAGAACGGGGATGGGGTTTTGCTTGTTTCCATAAAGACATCTCCTTTTGTTAGTTTATGCTAACTATTCGGCGAAATTTTTGGGGATTCATCTCTGTGAAATCCCCAAAAGCCTGAACCAGCCCGCGGCGTAGAACTCCCGCAGGCTGTCGAAGTAGCGGGCTGCCCTGTCCCGGGGCATGCTGTGGCGGACGGTTTCGAAAATGCCCGAGAAAAGCGCGTCGGCCAGAATGTGGATGAGATCGTCGTCGATCCGCCGTACCGGCAGGCCCTCCTCCTCCATCCGGTCCAGCAGCACCCGCCCGGAATTCGTCTCAATCTCGACCAGCACGTCGATGTAGTGTTCGTACGTCGTTCCGGCGGAACAGCAGGCGATGAGCCGGAAGGCGTCGAAGTGGTCGTAAATATAATCGAAAATCCAGTTTTGACCGTTCCTAGATAATTCGGGCAGGCCGGAAAGCTGCTCCCGCACCGGCAGGGCGGCGAATCCCTGCTGGGCCTTCCGGTACCGCTCCTCCAATTTCTTTGCCGGAACTTCCACCAGCGCGTCGAACAGCGCCTCTTTGTCTGCGTAATAGCGGTAGATCGCACCGGTGGTCACGTTCAGCGCCCCGGCGATATTCCGCAGGGACGCGCCCTGAAAACCGTGGGCGAGAAATTCCCGCTTCCCCGCTTCCAGCAGATCCGCGGCCAGCTTTTCATTGGTTGGTTTCATCGTTTGCTCCATAAAACAACTTGATTATTTGATAACAATGTTATTTTATGCGGAATCCCGCGAATTGTCAAGGGAAAATTGAAAACCTCATTTCAGCCGGTTCCGTTTGGAAAATCAATTTTCCGAAACGGAATCTCTTGCAAAATAAATTGATTAGGTATATAATAAAATAAATTTAGGTATACCTAAAACAAGGAGGACATCATGACCCCGAATAAGGAAGACTATCTGAAAGAAATCGGCAAGCTCGGCGGCGGGGACAATCTCGTTTCAAACAAGCAGATTGCGGATGCCCTGCAGGTTTCCCCCGCTTCCGTCAGCGAGATGCTTTTAAAGCTGGAAAGGGATGGGTTTATCGAATATGAGCCCTACCGCGGAATTCGCCTGACGCAAACCGGGAAGCAGCAATCCGCCGCGCTTTTAAGAAGCCATCGCCTTTGGGAGGTTTTCCTGCTGCGCCATCTGGGCTATTCCTGGAGCGAAGTGCACGAGGATGCGGAGCTTCTGGAGCATGTGACCTCTCCGCGTCTGGCGCAGAGGCTGGACGACTTTTTGAATCACCCCGATTTCTGTCCGCACGGCTCCGCGATTCCTCACGCGGATGGGGAAATCAAAGTCATGCCGCTGCGGAAGCTCAGCCAAATGTCCGTGGGGGAAGGCTCCGTCATCCGGAGGGTTTCCGAAGAGAAGGAGCTTTTAGAATACCTTCAGGAGCTGGGCGTTCAAATTGGAAGCGCGTTTACGGTCCGTTCGATCGGGCCCTATGAAGGCCCGATCACCATAGAGATGGATGGCCGTCCGGTTTCCCTGAGCTATAAAGCCGCCTGCCACATTGATGTGGACGCCGGGTAAAGGCGGATTCAAAGCCGGTCCGCCGCGCGAGTTACAAATCGTTTTTAGGAGGATATCTTTATGAGTTACAAAGAAATACCGCTGAATCAGCTGCCCATGGGAATCAGGGCGGTTGTGGTGTCTTTAAACGCAAACGGTCCGTTCCGGAGAAGGATGCTGGATCTCGGCGTAATCGGCGGAACGGAAATCGAACCGCTTTACAAAAGCCCGTCGGGGAACCCCATCGCTTACCGGATCCGCGGTGCGGTCATCGCGCTGCGGTCCGACGTATCCGGAAAGATTTTGGTCACCGCATAGACGGACGGGCGGATTCACAAAGCACAGGATTTCGTGCGATTCGTGTGAATCCGCCCTGCTTTTCCACAAAAATTTATTTTTACAGGAGGGAAAAATGGGATTAACAGCAGAATCCACGGGCGCCGGAGCTTTATGCAGCGGCGGCGTCCTGCAGATTGACCGGATCACTGCGGATGATAAAGTGGTCGCTTTGGCCGGAAACCCGAATGTCGGAAAAAGCACGGTGTTCAACAGTCTGACGGGGATGAATCAGCATACGGGAAACTGGCCCGGAAAGACCGTGGCCAACGCGCAGGGAAGATACAGGCATCAGGATACGAATTTTGTCCTTGTCGACATCCCCGGCACCTATTCCCTGATGGCGAATTCGGAAGAAGAGGAAATCGCGCGCGATTTTATCTGCTTCGGGGGCCCGGATGCCGTGGTGGTCGTCGCGGACGCCACCTGCCTGGAACGCAATCTGAATCTGGTCCTTCAGACCATGGAAATTTCCAAGCGTGTCGTGCTGTGCGTCAATCTGCTGGACGAGGCAAAAAAGAAGAAGATCCAGATCGATCTGAAAACGCTTTCCGAAAAGCTCGGCATTCCCGTCGTGGGCACCAGCGCCCGAAACGGAAAGGGCCTGGACCGCCTGATGGACGCCGTTACAGACCTGACCCGGGGCCGAAGCGAAACGAACCCGATGGAAATCACATACGGAGAAGAAATCGAACGGGCGATTTCCATTCTCGAACCCGCTTTGGACGATACATTAAACGGAAGGCTGAACAGCCGCTGGGCAGCGATTAAGCTGTTGGATGGAGACGAAAGCCTGCTGCGCTCCATGAGGAATTACCTCGGGACCGACATTTTGTCTGATGAAGCGGTTTCGGGCCGGATGAAGGAAGCAAAGGAATTCCTGGAGCAAACGGGAATTACAAACGATTCCTTCCGGGATCAGGTCGTAACCCGGATCGTGGAGCTTTGTGAAACGCTCCGCCGCGAAACCGTCGTCTATGAAAAGAAGGAGTACGCCGAGCGGGACCGCAAAATCGATCATATTCTGACCTCGAAAGCGACCGGCATCCCCATCATGATCCTGATGCTGCTCGGCATCTTCTGGATCACGATTACGGGCGCCAACGTGCCGTCCGCCCTGATCGCCGACGGACTGTTCCGGGTGCAGGGCCTCCTGCTGAAATTCTTCCGCTGGATTTCCGCCCCCGAATGGGTGACAGGTCTGCTGGTAGAAGGGGTCTACCGGACCCTGGCCTGGGTCGTTTCTGTCATGCTGCCGCCAATGGCGATTTTCTTTCCGCTCTTCACCCTGCTGGAGGACCTCGGCTATCTGCCGCGCGTCGCCTTCAACCTCGACAATTTCTTCCGCAAGGCGGGCGCGCATGGGAAACAGTCCCTCAGCATGTGCATGGGATTCGGCTGCAACGCCTGCGGAGTGATCGGCTGCCGGATCATCGATTCCCCAAGAGAACGGCTGATCGCGATTCTGACGAACAATTTCGTCCCCTGCAACGGACGGTTTCCGACCCTGATCGCCGTCATCACCATGTTCTTCGCCGCGGCAGTGGCGGGTCCGCTCCAATCGGCGGTTTCCGCCTTGACCCTGACGGCGGTCATCGTATTCGGGGTCATCATGACCATGCTGATTTCCAAGCTTCTTTCGAGGACGATCCTCAAGGGGATTCCCTCCTCCTTCAGCCTAGAGCTTCCGCCGTACCGCCGCCCGCAGATCGGCAAGGTGATCGTGCGCTCCATCTTTGACCGGACGCTGTTCGTGCTGCGGCGCGCCGTCGTTGTGGCAGCCCCGGCCGGGCTCGTGATCTGGCTTCTCGCCAATATTCAGGCCGGAGGCGCGAGCCTTCTCGCGCAGTGCGCGGGATTTCTGGACCCGTTCGCAAGGCTTCTGGGCATGGACGGATATATCCTGATGGCGTTCATCCTCGGCTTCCCGGCCAACGAAATCGTCATCCCCATCATCATCATGAGCTATATGGAGGCGGGCTCCCTGACCGATTACGAGAGCCTTGCACAGCTGCATGCTTTGTTTGTCGCCCACGGCTGGACCTGGCTGACCGCCGTGTGCGTCATGCTGTTCTCGCTGCTGCACTGGCCCTGCGGAACGACCTGCCTGACCATCAAAAAAGAAACGCAGAGTATCAAATGGACCGCGCTTGGTTTTGCCATTCCAACGGCGGCGGGCATTGCCGTCTGCTTCCTGGTAGCCAATACCGCCCGGCTTCTCGGGATAGCGTAAATCGATCGGCTTTTTCAAGATTTTTCCCGCCATATCTTCCGGACCAGTCCGGCAACCTGCCGAAAAGAAAATGTGGTCGCACTTCGCGGCCCCTTGTCAGCCGCGATCCGGCGATGGCATGTTTTTTCCGCCCGGCCTCCATGCGGTCAGAAGGGATGATTGAGGACGGCCCGGATCCCGCCGGGGGACAGGTTCAGGACAAGCTTGTCCGGAAACCGGACTTCCCGGAGAAGCGCGAACGCCTCCTCAAAGCGCCCCACGTCGTACCAGATGTGGGCGTCGCTCCCCAGAACGACGGGCTCCCGGTATTTTTTGCAGGCTTCCAGAAGCCGGGCGGCGTTTTTTCTGCCGTCAATCCGGGTGGAGCCCGGAACAAGAGAGGAGTTGTTGAGCTCCAGCGCGGCCCCGCGCTCCTTTGCGCCCGGGACGAGCGCCTCGTAGTCGACCGGATACCGGCTGTCATCGGGATGGCCGAGGATCTTCACATAGGGGTTTTCCGCCGCATGAAGAAAAGCTTCCGTATTCTGCCGGGCGGTTCCGCTCCGGATGCAGGGAGTATGAAGGCTTGCGATGACGTAATCAAGCTTCTTCAGCTGATCCTCTTCCACATCGACCGTTCCGCCGAAATCGCAGATATTCGCCTCGATGCCGCAGAAAATCCGCACGCCCAGCACGGATTCGTGCACGACCTTATAATTGGTGAAGAAGACGGGATGGGCGGAGCCGGGCATTTTTTCCGCGTGGTCGCTGGTACCCATCCCCCACAGTCCTTTTCTGCCCGCCTCCTCGATATTTTCTTTCAGGGTGCTGTACGCATGGCCGCTTGCCAGCGTATGCGTATGCAGATCAAACAGGGCCTTCAAACGGTTTCCTCCCTTTCCGTCAGGACGACCGTTTCGTCCAGAGCATAATTTTGATTGAGGGGGGCGTAGACCGTGATCAGCCCCCCGGAGCTTTCCACCGAATAATGGATCTCCCTTCCGCAATACTGCCGATTGATAATTTTCCCGGGAATTCCGTTCCCTTTCTTTGCGATCGTCAGCTGGTCGGGCCGAAGCGGGAAGATGCCGAGCTTTTTTAGCTCCGGCCGGATTCCCCTATCCTTCCAGCGGGCCAGGGAATTTTCCTCATAGAACGTATCCTGCTCCCACGTCCCGCGGATGAGGTTGTATTTCCCCACGAATGTCGCGGCGAACGGCGTTTTGGGATGCAGGAAGATCTCCTGCGGGGTGCCCGCCTGTTCCACTTTTCCGTCTTTCATGATCATCATGCGGTCCGCCATCGCGAGCGCCTCGCTCTGGTCGTGCGTCACATACAGGATGGTCGCCCGGGTCATCCGGTGGATGTCCTGGATTTCCTTTCTCATGCTGATTTTCAGCTCGGCGTCCAGCGCGCTCAGCGGTTCGTCCATCAGCAGGATTTTCGGCTTCGTGATGATGGCCCGCGCGAGCGCGACCCGCTGCTTCTGTCCGCCGGAAAGCTCGTCGGGGTATCGGTCCGACAGGGCGAGGAGGCCGACGCCGGAAAGCGTACGGTCCACCAGCCGCATTTTTTCCGCCGCGTCCATCGAGGCGTATTTTTTCCTCAGCAGAGGGAACTCGGCGTGCTGGCGGACCGTCATGTTCGGCCAGAGCGCGAAGGACTGGAACACCATCCCCAGATTCCGCCGCTCCACCGGGAGGCTGTAATCCGGGGAGGAATAAAGAGCGCCGTTCAGCAGGATGGAACCGCCAGACGGATGTTCAAAGCCGCCGACAAGGCGCAGCAGCGTCGTTTTTCCGCAGCCGGAGGGGCCGAGGATACAGAGGAACTCCCCATCCTCGATTTCGAGCGACACGTCCGACAGCGCGGCCGTTTTGCCATATTCTTTTGACAGATGACTGATTTTTAAGCTCATGAAGCCGTTTCCTCCATCTTCTTCAGCGTTTCGGATCGATAAGAGCCCGCTTCCCCCGGACTGCGCTGAGCCGCATCGCCCTTTTTCCGGCCGGCTCCGCCGACGCGCTGGACAAGGCCGTAGCCGCAGAGGATCAGAATGACGATCACGACGGAAAACGCATAGGCAAGGTTGTAGTCCCCCGACTGCTGAAAATCAAAGATCGTCAGCCCGATCGTTTTGGTCCCGGCAGCCGCCAGGATGGACGAAAGGGTCATTTCCGTCAGGGAGGACACAAAGATCAGGAGGGAGCTGGAGATCGTCTGCCGGAAAAGCAGGGGGATCAGGATCCGCTGCCACATCCGGGCCTTTCCGCTGCCGGACACGCGGGCCGCCTCCTCCAGCGCCGGATGAACGGAGAGCATAGCCGCCGAGCTCCCCTTGATCTGCACGATCAGATACCGCGTGATATAGGCTACGACCAGAATCCGGAGGCTGCCGTAAATGCCGGGGATCATGGACCAGTGGAAGATCATGGCGAGGGCCAGCACGATCCCCGGAATCGCATAGGTCAGCGAAGCGCACGATTCCAGAAGGCGGATGTGCGCCCCTCCCCCGTGGGACTTTCCGTAGGCGGCCACCGTACCGACGACGATACAGACCGCGCAGGTGATCAGCGCGAGGAACAGGCTGTTGCCGATGGCGCGGATCACGCCGTCGCTGGTGAAGACGAACTCATAGTTCCGCAGGGTCAGGTTCGCGGCGGAAAACCGCCGCCCGTAAAGGTCCTGAAAAGAGGCGGCCGTCATCGTGACGAGGGGGACGAGATCCAGCACCGCAAAAACGGCAAGGCTGGTCCATTCCACAGCCCTGCGCGCCCCGCGGCCCAGAACGATGCGCGCCGAAAAATCCGGGCGGATGCTCTCCGACCGCTTCGTTTTCCGCGCAAAGACCGACATCGCCGCCGAGCCGGAAACAGCCACGACGGACAGCAGAACCGAAAGCGCTGCCGCAAGGGAGAACGAATCCGGCCCGAAGCCGATCGCCTTTTCATAGATATAGGTGCTGAGCACGGGGATGGATGCCGGAATCCCGAGGAATGCGGGAACGGCAAAATTGTCGACGCAGGCGAGGAACGCAAGCACGCAGCCGCCGGCGATAGCCGGCCTGGCCTGAACCAGGTCGATCCGCCACAGGGTTTCCCAGCGGCCGCAGCCGGAGGCCCGGGCGGCCCATTCCAGTTCCCTCGGTATCTTCCGCAGCGTGTCGACCGTCGTCAGGTAGACGAGCGGAACGTTGCACAGGCCCAGGACGAAAATGATGCCGCCCAAAGAATAAAGGCTGATGGCCGGCAGGTGAAGAAGCTGCAGAAGCCGGTTGGCTCCGCCGTTCTGTTCCAGCAGACTGGTCCACGAGATGGTGACAACGTAGGATGGCAGGATAAAAGGGACCAGCGCCAGCAGCTCCAGCAAGCGCTTCCTCTTGATGTTCAGGTAGGCGACGAGGAAAGCCAGCAGAACGCCGAAGACGGCCGACAGGGCCGTGGACGCCACAGAGATGGCGACGGTATTCCCAATGGCCCGAAGCGTCCGCGGCTCCCGGAACAGCTCCAGGTAGTTTCCGAACCCGTAACCGGCGTTCTGCGTCACGCTCATCAGCGCCAGACGGAACAGCGGCAGAAGAAAGACAAAAGCAACGGCGGCGCAGCCGGCCGCCTGAACGAACCAATTTCTTTTTTTCATTCCGTTGAATCTCCAAAGAGCCGCGGAGAAAAACCGCGGCCCTGTTTTTTGGGGTTCCGTGCGTCAGCCGAAAAGCCTGCTGAACTGTTCCTTGTCGCTGTCGCGCGTCTTCACGAGCTCCGGCAGGTTATAGGTCAGGTTCTTGATGTCGTCGACGGTTTTGAAGCCCTCCGGCGCCTTAACGCCGGACCGGATCGGCGTGTAGCCGATCTCGGAAGTGGCCTGCTGTCCGTCGTCGGACAGGATAAAGTCCACGAAGGCCTTGGCGAGATCCGCCTTTTTGGTGCTCTTGACGATCCCGATCGGCTCCGTGACGGTGAGGGACCCTTCGCTCGGATAGATGAAATCGACCGGAGAGCCCTTCGCCTTCTCGCGCAGCGCCATATAGTCGACGATGATGCCGCAGGACTTCTGGCCGGCGAGAACCGCTTTCTGCACCGTGCCGTTCCCCTTCTGGACGGAGACGTTGTTCGCCTTCAGGGCCTTGTAAAAGTCCCATCCGAGCCCTTTTGTCCTGGTGAGGACTCCGAGGTTGTACGCCGCGGCGCCGGAATACAGCGGGCTCGGCATAACCAGCTGGTCCTTATACTCGGCGCCCGTCAGGTCGTGATAGCCGGCGGGGGCTTTTTTCACCATGCCGGTATTGATCATGATGCCCGTCGAGATGATTTTCGTGCCGGTATAAGTGTGGTCGGCGTCGTAGTAATCGCTCTTGATGCCGCTGAGCTCCGGGGATTCGTAGCTCATCAGAAGGCCTTCCGATTTCAGCGACTCAAACGTCGCCGCGTCCGCCACCAGAAGGACATCGGCCTGCACCGACCCGGCCTTTTTCTCCGCGAGGATCTTGCTGACCACTTCTTCGGTCCCGCTGCGGAAGACGTTGACCTTGATGTCCGGCTGTTTTTGATTGAACGCCTCGATCAATGCCTTGATGTCCTCCTCGGGCTGAGAGGTGTAAACCGTCATGTCGCCCTTCAGGGTCTCCTGCTGCTGCGACGGCGCGGCCGAATTCTGCGCGGACGGCGCGCTCTGGGAGGAAGCGGCCCCTCCGGAACACGCCGCGAAGCTGGCAGCCATGCAGAGGGCAAGTATGCCGGCTGCGATCTTTCTTTTTGCTTTCATTTCATACACTCCTTTAATTTCTGGATACAGTTCATGTTTTCCTGAAGCATGCCATATTGGTTCGTGCTGTCGAAGCCTTCCACCACCATCGGAAGGTTTCGGCTTTCCAGCAGCGGCCACAGCTTTTGAAAGGAAAAATCGCCGTCCGGAAGGGCGGTGTGGTACTTTTGGCCCCGGCGGTTGCTGATGTGGAGCTTGGAGATCCCCGGAAGGTTCCGAAGAAAATCCAGCAGCTCCGCTTCGCCGGAACAGTGCGCCGTATCGACCGTATAGGAAAACTCCCGGAACAGGCCGCGGGTCAGCTCCTGCACGGACGCCCGCGTCGTCATCAGCTCTTTCGGGATTTTCTCCATGATTTCCAGAGAGACCGCCACGCCGCTGTCCCGGCCGTATCGGAGGATCTCGCGCAGGCCCTCGTAGGCGAGCTGCTGAAAATAAGGACGGTCTCCGCGAAAAGATTCGCGGGGCGGGTGCACGGTGACCTCCGCCGCGCGCAGCCTGGCCGCCAGATCGATGGACCGCTTGATTTCGCCGAGCGAAGCCGCGCGGATGCGCGGGTTCAGGGAAGCGAAATTCAGGTCCCAGCTTTTGCTGTGCACAAAAAGCCGAAGCGGGCAGCGCCCCAGAAGCTCCAGACATTCGTCCGCGCCGTACCCGCGGCTCTCAAACTGCTGCGCCCACAGCTCGATTCCCTCCGCCCCGAACTCGCGCGCCGCCCGGAAAATTTCCGGAAGCGACGCGTTCCACATCAATGTCGACGAAAAATAGATATTCTTCAAGACCGTTTCCTCCTAAAGCCAGAATTTATCATAGGCCCGTTTCGTTAAATGCAGGTTATTGCCCTGTTATGTTTGCATTAATAATTTGCATAAAAAATTTAATGAAAAAAATCTTTCATTTTTGAGGAATCCCGCCTATAATAGAAGCGGAAAAGAAAACAGGAGGCGGATACGGATGATAGACCTGTCCGATATCGATCAAAACAACTTTACCAAAGCGGACCACCTGATCCTGAATTACCTGATGAGCCACGGGGCCGCCGTCTACTGCGAGACGGCGAGCGACATCTCCGGAAAAATCGGCGTGAGCTTTTCGACCGTCAGCAGGTTCTGGTCGAAGATCGGGTACGCGAATTTCAAGGAATTCAAAAAGGCGCTGATCGAACAGAATGATACAACACCCGTGTCAAAAGTGAAAAACACGCTCTCGTCCCTGAACGATTCCGACCGCACGACCTCCGAGCTGATTGTAAAAAACATCGAGGCGCTGGAAAAAACGCTGAAGCTGATTTCCCCGGAGGCGGTGGAAACGGCGGCCCGTCTGGTGACCAAAGCGCAGAGAATCTATGTTTTCGCGCCGGACGCTTCCCACGGCATCGCCCAGGTGATGCGGTACCGCCTGCGGAGATTCGGGATCGAGCTGATTTTTTTCGAAGGGGGCTCCTCCCTGTATGAATCACTGAACAATGTGCGGAAGGAGGACCTTGTCATTCTCTTCTGCTATAGCCGCGTTCTGGCCGAGACGTCGGTTCTGATGCAGCAGAGGCGGCGCGTGGGGTTCCCCTGCGTCGTCTTCAGCGACCTGCTGTCCGACGGGCTTCAGGAGGCGGAGGCTTTTCTTTACTGTTACCGGGGGGAGCCGACGGAATATCATTCCATGGTGGCGCCCATGGCCGTTGTGGACAGCCTGATCATAAAAATCGCCATGAAATCGGATGATTTCATGGCGAAGATTGATCAGCTGAACGACCTGAGAAATCGGTATCAGAAATATATCCACCGGTGATCCCGACGGCCGGTTCTCCCCCGCGCCGCCTCTGCCGCGGCCGCCCGCTTCCGGCTCCGATCCCCGCGATCCGGGCTGGCGGCGGAAAACAGGGATGAAAAAACGGCCTGCCCATTTCTGTTCAAGCCGTCCTTTTCCCTATAAATTTTCTTCCCGGATGATCGCATTGCCGGATAAGATGCAGAATAAACCCGGCTCCGCAATCACAAGTGGAATTGCTGTAAAACGCGGTTCGAGGAATTGTCTAAGCTGCATACAGGGGTTATTCCGCAAAAGCATCTTGGCCGATCCGCTGTTTTTCAATCTTTGATCTCGAAAGAATATTCATCCGGATCAACCGGGAGCTTTTCCGAATCCATATGATCGATGCTGATATAACGGCCCTTTTCGATCATTTCCAGCATGGCGTCTATCTCCCGTCGCTCGCCCTGGGCCTCCACCGTCACGCTGCCGTCCGGCTCATTTTGCACCCACCCGGCAAGGCCCAGCATCTGTGCGGCATGATAGGCCCTGAAACGGAAACCGACCCCCTGCACATAACCGGTAAAGCGATATCGTATTCTGATTTTCATATTGCTGTCTTTCAAGAATCAACTCCGTTTCGGATGAGCTTCCTGCTGATTGATTGTGATGTGTATTTGCTGCGCCGGATTTGTTTCAACCCTGTCCGAGCAATCGGATTTTTTCGGCGCGGGTCAGTTTTTTCAAAGCCGCCTCGCGTTTCAGCGCCTCGCTTTTGGTTGCAAAGCATTCCTGGTAAACCAATTCGACCGGCAGACGGGAGCGGGTATATTTTGCGCCCTTTCCGCTGTTATGCACGGCGGCGCGGCGGCGCGGATCGGTCGTATACCCGCAGTAAATCGTGCCGTCCGCGCAGCGCAGCAGATAAGTATAATGGAACTTCCCGGTTTTCATTTTGAGCTTTCAGTCTTTCATCGTTTTGACATAAAATTTTCTGGTGCGCGGGCCGTCAAATTCGCAGAAATAGATTCCCTGCCATGTGCCCAAAACAAGCCGGCCGTTCTTTACGATCACCGTCGCGCTCGACCCGACACAGCTCGCCTTTAAATGCGCGGCCGAATTGCCCTCGGCATGGCGGAAGTCCGGGCGATCCGGCAGAGCGCGGGAAAGCCCCAGCAGAATATCGTGCACGACATCCGGATCGGCGTTTTCATTGATCGTAATGCCCGCCGTCGTATGGGGACAGTATACGACACAGATCCCGTCTTTTATTCCGCTTTTTGCCACCGACTTCTCCGCAAGCCCCGTGATATCCGTGAAGCCCTCCGTGTCCGTCTGCAGTCTATATTCATCCAGCATGTCGTCGATTTCGGCTTGTATCGTATCCGGAATTTTAGCCGTCTCATCCCTCAGTGTAGCGGTACCGTCATGCAGTTCGGCCACACCGTCATAAAGCTCTCCGATACCATTCCCGAATGAGGATAACCCGTTATGAAAATCGGCGTAACCGGAGGATAATTTGCCGACACCGTTTAGATAGTCCTTCAGCCCGTTGTGGAACGCCGTATAGTTTTTATCCAATTCCGACAACCCTGTCGAGAGCTTCTCCAATTGCCGCATCATATCCATACCGGACAACGAATCGCTTATTTTTTGCGACATATCATCCAGCGCATCTGAAATCGTATTAACGGAAGCGGATAGCGTGTCTATTGTGGAACCTACGGCGTCAAAAGCGCCTTTCACCTGGTGATAGGTACCCTTAACGGTTTGCCCTGCCGTATACGAAGCGATTAGCTGATCCAGTAAACCATGTTGACCCGGGTCGGTTTGGGCATATAGCGCCGCAATTTGTTCCGGAGGGATCGCTGTGTCCGGAATCCCCTGTATGGCTCCATCCAATGCCGCATAGGCCGATGTAAAGCCATTCTTTAACGCAATCAAACCGTCCGATATACGATCCAGTCCATCGGCCAATTGGGACAGGCCCTGTGGAAGCCGGGTCATATCGCCCAAATCCATTTCTCCGGAGGAGCTGCCAAAAGCCGAAGCAATCTGCGTCAAAGCACCGCCGATCTGTGAGGACGCCTGCAGGAGCTGCCCGGAATTGTCACTTAGCCCGGAAAGGCCGACTTTCATATCCGATGAGCCGTTTGTTAATTTTTCGGCGCCGGTCTTTAATTCGGCTGCGCCATCCTCCAACTCGCCTACGCCGTCATTCAAATCGGAGACGGCATCGGACAGCTCGGTAAAATCATTGATCATGCTGTCCGTATCCGGCAATTCCATGTTCATGGAGAAAGGCATGGCGGAAATATCCATTCCGGTCATGGTAAAGTCCTTGACTGATCCACCTATGGAAATATCCGCATCTTTGCCCGGCATTACCGTATATGCGATGACTTTATTTTTACCGGCGCTGGCCATCGTAGCGCCCGGCGCTTTGATGTCGCCGCATTTTTCTGTGTCCAGGGTTACGGAGATTTGCAGAACATAATTTTCATAGAAAGCAGGATGCAAAGCGTTGTTTTGTTTTGTCCGGATATGGATTTCAAGTTTGCCGGATTTTCCGGCAAGCTTTTGCGGCGCTGTTTTAACGCCGTCCAGAGAGTCATACAGGACTTCGGCGCTGTCCGTGATTTTTCCGGTGTTTGGATCCTCTTTCATGCTGTAAATGCCCCAGGCGGAACCTGCAATCATTTAAGCCCGCTCATTTTAATGCCTTCCACCAATTGGTTCTGCAGGAAGAAGAAAATGATAGCAACAGGCAAAA
>ENA-UOOK01004722-UOOK01004722.1-fermentation-metagenome-genome-assembly--contig:-NODE-4722-length-14336-cov-3.468315_pt1 | contig 14336 bp, 13 predicted proteins | sample MGYA00245777_ERZ724023 | MGnify/ENA primary metagenome ERZ724023 (study PRJEB28704, sample SAMN03018312) | fermentation metagenome | biome: anthropogenic terrestrial biome; feature: soil; material... | reverse complement strand
CCATCTCGCCGGACAAGTTGTTCTGAAATCTGCCTGCTCTCTGATTCATATCATTCTTGCTCCTTTTCAATGAAATAACTATCCATATTCTATGCTTATTATTTCCGAAAATCAAGAGTTTAAGAAATAAATGAATAAAATAATAGCATATTTTATTTTTAATCGCCAATATGAAATTATGAATAGAGCTGCAAGGATGCAGAGCCTTTTACTGAGAGTGCTGTTGAGGTAAGAGAAAGGCAAAGCTCCAATTGAGCCGTCGATGCCGGCAGGTGCGGGTGTGACGTTACAGGCGGGCGGGCAGGCGGTTAACCGCGCCTTCCAGCCGGTCGAGGGCCTGTTTCAGGAAGGCCCTGGGACAGGCGATGTTGATGCGCTGAAACCCTTCGCCGCCGGCGCCGAATAGGGTGCCCGGGTCAAGCCACAGCCCCGCCCGGTTTTCCACGAAGTCTTCCAGCTTTTTGTCATCCAGCCCAAGGGCGCGGCAATCCAGCCAGGCAAGGTAGGTGCCCTCCGGTTCGACGAGCCTGATCTGCGGCAGTTTCTCGAGGAGAAAGCCCCGCAGGAAATCCAGATTGCCGGCAAGATACTGCTTCAGATCTTCCAGCCATTCGCCGCCGCCGGCATAAGCCGCCTGACAAGCTATGATCCCCATGATGCCGGGCTGGCTGTATCCGCATTTCCAGATCTCCCGGCGGAATTTTCGCCGGATCTCCGCGTTTTCGATAAAAATATTGGAAATCTGCAGGCTCGCAAGGTTGAACGTCTTGGTCGGCGCCGTGCAGGTGACCGCAATTTCAGAAAACGAAGGGCGGATGCCGGCGAACACAAGATGCCGGTGTCCCGGATAAGTGAAATCCGCATGGATTTCGTCGGATACGACGATCACGTCATGTTTCCGGCAAATTTCGCCCAGCCGGACGAGCTCGTCCTCCGTCCACACCCTGCCGACGGGATTATGCGGGCTGCACAGGACAAACAGCTTCACCCCGTTCCGGATAATTTTCTGTTCAAAGTCCTCAAAGTCAATCAAGTATTTCTCCCCGGAGGAAACCAGCTGATTGACGACCAACTTCCGTCCGTTGACGCGCACGGACTCGGAGAACGGATAATAGACCGGCTGCTGAATGAGTACGGCGTCCCCCTTTTCCGTGAGGGCGCGGATGGCGGTGGTGACGGCGAAAACGACACCGGGCGTTTTGACCAGCCATTCCGGCCGGATGTCCCAGTCGAACCGGTTGAAAAACCAGTTGTGAAGGACTTCAAAATAATCGCCCTTGCTCTCCGAATAACCGAAGATCCCGTGCCGGCTCTTTTCCACCAGGGCTTCCGTGACGCAGGGGGGCGCGGGGAAATCCATGTCGGCCACCCAGAGGGGCAGGATCCCGTCAGGTTTTCCGCGCTCGGAAGCAAAATCGAATTTTATGGAGTTGGTATTTCGGCGGTCGGTTATTTTGTCAAAATCATACTTCATGGTCATGGCCGCACCTCCAAAGCATGCTCCAAATCGGAGATGAGATCCTCCGCGCTTTCAAGACCCACGGAGAGGCGCAGAAGCCTTTCATTGATGCCTTTTGCCTCCCGCTCCTCTTTCGGGACGTCCGCGTGGGTCTGAAGCATGGGGTAGGTGATCAGGGTTTCCACCCCGCCGAGGCTTTCGGCAAATTGGATCAAAGATACATGGGAAAGGATCCGCTTTGCCGTCTCCCCGGAGTCCGTTTCAAAGGAGATCATGGCGCCGAAACCGGTCGCCTGCCTTTTGGAAATCTCATAATCGGGATGGGAGGGAAGCCCGACATAATATACTTTTTTCACTTTCGGCTGCGCGAGAAGCCAGCGGGAAATCGTCATGGCGGTTTGCTGCTGCCGGTCCATCCGGACGGCCAGGGTCTTGATGCCGCGAATGAGCAGCCAGCTGTCAAAAGGGGAAAGACAGCCTCCGGTTGTCTTATAGATAAAGCGCAGCCGTTCCGACAAACTGTTGTCGCTGACCACCAGAAAGCCGGCCAGGGTGTCGTTGTGACCGCCCAGAAATTTCGTCCCGCTGTGGATCACGATATCGGCGCCCAGCGCAAGCGGTTTCTGATAATAAGGCGTCAAAAAGGTATTATCCACGATCAGCAAAAGACCGTGGCGCTTTGCCAGAGCGGAGACCGCCGCGATGTCCGTGACCTGCATCATCGGATTGGTCGGCGTCTCAATCAATACGGCCTTCGTCTGCGGCCGGATGTGGGATTGGATCTGCTTCAGGTCCGAAGTATTGACAAAATCAAACGCAATTCCGTTTTTTGTCGAAATATTGCGGAACAGCCGGTAGGAGCCCCCGTAAAGATCATCGGAGGCGATCACATGGTCCCCCGGTGAGAACAGCTCCATAAGCGCGCCGATGGCCGACATCCCGCTCGCAAAGGCCATGGCGTCCGTACCGCCTTCCAGTTGTGCAACCGTCTTTTCCAGATGCTCCCTTGTGGGATTCTGGAGTCTGGAATAATCGTAGCCCGTGCTCTGTCCTACACCCGGATGCGCGAAAGTCGCCGTCTGAAAGATCGGCACACTGACTGCGCCGGTTCGGTCATATCTGTCGGGATTGCCATGTATGCAAAGAGTGCTGAAATCCATTTTTATTCTCCTATCTGCCGACAGAAAGGCATACTCCGGACGGTATATGTTTTTCTTTTTGCCGCGTAAAAAGTTGATTTTTACCTGCAACCGCAGGGAACAATAGTGCGGTAAAATTTTTAAATGAAGAACATAAAGCCCTGCTCCGTTTTATGCTTTTCCGCTTCGGTCACTAAATCATACAGCGTAATTTGTGTTAAAGTGCCTTTGACTGCATTGTCAAGCACATCGAACGCAGATAACCGCATGGCCGCCTCGATATCCGGAGCCTTATCCTGTACGGTTTCCTCCGCGGGTTCGAACAGGGAAAGCTCCACGGCGGACAAAACGTCCAAAACGGTTATCTGCCCCGGCATTCGTGTAAGCTGATAACCGCCCTGGGCCCCCTTTATGGAATTGACAATACCGCCTCTTTTCAGGAGGGAAAAAACCTGCTCCAGATAGATCTTGGAGATCCCCAGTTTCTCGGAAATGCTGATAACGGTGATATATTCGCCGTTATTGTAGTTTTCGGCCATGCTGATCATGGCGGCCAGCGCGTAGCGGCCCTTTGCAGAAATTCTCATGTTTTAATCTCCATTTCATACTTATATAATATGTATTAAATGATATTGGAAAACGGAAGGATTGTCAAGAGTTTATTCTTTCCGCTTATTTTTCCTGCATATTTTGTAAAAAAATTTTTACAATACTATTGACAAAAACCAAGTTTGATAATATGATAAATATATCATATTAAACATATATGATTAAACATATATGATCAAACATATATGAATACTGTTTTTCAATAAAATAAAAATATATGGAGGTTAGTATTATGGCGAAAGTTTACAAGAATCTGACCGATCTGATCGGCAAGACCCCGCTGCTGGAGCTGAAGAACTACGAGAAAAAGCATGGACTGAAGGCTACGGTGATCGGAAAACTGGAATACTTCAATCCGGCGGGGAGCGTAAAGGACAGGATCGCAAAATCGATGATCGAAGATGCCGAAAAAAAGGGACTCCTGAAACCGGGCTCCGTGATCATCGAGCCTACCAGCGGCAATACCGGCATCGGTCTTGCATCCGTCGCGGCGGCGCGAGGATATCGCATCATCATTACCATGCCGGAGACGATGAGCATTGAACGGCGGAATCTGTTAAAGGCTTATGGCGCCGAGCTTGTCCTGACGGAAGGAGCAAAGGGCATGAAGGGTGCCATCGCCAAAGCGGACGAGCTTGCGAAGGAAATTCCGCATTCCTTTATCCCGGGACAATTCGTAAATCCGGCAAATCCTGCCATTCATCGGACGACCACCGGCCCTGAGATTTGGGAGGATACCGACGGAAAGGTAGATATCTTTATCGCCGGCGTCGGCACCGGCGGTACCATCACAGGAGTCGGTGAATATCTGAAATCCAGGAATCCGAACGTAAAAATAATTGCAGTCGAGCCGGCAAGCTCCCCGGTGCTTTCGAAAGGGACGCCCGGTTCACACAAGATCCAGGGCCTCGGTCCGGGATTCGTACCGGAAGTTCTCAACACGAAGGTCTATGAAGAGATCATACCGGTTGAGAATGAGGATGCATTTGCGGTCGGCAAAGAGCTTTCCAAAACAGAAGGCCTGCTTGTCGGCATTTCATCCGGTGCCGCGCTCTGGGCGGCAACCGTGGTAGCCAAGCGCCCGGAAAACGAAGGAAAGACAATTGTCGTTCTGCTGCCGGATACCGGTGAACGATATCTCTCCACTCCGCTCTTTTCCGATTAAACCGACATGAGTGAACCCCTCTCATAAATAAACTCCAACAAAGCCGTGTTCGAAGGAACACGGCTTTGTTGGCTTCTGCCGCAGAACAGATTTGCGGTCCGATGGACTTCTTTTGCCCTTATCGGACTGCCGGGTTGCCGGATCGGATTGATTCGATTCGTTCCTCTTGACAACCCATCGGTGCGGAATATATTATAGTCAATAGGATTGATTCTGTCGCGAAATGAGCTGCTGCCGATAACGAAGGATGCCTTAGCCTTCATTGCGCAACGCGGCTTCGGCGGAATGCGTTGTTGCAGCAGAATCTTGAGATAAGGAGAGAAAGATGGATCCGTTACACAGAAAGTATGAAAACCTGAAAGAAAACCTGAAGAGTCAGGGTATCGGACCGGCAGCATAAACGAAACGCTGCATTTATAAAAAAATTGAAAACCCCTCTTGACATTTTTTGCAGGAGGGGTTATATTGATACAAATTATATATTAACTATATATGAATAATATGCTATGAAGAAAGAAGGAGAAAACCTATGTCCGAGAGAAAACTAAGATTTGAAACGCTCCAGGTCCATGCAGGCCAGGAAAAGCCGGATCCTGCAACCGATGCGAGAGCGGTCCCCATTTATCAGACTTCGTCCTATGTTTTTGCGGATTCCGCACAGGCAGCCGGACGATTTGGACTCAGCGAAACGGGCAACATCTACTCGCGCATCATGAACCCGACTTCCGATATCTTTGAAAAGCGTATCGCCGCCCTCGAAGGCGGGATCGCCGGGCTGGCGACCGCAAGCGGGGCCGCGGCCGTCACCTATGCGATTCTGAATATTGCCGGTACGGGCGATCATATTGTTTCCGCCAACACGCTGTACGGAGGCACATATAATCTTTTTGAGCATACCCTGAAGGATTTCGGAATCGACGTCACCTTCGTGGATCCCGATGTGCCCGGCAGCTTTGAGCGTGCCATCCGCCCAAATACCAAGGCGCTTTTTGCCGAGACCCTGGGGAACCCCAATTCCAGTCTCATCGACATAGAAGCCGTGGCCGATCTCGCCCATAAGAACGGAATTCCCCTGATCCTCGACAATACGTTTGCCACGCCTTATCTGCTCCGTCCCATCGAGTACGGCGCCGACGTCATCGTTCACTCGGCCACGAAGTTCATCGGCGGGCACGGCACCTCCATCGGCGGAGTCATTGTCGACGGCGGCAAGTTCGATTGGGCGGCATCCGGTAAATTCCCGGGGCTTTCCGAACCGAATCCGAGCTATCACGGCGTACGCTTTACCGAGGCGGCCGGCGAAGCTGCCTACATCACCAGAGCGAGGGTCATTCTTCTACGGGATACCGGCGCTACCTTAAGCCCTTTCAACTCCTTCCTGTTTTTACAGGGGCTTGAAACGCTTTCTCTCCGGGTGGAGCGTCATGTGGAGAATACCCTCAAGGTCATCGACTTTTTAAAGAACCATCCCAAGGTGGAGAGGGTCAACCATCCTTCCCTTCCGGAAAGCCCATATTATGGCCTGTATCAGAAATACTTTCCGAACGGCGGCGGTTCGATTTTCACCTTTGAGATCAAAGGCGGCGCGGAGGAAGCCAAGGCATTTATCGATAAACTGCAGATATTCTCCCTCCTTGCCAATGTAGCGGACGTCAAGTCCCTGGTGATCCATCCCGCCAGCACGACCCATTCCCAACTGAGCGGAGAGGAGCTTCTCGGATCGGGAATCAAACCGAATACCATTCGCCTTTCCATCGGCACCGAGCATGTCGATGATCTGATCTACGATCTGGACCAGGCGTTCCGGTCGGTATAAACTGTGCCGCTGGCGGCGGCAGAACGGAGGTCAACATGACGGAATCAATAAACCGGGAAAAAGCCTGGCAGCTTCTTCGAAAATACAATCAGGATCCTTTCCATATTCAGCATGCCCTGACAGTCGAGGGTGTTCTGAAGTGGTATGCCGTAGATCAGGGGTTTGGAGATCAAGCGGATTACTGGGGCATCGTAGGCCTTCTGCATGATATCGATTTTGAACGGTATCCGGACGCCCATTGCATCAAAGCGCCCGAATTGCTTCGGGAAGGGGGATTCGGCGAGGACGTGATCCATGCGGTTTGCAGCCACGGCTATGAACTGACGGTGGATGTCAGGCCGGAGCATACCATGGAAAAGGTGCTGTATGCGGCGGATGAGCTGACCGGTCTGATCTGGGCGGCGGCAATTATACGCCCGTCAAAAAGCGTTCAGGATATGAATGTGAAATCCGTGAAAAAGAAATATAAGAGCGCCAATTTTGCGGCGGGCTGTTCCCGTGAAGTGATAGAGAAGGGTGCCGCGATGCTTGGCTGGAGCCTGGAAGATCTGATCGAAAAGACGATCCTTGCCATGCGTTCCTGCGAATCCGAAGTCGCGGATGAGATGCAGAAGCTTACGGTAAGCGCAGGGGTCTGACAGTTCGAGAGTACGACAGGAGTTAAACAAAAAAGTCACCTGATCTCTTCAGGTGACTTTTTGCTGTTGATTGTTGATTCCGCTGTAAAAATTCATCCGCCGAAGCCGTGTTGCGGTAAAATCTTTGTTGTTTTCTAACATCCAATTTCCAGCAAATATCTCATTTATCAGCCTCGCTTTTGGGATCTGCGTCCGCCAGGTATACGACTGCGCTTATCATTCTGTGCTCTTTTACTTTGGTGACCTTGATGACCAGCCCATATCCTTCCAGCTCCGGCGTGCTTCCGTCGCTCGGAATGGTTCCCAGGATCCCGAAAACCAAGCCGCCGAAGGTGTCGTAGTCTTCCTCCGGGAGCATTACGCCAAGCTGCTTGGATACGTCGTCCAATGGCGCGGTGCCCTGAATACGCCAGGTTTTGGAATCCAAACGTTCAATCGGCGGAGCTTCCCTTGGCAGGGAGGCATTATCGTCCAGGTCTCCCACCAATTGCTCCAACAAATCGTTCATCGTAATGATTCCGCTCATGCCTCCGTATTCATCGATCACCACCGCAAAGTGCTCCCTTGATTTCTTCATATTGCGGAACAAGATATCCGCATGGGCGGTTTCCGGGACAAAATAGGCTTCCTGTACCGCGTGTTTCATCACCTCGTCACGGGTCCTGTTCTTCAGCCGGAAGTAATCCTTCGTACGCAATACCCCTACAATATTGTCCGGACTTTCCGAACAGACGGGATAGATGGAATGCTTGCTTTCATAAATGGTTTGCTCCCATTGTTCATCGGTTTCATCCAGCCATAAAAGCGAAACCTCCGTTCGATGGGTCATGACCTCCCCAGCGGAGATATCGTCGAATTCAAAGATATTCTGGATCATATCCTGTTCGTCCGGCTGGATGGTGCCTTTTTCCTTGCCCGCATCCAGCATCAGCCGGATTTCCTCTTCCGTGTTCACCTCATTCTCAACTTGGGGGTCTATCCCCAATAACCGCAGGATACCGTTGGTCGATACCGTAAAAAGCCAGATAGCCGGCGTGAATATTTTGGATACTCCATAAATCAGCCCGGACATTTTGAGGGCAATCTGTTCCGCCTTATTCATGGCGAGCCGCTTGGGAACCAATTCCCCGAGCAGCACCGTGAAATAGGTAAGAATGATGGTAATAACGGCAACCGATATGACATCGAGTATGGCGGCAGGAATATGCAATCCCAGTCCCATCAGCCATCCCTCCAGCCGGTCGGAGAAGCTCTGCGAAGCAACGGCGCTGCTCAGCAGATTGACCAATGTAATGCCTACCTGGATGGTCGACAGAAAACGTGACGGCTGCTCGGTCAGCCGGGTAAGCTTTATGGCACGCCTATCCCCTGCGGCAGTAAGCTTTGCAAGCTTATTGTCGTTCATGGAGATAACGGCAATTTCGGCACAGGCAAAAATCGCGTTAAAAAAAATAAAGACGAACTGGAGCAGAAACAACCATAACAAGGGATCGTCCGACAAAAAAATAACCTCCTAAACTATCCTGACTATTGTATTATGCCAATAATAAAAAAACACACAACAACAAGGACAATACTCCATTGCCCCTTTTTCTGTGTGCAGAAAACTCATCTATTGATTTGTGAAAGAAAGCCAACTTGAAATACCATCGTTCGGGGCCCGGTTCAGGGCCAGAAGAATCGTCCACTTCCAATACACCTACCCTTTCATAAAAATAGTATAGCAAAATCTATCATTTTTGTCAACTTGTCCGAAGCATGTTTTGTGAGCAGAAGTTATTATTTGAAAATTTTGAAAATATACGAATTTGCAAAAATTACTTGACAGCGAAAAGGGATTCCGGTATATTACAAACGTACATTGTTACAAGGGTATAACATTCTGCGGAATATTTATATGTTATATTTCTTATGATACGCTGTCCGGGCTGTTCGCAATCCATGCAATCTATAAAGAAAGGCTTTTGCCCATGAAAAAGGTACTGCTTGACAAACTGAAGGAATCCGCCCTGGCCGTTATTCCCATCGGCACGATCATTCTGTTGTTGCATTGGACGATCGCACCGCTGTCGGGTTGGACACTGCCTATGATGCTCATCGGTCTGGCGCTGCTTTTTGTCGGCCTTACGCTTTTTTCCATCGGAGTGGAGATCGCCATGCTGCCTATCGGCCAGCATGTGGGGTCGGCGCTGATTTCGTCCCGCAAACTGCCCTTTATTGCGATCATGCTGTTTATTTTCGGCTTTATCGTAACGGCGGCGGAACCGGATATTTCCGTTCTTTCCGCTCAGGTGGCCTCGATTCCGGATTTCACACTGATCGTCGGCATCAGCGTCGGCGTGGGCGCATTCCTGGTGATCGCCGTGTTGCGGGTAGTTTTCCGCTGGCGTCTGGGGCATGTTCTGGCAATCGCGTATCCTGCCGCTTTCCTCATAGCGCTCTTTTCCAGCGATTATCTCGACATCGCCGTCGATTCGGCGGCGGTCACGACGGGGCCGGTCACCGTACCATTCCTGCTCGCCATCGGCGGAGGATTTGCATCCGTTTCCAGCGACAGGAACACGGAAGGCGACAATTTCGGCATCAGTTCGATCTGCTCCGTCGGCCCCATTATTTCCGTGCTGATATTGGGTATGTTTTTTGATCCCTCCAACACCCGGTATCTTCCTCCGCAGAGCATGGAAGTTGCAAACGTCACCGGTCTGTTCCGTTTGTTTGGTTCCGGTATGTGGCATACCCTGCTGGAGGTTTTGATTATCCTTATACCGATATTGGTGGTGTTTACGATTTTTCAGATTGCGAAATTAAAGCTCTCCCGTGCCGAATTAATCAAAATATTCATTGGGATCGTTTATCTGCTCATTGGTCTCACCATCTTTCTGGCCGGTGTCAACGAAGGCTTTATGCCGGCGGCGACTTCTTTGGGGAAGGCCATCGGACAGCGCCCCGACAACTGGATTCTGATCCCCATATCCCTGGCCATAGGCGCCTGCGTCGTGCTGGCGGAACCGACGGTTTATGTGCTGATCAATCAGGTGGAAAAGATCACCGATGGCGCCATATCGCGCAAGCTGATGCTTTTTGCCATGGCCCTGGGCGTAGGAATCGCCATGAGCCTGTCCCTGCTGCGTATTCTGACGGGCCTTTCCATATGGTGGTTTTTGCTGCCGGGATATTCGATTTCGCTTCTGTTGACCTTTCTGGTGCCTGATATTTTCGTGGGCATTGGCTTTGATTCCGGCGAAGTGGTTACGGGCGCAATGAGCGCGGCGTTTGTGATTCCGTTTGCCATCGGCGTATGCTCGGTGATTCCGGGCCGCAACGTGGTTGTCGATGCGTTCGGCATTGCGGGCATGCTTACCATGATACCGCCCATCATCATACAAACCATCGGCCTTATTTACATCCGTAAGCTGAAAAAAGCAAGGAAGCTGGATGTCGAAGCCATGAAGCATAACGCCGAAATCACGGATGCACAATAAGCGTGCAGAAAGGACAGGATCCATCGTTATGAGATTCGAAAAACACAGCCATCTGGCAATCAGTCTTTTATATGTGATATGCGACCGGGACAAACAGGAGAGAGTCGAAGCGATCCTGGAAAAGTCCGAGACCTTTTTCAACCTGGTTACCTATGGAAAGGGCACGGCAAATTCCAGGATATTGGACTATTTTGGCTTGGGGGAAACGGAGAAGGCAATCTTTTTCATTGCCCTGACCGCGGATACTGGGCAGAAGATTGCGGAGATTCTGGATGCAAAGCTGCAGTTGTCAAAACCGGGGCATGGAATATTGTTTACGACAAATGTGCTTCAGGGATGTTATTATAAGCCTGTTGAGTTTATCAATCATGCAGACGGAGGGATAACCATGCAACAAGATTCACCGCATAATTTGATTATCGTGGTGCTCAACCGGGGATACGGCGAAGATGTAATGGATGTGGCCCGGGCGTCCGGCGCTACAGGAGGTACTGTACTGCATGCACGCAGCTGCGGTACGGCCGGAATGGAAAAATTCTTCGGCGTGACGATCGCCCCGGAAAAGGAGATCCTGATGATTTTGGTTCAGGATACCAATACAAGAGGTATCATGTCCGACATTGCGGAAAAAGCCGGCCCATCCACCGATGCGGGCGCCATTTCATTTTCGCTGCCGGTCAGCGGCGTGAAGGGAATCGAAACGAGGAAAATGAGATAAAAAGCGAAGCTGTTTCACAGAAGATTATTCTTTGATTTGAACCTGAAATTGATTCAACAGTCCGATTAAATCCATTCTGTCCTCCTCATCCATTTTGAAACGGACACCGTATTGATACAAGCCGCTTCCTATTTCCTTCATCCATACGATGGTTCCGGCTAATTTTATTTCTTTCTCCAATATGGTTGCCGTGAACCGGAGCAACAAATCATACTTTTCCGGAATATGCAAATCGGACAGGAAACACAGGCCGCCTCCGCCCATATTTTTGAGCAATACCCGGGTACTGCCGACCCTGACATCTTTTTTATTGTACTTAAGAATTGTCATGGAAGCCTCCAGAAAAAGGGGGAACTCAATACGGAAAAAGCTTCTTTTTTCATAGGCATGAGGTCCGTCTTCCGGACTTGGATAGCAGGTATCTCTGGCGATTAATTTACAGAAATCCGCGTCCGGAATCGGTTTGCAGTACAGGTATCCCTGTCCCGCATAACAATTCAGCTTTTTCAGGAAAGCGAGCTGATCCGCGGTTTCAATGCCTTCCGCGATAACTTTCAGTTTCAGATCTCCCGCCAAATGGATCAGATTCTCAATGATGATCACATTCGTACGATTGCCGGGCAAGCTCTTTACAAAATAACGGTCCAGTTTTACGATATCCACATCCAGCTTGCTTAAATACTCCAGGGAGGAAAACCCCGTTCCGAAATCATCAAGAGCTACCTGTATCCCCAAGCGGCGGAGTTTTTGTATATTGGATACCATAAGGTCATAATCGTCGATCGCATACCTCTCCAGGATTTCAATGATAAGAAAATCCGGGTTCAATCCGTACCCCTTAACGACCTTTCCTATGTTTTCCACAAAATTATCCTGCAGGAATTGCATGCTTGATATATTTATGGATATCCGGATATCCGACAATCCTTTGCTTTTCCATCTTTTGTAATCCCTGCAGACCTGATTCAGCACCAGATCTCCCATTGCCGTAATATACTCGGTCTGCTCCGCAATAGGAATAAAATCCTGCGGCAGCAAGATCCCCTTTGTCGGATGATCCCATCGGATTAACGCTTCCGCAGCCAGGATCTTGTTTGTACTCAGATGGATGATCGGCTGGTAGTGAATTGTAAACTGCTCTTGCTTTATCGCTTCGGAAAAATCATTTTCCAGGCTGCCTTTCTTCCCTTTCTCCGGAATTTCCCTTGTCTCCGCAATAAAGGACGAGGATGTACCGGCTCTGTTATACCTTTTGGAGTTGTTCCATATATTCTTCCACCGCATAGCCACCAAATCGCCTCCTTGCGCATAACGAAAAAAAGTTGCCGCCCGGTGAGGCCGCAACTTTCCAACGTTAAACCATACTACTATTAACATCTGAATTTGGCAACTCAACCATCATAGTGTCTCCACCTTAGACTTGAAGCTTTGCGTCCCTACCTTTCGATAAGTTTGCCTTTTTCAATATATATTCTGTTTTTTATTACAACACAATACATTATATGATAAAGCTCGCTAAATTTCTACTAAAATTTATCACATGATTTTACTGCAAACAAAGGCTGCAAAATTATGGTTTAATCTGCATGGAAGCAAGTGTATAATAGTACTATAGAGAGAGACGCTTTGTCTACATAAGACCAGAAAGGGAAAGGAGTGCTTCGATTGTGAAAAGGAAATATTTCCTATGTCTTTTTTTACTGTTTGTATTCTTCCTGACATCCTGTAGTTTGAACGGACTCACTGGCGATAAGGACAGGACGGATTCCGACCTCCGGCAGACCGGGGAAGCGGCGGGGAATTCGGACCGGGAGCCTGGATCGGAAACCGGAGCTTCGGATCCGGAGGATACGGAGATCGATCTGACGGTAATGGCGAAGGAAGCTTCCGGCGATTCCACAGCGGCGGGTTCTGCTTCCGAACCAACGGACCGAAGCGGCGATCGTACCCCTGTCCGGATGGAGCTGAAACTGTATTTTGCCGACCGTAAAGCGGTGGAGGATGGCAAGCCGGGCCCTTATGGCTTTGTCACTCCGGTTACAAGGCAAATCCCCGCTACCTCCGGCATCCTTACCGAGGCAATCGATGAATTGATCAAAGGACCTCTGTCGGAAGAGGAAGAGGTCGATTCTGTCATGCCGGACACCGCCGAAGTGCGCAAGGTATCCATTCAGGATGGAATTGCGCAGATCGACTTCAACCAGGCTTTTGCACAGGATCATAAAGGCGGCACGCAGGGCGGTTCCATTACCCGTCAGTCCATCGTTTTCACTGCGGCGCAGTTTGATTCCGTGGACGGCGTGTTGGTGACGGTGGAAGGCGAGCCATGGTCCGACGGCCATTTCATCTGGGATACTCCGATCTATGCGGACGAGTTAACCAAAACCTTTGCAGAAAAAACAGAGTAACGCGGGAAGAGCGATTAACCTCTTTTGAGAGATATGCATAGTATGGTGTGGGACCATATATCATTATCTGTTTAAGGAGGTTATAACCATATGGCATACTATAACTACCCCAATGTTCCGGGGAATCCAAACCCATGGTACGGCAATTACGGCAGCAATGGTGTTTCCTATATGAGGGAGCCGATGCCACCGATGCCGCCCTATCCTCCGGAACCACCGATGCCCTGCCCGCCGATGCCTTGTCCGCCGATGCCGCCGATGCCTTGTCCGGAGCCGCATCCGATTCCCCCGATGCCCTGTCCGAAGCCACCGCCCTGTCCGGAACCAGAGCCGATGCCGCCGACGCCTTGCCCTCAGCCTGAAGTAGATTACTATACGTATCCGATCAATCTGGAGGAAGCGTTGCATCTGATTGAAGAAGCGGTAATGGATGAACGTCATGACGAGATGTTTTACGAATGTATCCTGAAAATGGCTCCTGCCGAAGACAGGCCAATCATTGAAAGCATACGCGCAGATGAGAGAAAACACAACCAACTGTTTCGCACCATCTATTGTGAACTGACCGGTCATGTTCTTCCGGATGCCCCCAAAGTGGAATTCAAGCCTCCGAAGACATACTGCGAAGGATTGCAGGAGGCTTTCTTCGGTGAACTGGCGGCAGTTGAGAAGTACCGCAGAATCCTGTATGCGATGCAAAGCAGGAGGCATATCAACATGCTGGTGGAAATCATTACCGACGAACAGAAGCATGCAGATAAATGGAATTATCTGTACACCAAAAACGAGTGCTGGGATAAATGCCGCCCGAAGAAATAGCAGAGGAAATTTCACCTTATACACTTTGTAATTCCACTGCAACAAGTCCAATTGCTGCAAAATAACGAAGGACGCCTTAGCCT
>ENA-UOOK01004720-UOOK01004720.1-fermentation-metagenome-genome-assembly--contig:-NODE-4720-length-14339-cov-5.658919_pt1 | contig 14339 bp, 18 predicted proteins | sample MGYA00245777_ERZ724023 | MGnify/ENA primary metagenome ERZ724023 (study PRJEB28704, sample SAMN03018312) | fermentation metagenome | biome: anthropogenic terrestrial biome; feature: soil; material... | reverse complement strand
GTCAGATGCTTGAATTACAAATTTCAACCCTTCTGAATGAAGCGAGGCGAGTTTTCCAGCAGACCCTAATTGAAGATAAACGAAGTCAATTGGCAGTTCTTGGTAACAAGCGGCAGAGCCGAGCGACAAACTACGCCGAGCGGGGTTGAGATCGAGAAAGACCTTTAAAATAATGAGACTTCGTATGCAGATTTAAAGGTAAGATAGTTTATTGCGCGATGGATGTTAAGTGATATTTGATCGAATAACTTGTGGGTTTTCAAACGTGGAATGGTTTCAGCCTTCGTGAGGATACCGCTTTCGAACAGCGCTAATGTGCGATAGAGAGTGTCGTTAGCAACCGCTCCTTTTACTATGTCGAAATCGTGGGGTATGTCGTTATTCCGGTTGTGAATTATAAAATCGAGCCATTCCTTATTTGCAGATGGAAATATCTTTGTTTTTAATTCCGGGATAGCTGCCAAATCGTTGACTGTAGTATATATATTCACCACAGCCTTTTCGCCACCACCCATCCGTTTAGCTTTTATCCCGGCCTACCGTTCTGCTTGCTCCCTGCTTGTTGTTAGGTAAAGGCCCTTCCCAAAGTCGAGTAAACGTTGTTGTTCAAGGATTCGAGGAGATTTAATGATCTTGGTGCTGCCGTGGTAAAGTTCCATTTCTTGAATTTATAAATTGCTCCACTTCGCTCAATATGTAGCTTCTGCTTTGAGTATGCAATACTTCGTATCCTGAGGCAAGATATTCAAGCGCACCTGTTTGAATAAAGTCACTTACGGCCTGCTCTCCTGAAATCCCCTTGAAACTGCGATAGTTTTCGAGACAGAAAAGCTGAAAGGAGTGAACTGGATTTAGTTTTCTTTGAGCATTATACATAGTCGGGCATTATAAGTCTGTTTTCCTCTCTCTCTTCAACCAACATCTGATACAGTTTTTCGACACTTAAATGCCAGATTTTGGTTTCCTCATCTGTCAAAAGAGAGTATAGTTTTGATTCATACAGGTATTGTAAAGCATCTTCAAAGGCTAGTCCCTGTCTGTTAATAATCAGTGCAACAATCTGATGAATTAATATCTCAACGATAGAATTAAACTCTTTTTCTCCCATATTATCAGCATGATAAGCTATTCCAAAGGTAAGGACTCTTTGAAAATAAAACAAGTAGCACTGATGGGGCTGGATGGCAAATGTTTTTGTCCACAGATTAGCGCAGATTATTTTTGTCCACAGATTAGCGCAGATTATTTTTGTCCACAGATTCCACAGATTAACACGGATTTATTTTTATCCACTAATTGGTCATCAAATGGGGATGAACTTTTTTGGGCTGTTAAGGCTTAAAGTAATTTACTATTAACTCGTTTTTAGGTATCTTTGTAAAAATGTGACTACTATGAATAGAACAATATCTATTGAATATCCTGAATCTCTTGCTAATTCATTAAGATTGGAAACAAAGGATTTTAAGAATGAAATTAAAACCAGTTCCTTGATTAAGTTATTCGAATTAGGGCGTGTCTCATCAGGTACAGCAGCTAAAGTGTTAGGAATAACGAGGGTGGATTTTTTAGATCTGTTAGCTAAGTATAATGTGTCAGTATTTTGCGAATCTGATTTAAGAGAGGATGTTATAAATGCTTAAGGTAGTATCTAATACAACGCCACTTATCTCTTTGTTAAAGCTTGGGAGACTTGATGTTCTAAAGGAATTATATCAGGAAATAATAATACCTACCGGGGTATATGAGGAGATTGAAGCCGGAAAAAATAAGTCATTTTATCGTAATTTATCCAAAATCGATTGGGTGAAAATTATTAAAATTGAAAACGAACACGCAACAAGGTATTTTCTAGATTTAGATAAGGGGGAAGCAGAGGCGATTATTTTGGCTACTGAGGTAGGTGCGGATCTAATTATTATGGACGAAAAACTTGGTAGATTTCATGCAAAACATGCTGATTTGAAAGTAACAGGCACAGTAGGAGTCTCAATAAAAGCTAAAAGGGAAGGAATTATAAATGAATTAAAACCTCTTTTGTTCGAGTTAAGAGCTAAAGATGTATGGATTAGGGAGAAATTTATTGATGAAATATTATCCCAAGTGCATGAAAGGTAATCTCCATTATCTCCTATCTAAAGATAAATGGTTATTCAATACTTTATCCACGAATCGAAGATCGACGTAGTCCGCTCGGCTATGCCGCTTTGCTTGCAAAGAATTACACTAATTATTTTTGTCCACAGATTAACACAGATTAACTCGGATTTATTTTATCCACTAATTACACTAATTGGCACGAATTTTTTATTACACGAATTTAGCTACGCTGATTTTCAATTCACACGAAATACTGTCCGAAATATGGGGGGTATTATGCCATAAACAATTTGAAGCATTGGCTATTTATTGTCGGCATGAGTATTATTTTTATTATTTTAGCAGTTCTTGCAGATCTTGTGATTTGCTCTGCGGGAGGGATTATTTGCTTGTGTGATAATTGATTAGCACTGATGCTTATGAGGGCCTTGCTTTTGGTTTGCTTGTATTTTTTTCTTTCAGTTTCAGCCTTTGCCGGGTCTGAACGCTTCTTCACGGTCTTAAGTCAAGGTTCGAGGGATGATGTTGAAAAGCTTATCCTGGATTACGAAGCTAAGGGGGATACAGGCTCACAAGCTAATATTTACCGTGGGGCGCTATATGCGCGTATGGCCGGTTTGGTTAACACCCCGGTTCAGCGCCTTGAGTATTTTAAAAGGGGGAGGCTGCTTATTGAAGCGGAGATAAAGCAAAATGCTAATAATATTGAATATCGCTTTATCCGCTTGATAATTCAAGAGCAGGCTCCGTCTATTGTGAGGTATCGTGATAACATTGACGAAGATTCGGCTATGATTATTGCGGCGTATGAAACGCTGGATGATGAACTAAAGCGAGAGATAGATAGATATGCAAAGACATCTAAACTGCTGAATATTCAATAAATGGCAAAAGGTAAAGAGAGCACGAGTTGCAAACTCGCGCTAACAGAGTTATAAGTTTTAAGTTTTAAGTTTTAAGTTTTAAGTTATGAGTTATGAGTGATGAATTGATGAATTGATGAATTGATGAATTGATGAATTGATGAATTGATGAGTGATGAATTGATGAATGATATATGAAGATACTACTACTATCTTACACGCAATCGGGGCAAATGGATGAAATATGTGGAAGCTTTTTGCGTCCATTTTCGTCTCATTCTATAGATCATGTGAAGGTTAAGCCGCTAAAGCCCTTTCCTTTTCCCTGGACTCCGGGCTCTTTTTTTGATGCTATGCCCGAAACAGTATTGGAGGAGCCTGTTGAGCTTGAGCCACTGATGATTCCGACAGTTGATTATGATTTGATTGTTTTGGGATATCAGCCCTGGTTTTTGTCACCTTCTTTGCCGACTTCTTCTCTTTTGCGTGATGAAGAGTTTAAAAAGGCCGTAAAGGGCAAGCCTGTGGTAAGTATTATTGGTTCACGCAATATGTGGGTTAGCTCTCAGCACAGCGTTAACTCATTGGTGTCGGAGGCGGGAGCTAAGGTTGTCGCAAATGTCCCTTTGGCGGATAAGACGAATAATCTGCTAAGTGCGGTGACTATTTTATACTGGATGCTAAGTGGCAAAAAGGATAGGTTTTTAGGAATATTCCCAAAGCCGGGCGTAAGTGATGATGACATTGCAGGAGCTTCAGGAGCAGGGGAGATAGTTTTGAAGTATGCCGAAAGTGGCGCTTATGATGGATTGCAGGAGGCACTTTGTGAAGCAGGTTTTGTTGAAGTATCAACAAATATTCTTTTTATCGAAAAGCGTGGAAAGATGCTTTTCCGGATATGGGCACGAATGATAAAGCGTTATGGCAAAAGTGCCTCTTCCCGCAGGCGCTGGATTAGCTTTTTCAAATATTATCTTTTTATAGCTCTGTTTATTGTTGCTCCGATAGTATTGCTTGTTTACAATTTGTTATTTTTGCCCTTTCTGTTTCCTTCGGTAAAGCGAGAGAAGCAAAGAATAAAGCTAAACAGATATCAATAGATTTTTAATAATGTAATTTATAAAGAGTTACTGCTGTATTATGGCCGATGTTTATATTAATAAAATTGCTTCTTTTTTCCCAAATGACGCGGTGTCTAACGACGAGATGGAAGAGTATCTGGGATATATCGGAGGAGAGAAATCCAAATCGAAGCGCATTGTTTTAAGAAGTAATGGTATCGAACAACGTTACTATGCGCTAAAGAAGGGCGGTGAGGTAACTCATTCCAACGCTGAATTGACAGCAATGGCCATTAAAAAGCTGTTTGACAGCGACGATGATTTAAAAAAGATTGAGCTTCTTGCCTGTGGCACTACCAGTCCTGACGTGCTTTTGCCTTCACATGCGGTTATGGTTCACGGGCTTTTGCCCGGCACCTCGAATATAGAAGTAATCTCAAATTCCGGTGCATGTTGCTCGGGCATGCAATCTTTTAAGCATGCCTGGCTGGCTATTAAGGCAGGAGATAAGAAGGTGGCAGTCAGTGCCGGATCGGAACGTATTTCACCTCAAATGCGGGCTTCTGCCTTTGAAGAAGAGCTGAAGTATCTTGAGCGTATTGAAGCCAATCCCTACGTAGCCTTCGAGAAGGACTTTTTGCGCTGGATGCTTTCAGACGGGGCCGGCGCCTTTTTGCTTGAGTCTAAAAAGTCGGCGGAGGGTCCGTCTTTAAAAGTAGAGTGGATAGAGCTCAGCTCATTTGCCAATGAGCTTGAGACCTGTATGTATATGGGCGGTGAAAAGGATGCGGATGGTAAGATGGTAGGTTACCATGAAATGAGTGCTGAGGATCTTGTTAACAATTCAGTGCTTAGCCTGAAGCAGGATGTTAAGATGCTAAGTGAAAATATAGTGAACAAAGGCTTTAGCTTTTTGAGTGTTCTGCTTGGCAAAAAGGGAATTGATATTAACAGCATTGATTACTTTTTGCCTCACATGTCGAGCCATTTCTTTAAGGATAAAATATATGAAGTTCTGGAAGCTAATAATATTGGTATTCCCTACGAGAAGTGGTTTTACAATTTGAAAACCAAGGGTAACGTAGGAGCGGGCTCGATATATATTATGTTGGAGGAGCTTTTTTATAGCGGCAAGTTGAAAGAGGGAGACAGGATTTTGCTGGCAGTTCCCGAAAGCGCTCGCTTCTCTTATGCCTTTGCCTTATTAACTGTCTGTTAGACATGAAGCTTGAAGAATTGCCACAGGAAAGGAGTGCGCTGAATGGTTATACGCGTGAGCTTTGTTACGGTAAGGACGAAGAGGGCAAGTTCCGTCCCGGCCTGAGTAGCGGCTGGGAGGTAAAAGCCGCGGCGCTTGATTTAGCCTGGGACGATGTCAACGAGCGTATCGAGGAAGCGGCAGAGCTTGTAAAGCGTGGCAAGAAGAGTCCTCTCTATTATCTTATGATAAAAAATTTGATGGATAGCTCTATTTTGAGCAGTTACACGGGCTTATGGCGCATCAGGGTAAAGCGTCATTTCAAGCCTTCAGTTTATAAGCGTCTGAGCGACAGGGTGCTGGCCAGGTATGCCGAAGCCTTTAATATGAGTGTAGAAGAAATTAGGGGGATGGAACTATAATGGATAGCAAATTTGAGCATATTCAGTCGGCGCACTGTGAGAATGGCGTTGTTGTAAAATTATTGAAATCAAGGGGTATAACTCAGATTAATGAACCTATGGCCTTCGGCATCGGTTCGGGTCTTTTCTATATTCATATTCCCTTTTTGCAGCTAAATAATGCTCCGGCCTTATCGTTCAGGACGATGCCCGGGAGGATTTTCAAGCAGACCTGCAATTTTCTGGATATTGATTATTCCACCAGGCGCTTCCGCCGGCCTGAAAAGGCCGCGGCTTATCTGGACAGTTTGCTGGAAAAGGGTGTAGCTGTGGGATGTCAGGTTGGAGTATTTAATCTTTCCTATTTACCGGTAGAATATCGTTTTCACTTTAATGCTCATAATATAATAGTCTTCGGTAAGGAAGAGGGCTCTTATCTGATAAGTGACACCACGATGGAGGCTTCCACGCGTCTTGATGAGGCTGAGTTGTTGAAGGCCCGCTATGCGCGGGGTTTGTATGCTCCCAAGGGTCATCTTTACTATATAAAAGGCAGCGGAGATTTGGCGATAGGCGAGGATGAGCTTCGCAGGGCCGTATTGAAAGGTATTAAGCGTAATGTTCGGGATATGCTTTATATACCGGGCAATATAGCAGGTGTTAAGGGCATCAAATACACCGGGAATAAGATCCGCAAGTGGCGCGACGAGCTGGGTCTTCGCAAGGCCGGTCGTTATCTGGGTCATATAGTCAGGATGCAGGAAGAGATAGGCACGGGAGGCGGCGGATTTCGTTTTTTATACGCGGCTTTTTTGCAGCAGGCAGCGGAGCTCTTTGACAATGAGCAGCTTGTGCGTGCGTCAGAAGAGTTTTCTCATGCCGGCGATCTATGGCGGGGTTCAGCTGTAAAGATGGCCGGAGTGTTTAAGGGTCGTGCAACCGAGCAGTCTGATTTTAACGAGATATCTGAGCTTTTTTATGAGATTTCAGATCTTGAAAAAGGCGCGTTCCGGCGACTTTCAAAAATTGTCAAGGGCTATGTCTAAGGTGCTTATAGATATAGAGGGGGTAAAGAAGCGCTACGCGAAGGCCTCGGAGGATAGTTTGAAATCTGTTTCACTAAAGATTTTCGAAGGCGAGAAGTTTGGCATTTTCGGGCCAAACGGTGCAGGGAAGACTACTCTTATCTCTATTCTCAGCCATATTCTTCCTTTTGATAAGGGTAGTATAAGCTATTATTCCAATGGCAATCCCATAGATTTTAAAAGTATAAAGCAGTGCATAGGCTTTGTTCCTCAGGATTTGGCCTTATATGATGATTTGACGGCAAGGCAGAATATCAGTTATTTTGGGGCTTTATACAATATGGATGCTGCGAGTATAAAGCGACGTTCAAAGGAGCTTTTCGACCTTTTGGGTCTGTCGGGAGTGGCCGACAAAAAGGTAAGAACCTATTCAGGAGGGATGAAGCGTCGTCTGAACCTTATAGCCGGATTGATTCATAGGCCGTCTATTCTCTTTTTGGATGAGCCAACTGTCGGAGTTGATATCCAGAGCCGGAATGCGATACTAACTTTTCTGGACAGGATAAACAGTCAGGGTACCTCGCTGATTTACACCTCTCATCACCTCGACGAGGCGGAAAAGCTTTGTGACCGGGTTGGTGTTATTGATTACGGAGAGCTGATAGCAGTAGGCAATATTTCAGATTTACTCAATGATAATGGGGCCGAAAATTTGACTCAGCTGGTGATAAAACTTACGGGAAAGGAGTTTCGCGATAATGTATAAGTTCTGGATATCACTCAAGAAGGAGTACTACCTCCTTATCAACGACAAAACGGGCTTGACGCTTATGTTTCTTATGCCCCTGTTGCTGGTATTGATAATAACTATAATACAGGATAGCGCTTTCAAGGTAGTCAACGAGAATAAGATCACCCTTCTGATAGCCAATCATGACAAGGGAGAGCATGGAGCCGAGCTGGTGTCAATGCTAGGCAGCAGCGGAATGTTTGATGTTTCGGAGGGAGATGCTTACAGTCCTGAAGATTTAGACAGGATGGTAAGCAGTGGTAAGGTGCTGACGGGCTTGTATATCGCGGAAGATTTCTCTGAAAAGTTGGATTTGAAGTCTTTGGAGTTTAGCCAAAGTGTAATTAGCAATATGGGTTTTGGCGAAGAAGCATCGGGCGAGAAGGTAGCTTTGCCTTCTATTAAGTTTTTTAATGATGCCGCGCTTCAGGACAACTATGTTTATTCGATAATCAATGTTATCTATACTCATTTGAATGTGATTGAGATAAGCCGGATGGTTGAGGGCTTGTATCAGGAAATGGGCTATGAAGAGATACCTGAGGATGTGGCCTCGGGCTTACTAAGTCAGAAGATTGAGATTGAGCGTTACAGAAGCGAAGAGTCGCGACCTATTCCCAACAGCACTCAGCACAATGTGCCGGCCTGGACGATATTTGCCATGTTTTTTATGGTGATATCCCTGGGTACTAACCTGGTTCAAGAGAAGGCCAGCGGCAGCTTTCTTCGTCTGAAGGCTATGCCTTCGGGATTTGCTTTGGTAATGATGAGTAAGCAGTTGGTATATATGCTGGTCGGCGCCTTGCAAGTCATCTTTATATTTAGTGTTGGAAGTTTTCTTTTTCCTGCTTTGAACCTGCCTCCGCTTTCGCTGGGTGAGACCAACCTTGGGGGTTTGCTGCTTGTAGTTTTTGTCAGCGCGTTTTCGGCAGTAAGTTATTCCCTGATGCTTGGTTCCCTGTCGAAAACCCAGGAGCAGTCGAACGGCTTTGGAGCTATCTCCGTGATTATATTTGCGGCGATAGGTGGAGTATGGGTTCCTACCTTTGTGATGCCTGATTATATGAAGCTACTAAGTCAGCTCTCTCCTTTGCACTGGTGCCTGGAAGCTTTTTATGTATTGTTTTTGCGTGACGGCGATTGGCGGAGTTTGCTAAAGCCGCTTTATATATTAGTAGTTTTTTCGTTAATTTGCCAACTTATTACCTACCTAAAATTAGCGAGGGATAAGGTGATCTAAATCTATTGATTATGGACAAAGAAGCATTGAAAAGTGAATTGAAGGTACATTTAGTTAAGTATCTGAATATTCTGGATTACAAGCCTGAAGATATAGCAGATGATATGCCGCTTTTTGGTGAGGGTCTTGCCTTAGACTCGATCGACTCACTTGAGCTGATTGTTATGCTGGAGAGGGAGTATGGAATTAAGATTACCAATCCGGCCGACGGTCGCAAAATACTTACTAATATAGAGGCGATGGCCGACTATATTATGGAGCATAAGAAAGAGTAAGGGTTGTTATAAGGTCTTTCGAATGTTACAGGCTCAGGATGAGGTTTATATAAGCGGCTTTGGATGTATCACTCCAATTGGATCCAACGCGGAGGAATGTCTGTCGTCTTTGCGCAGCGGTAAAAGCGGGATAAGGCGGCCTGTGCTGTTTCAGTCGAAATATGCCTCCCTCTATCTTTTTGGCGAGGTTAGCCTGTCGAATGAAGAATTGCTGTCGCAGCTTGATATTGCCGGTATGAAGGGCCTGACCCGTACCGATCTTCTGGCTTTCAAGGCCTTTAAAGAAGCCGTGGAAAGCGCAGGGCTAAGCCCGGAAGAAATCTCCTCGCCCGATACAGCCTTTGTTTCGGCCAGCACGGTTGGGGGCATGTGCCTTACAGATCAGTTGTATAAAGATTCCAATCTGCTTACCAATGATTCCGAATATTTGGACTCCTACAGTTGTTCGGCTCATGCAAACCGCATAGTTGAAAGGTATCAGATAAAAGGGCCGGTTGATGTTATCAACACGGCCTGTTCCTCCTCGGCAAATGCTCTGATGCATGGAGCACGCCTGATTCGTTCGGGGCGTGTCAAACGCGCCATCGTTGGAGGCGTTGATTCCTTATCCAAATATACCGTAAACGGTTTTAATTCACTTCAGATATTGTCATCCGACAGATGCAAGCCCTTTGACAGTGAGCGCGATGGGCTTAACCTTGGGGAAGGGGCAGCTTATCTGGTTCTTGAGCGGGCTGATGAGCTGAAAGGCAAAAAAGCTTCGGCGCAGCTTGTAGGATATGGCAATAGCAATGACGCCTATCACACTTCCTCCATGTCGGACGAGGCAGTAGGGATTTTGAGAGCAATTGGCGAGGCCGCTTCAATGGCCGGATTAAGTGGAAAGGAGATAGGATATATTAACGCTCACGGGACAGGAACGGAGAATAATGACAGCGTTGAAGCGGAGGCTTTCCGCAGATTTTTTGATCCGGTTCCACCTTTTAGTTCAACTAAGTCATATATCGGTCACACTCTTGGAGCAGCCGGAGCCATTGAAGCCATAATATCGATTATGGCGCTAAGTCATGGTGAGCTCTATCCCAATTTGAACTTCAGTCGGGCCATTCAGCCTCAGGGTCTTCATCCTATAACAGAATTTCGTAAGGCAGAGCTTGAATATGTGATGTCTAATTCGTATGGTTTCAGCGGCAACTGTACTTCATTGATATTTAAAAAGGCGTGATATGTACCTTATAGATATGCTTGCAATATCGCCTCAGGAGAGCTGGAACGGAAAGGCTTATCTTAACAATATAAGAATTGTCAGTGGCAATAAGCTAATGGCCATAGAGCCCGACTACGGAGATATCATCAAACCCTCGCAGTTACGTAGGATGGGAAAGGCATTGAGGATGGGGATAGGCTGTGGCGCTGAGTTGATGAAACGAAATGAAGAGCTTGACGGAATTATTATCGGGACTTCAGAAGGCGGATTGGAAGGCTGCATAAGCTTTCTTAATCAGATAGTTGATTATGATGAAGGAACTCTTACGCCCACAAATTTTGTTCAAAGCACGCCCAACGCGGTGGCAGGGCATCTTGCGCTGATTTCGGGCAATAGCGGATATAACATTACTCATGTCAACGGAGGGCTCTCATTTGAAAATGCCCTAACAGATGCTTTGATGCTTTTTGCTGAGGGAAAGGCAGAGAGGCTTTTGGTAGGCAATGTAGAAGAGATATCCGACTACAATTTCAATATTGGCTACCTGGCAGGATTGTATAAGGGTGAGGACAGCCTCAGCTCCGGGCTTATTGGCTCGGGCACACCAGGTACTCTTGCAGGCGAGGGCTCGGCCATGTTTGTATTTGGCAGGAGTAAGCAGTCTGATTCCCTAAGGCTGGTGGATGTTGCATGTATCAGTTATCCCACAAAAGAGGGGTTGAGCGAACTTATCTGCCGCACTCTGGAGGGTAAGGGAGTTTTGGCCGCTGATATTGATGCTGTGATAGCCGGCTATAGTGGTGATTCAAGGAGCGATTTTTGGTATGATGATATAACGAATGAGGTGTTTCCGGGGGCTTCGGTTTACACTTACAAAAACCTGGTAGGCGAGTATCCGAGCTCGTCTGCATTCGCGCTTAAATTGGGCTTTGATCTTCTTAGAGGTGAGGGTATCCCCTCTGAAATTGTGAAAAAGGAGACGGGACGGCCATTAAGGAATATTCTGATTTACAACCATTACAGAGCAAAGCAGCATAGTCTGATTTTGATATCCAGCGATTTTAGTCCTGAGAAAGACACTTCGCCTTGATTTGGCTTGCTTATTCACGTGGAAATACAAAATTTACAATATCGGTGTCCGTTAAGATTTTGCGGCGCATAACTTACAAAATATACAAAGATGATAGAGTTGAACTCATTTAAGGATTTGACAATCGAGGATTTGGAAGCAGTTGTTTTAAAGGGAGAAGCGATTGAGATAAGCAAGGAGAGCATTAAACATGTTGAAGATTCATTTAATTTCTTAAGCAGTTTTGCAAAGGATAAAATTATTTATGGAGTAAATACCGGGTTTGGGCCTATGGCACAATATAAGGTGCAAGATGAAGACCAGATAGCGCTTCAGTACAATCTTATTCGCAGCCATGCAGCCGGAGCCGGCGATCGCATTGACGATATAAGTGTAAAAGCTGCTATGATGGTTCGGCTAAGTGCCATATCCAAGGGCTTTTCAGGCATTCACCCTTCTACAATCTTTCTTCTTCGGGATATGATCAATCACGGCATCTGTCCTTTTATCCCCAAGCATGGGGGAGTAGGCGCCAGCGGCGACCTTGTCCAACTTGCTCATTTGGCCCTAACCATGATAGGAGAAGGCAAGGTTTCTTACAAAGGAGAAATAAGGAGTAGTGCCGAAGTATTTAAGGAAGTAGGGCTTGAGCCTATCGTCGTAAGAACGCGTGAGGGCTTATCGCTGATTAACGGTACATCAGTGATGACGGGCATCGGGGCCATCAATGTGCTTAAAGCCGGGCGGCTATATGAGTGGTGCATCTGCTCTACGGCAATGATGAATGAGATAGTTGGCTCATTTGACGATTATTTTTCGAAAGAGCTGAATGGAGTGAAAAAGCATAGAGGCCAGATGCAGGTGGCTGAAGAGCTGACAAAGATTCTAAGTTCCAGTAAGCTGATTTCGAGGCGGGAAGAGCATTTTTATAAGGAGGCAAAAGGACAAAAAGTAAAGGAATTTGACCGTAAGGTACAGGAGTTTTACTCCCTGCGCTGTGCCACCCAGATTCTGGGTCCTGTTTATGATACCATTGGCAATGCAGTAGAAGTGGTTGAAAATGAGTTGAACTCAGTAAGCGACAACCCTATTATCGATCATAAAAACTCAAACGTTTATCATGGAGGAAATTTCCATGGCGACTATATCTCCCTGGAGATGGACAAGCTTAAGCTGGCTGTTACCAGGATGTCGATGCTCTCGGAGCGTCAACTCGCCTTCCTGTTTAATCCTCACCTGAATAAGCTGCTTCCTCCATTTATCAATTTCGGAACCTTGGGTTTGAATTTGGGTATGCAGGGAATTCAGTTTACCGCAACTTCGACGGTAGCCGAGAATCAGATGTTGTCGAACTCGATGTATGTTCATAGCATTTCCACCAATAATGATAATCAGGATATTGTGAGTATGGGTACAAACTCCGCCCAGATATGCAAAAATGTTATTGAGAATGCTTATCAGGTTCAGGCAATTCATTTTATGGGTCTTGTTCAGGCTATTGATTATCTTAAGATTGCCGATAAGTTGTCGGAGCGTACAGCAAAAGCGTATAAGGCAATCAGAGCAATGGTTCCGGTATTTATTCAGGATCAGCCCAAGTATGAAGAGATAGCAGCAATTGGTGCTTATCTTTACAATAATAAATTTGAGTAGAATATTTTGCTTTATTTAGTAAGATGAAATACGCTTTAGTTACAGGAGGTTCAAGAGGCATTGGGCGTGCGGTAAGCATTCAGCTTGCCGCCGAAGCTTATCACGTGTTGATAAATTATCGTTCAAACCAGGCGGAGGCAGAATCAACTCTAAAAGAGATTGTTGATAAGGGCGGTAGTGCCGAGTTGCTTAAATTTGATGTAAGCAATAATGAGGAGGTCGTTGGCGTGCTTGGTTGCTGGGTTTCTTCAAATCCTGATAAACATATTGAGGTATTGGTCAATAACGCGGGGATAACGCGCGACAACCTGATGGTTTTTATGCCTGTTGAGGATTGGGACTCTGTCCTTGCCACCAATCTTAACAGTTTTTTCTATGTCAGCAAAGTGCTTTTGCAGCCTATGCTGCTAAAGCGCAAAGGCAGCATAATAAATATGGTGTCGCTGTCGGGTCAGAAGGGCCAGCCCGGCCAGGTAAATTATGCCGCTTCAAAAGGAGCAATAATAGCTGCCACCAAGACTTTAGCCATGGAAATAGGCAAGAAGGGCGTTCGTGTAAATGCAGTGGCGCCCGGTTTCATAAAGACGGAGATGACCGGACACTTTGATGAGAATGAGATGAAGCGTCTGGTCCCCTTAAACCGTTTTGGAACTGCAGAGGAAGTTGCCGAGGTTGTATGTTTTTTAGCCTCTTCCAAGTCCTCATATATCACCGGCGAGGTAATCTCGGTAAATGGGGGAATATATAGCTAGGACTGCTCATGGTGATCCACGGGTTATTTTTGTCCACAGATTTCACAGATTAGCGCAGATTTGCAAGGAAATTAACGCAGACCCTGGCTAGGGCCTGCTCATGGTGATCCATGAGTTATTTTTGTTCACATATTAAGTTATCCACAGATTTCGCAGATTAGCGCAGTCGTGCCTAAAACCTGAACTGTGCGCTTAGCTTTATGGCAGTGGTTCGAGGCTTGTTGCCTTCGGCATCGGGCTGAAGCTGAGTAAGGCGATGAAAGGCTTCGATGCGGCGCAAACCGGCATCGATGGCAACGCGCAGCTCGGGATCGAGTTGCGACTCCGCAAGATCGAACTCCTGCTCCGCTCTTGCGGCGATCTGCAGGTACATGATCGCACGCCGCAGGTCTCCCTGTGCGGCATACACGATCAGGTCGATGTCGTCGGCCGGAACCGCAGCCCCTTCCGCGGCCAGGATCTCATCGAGCCGGGCCCGGACGAGCGCGCTCTCGAGCGGGGCAAAGAAGAGCGGCAGGCAGCGCGACGCGATGGCCGGGATGATGCCCCCGGGGGATATGGGCGGCGGAGGCGGAAGCTTTGGAGGAGGAACCCGCGCAGGCGGGGGCAGCGGCGGAGGAAACCGGAGCCGTTCTGACGCTCGAAAACCACAACATCTATAACGGACTCGGCTCCGCCGTCGCGGAGGTCCTTGCGGAGAGCAGA
>ENA-UOOK01004719-UOOK01004719.1-fermentation-metagenome-genome-assembly--contig:-NODE-4719-length-14340-cov-6.349737_pt1 | contig 14340 bp, 11 predicted proteins | sample MGYA00245777_ERZ724023 | MGnify/ENA primary metagenome ERZ724023 (study PRJEB28704, sample SAMN03018312) | fermentation metagenome | biome: anthropogenic terrestrial biome; feature: soil; material... | reverse complement strand
AAATGAAAGAATACAAAGAAGGCAACTGCTTCCCTGTGATGGGCTGCCGTTCCTGCCTCTCTCCTTGGAAAGACGAAAACGGAAATTACAAGTTTTACGGGCGCTTTAACCAGGGAGTTGTCACATTGAATCTACCTGATATTGCACTTTCTTCGGGCGGCGATGTCCAGAAATTCTGGAAAATTTTTGACGAACGCCTTGATTTGTGCTACCGTGCGTTGATGTGCCGTCACAATCGTTTAATGGGGACTCTCTCCGATGTTGCTCCGATCCTCTGGCAGTATGGTGCTTGTGCACGGCTGAAAAAGGGCGAACCAATCGATAAACTTTTAGTCGGCGGTTATTCCACCATCTCTTTGGGATATGCCGGTCTCTACGAATGCGTCAAATATATGACCGGAAAGAGCCATACAGATCCTTCTGCTACCCCATTTGCATTACAAGTGATGGAGTATATGAATGCAGCTTGTGAGCGCTGGAAGAAAGAAACGAATATCGGATTCGGAATTTATGGAACACCGTTGGAATCCACCACTTATAAATTTGCAAAATGTTTACAGAAACGCTTTGGAATTATTCCGGGAATTACAGACAAGGGATATATTACAAACAGCTACCATGTGCATGTTACCGAAGAAATTAACGCATTCGATAAACTAAAATTCGAAGCACAATTCCAGCATCTTTCTACTGGTGGAGCAATCAGCTATGTAGAAGTTCCTAACATGCAGGACAATCTTGAAGCTGTTCTTCAGGTTATGAAATTCATTTATGACAACATCATGTATGCTGAACTCAATACAAAATCGGATTATTGCCAAGTATGCGGCTGGGATGGCGAAATTAAGATTGTTGAAGAAGACGGAAAGCTTGTCTGGAGATGCCCGAAATGTGGCAATGAGGATCAAGACAAAATGAATGTTGCACGCCGCACCTGCGGATATATTGGCACACAGTTCTGGAATCAGGGCCGTACAGAAGAAATTCGCGATCGCGTCATGCACCTATAAGATCTGCCGACTTTCGCACTGTATTTTTGATAAAAATGGAGGAAACATTTTGTATTACGGAGAAATCAAAGACTGCGATATCGCAAATGGTGAAGGCGTTCGAATTAGCCTATTCGTCTCCGGCTGCACCAATCACTGTGAAAATTGCTTTCAGCCGCAAACCTGGGATTTTCATTACGGAAAACCTTTTACAGAAGAAACAGAAGAAAAAATTCTTGATCTGTTGGAGCCTTCTTTTATTAACGGTTTAACCGTTTTGGGTGGAGAACCTTTCGAACCAAAAAATCAAAAAAATCTTCTTCCATTTTTAAAAAAAGTACGCAAAACATTCCCGCAGAAAACCATTTGGTGCTTTTCCGGTTTCACATTGGAAGAACTTAAAAAAGAGGATTCCTATCCGCGATGTGAATCAACGGATGAAATGCTTTCCCTGTTGGATGTCTTAGTAGACGGCAGATATATTGAGAAGCTTCATGATATCTCTCTTCGTTTTCGAGGCAGTTCAAATCAGCGCTTAATTGATCTAAATGCGACTCGCAAAAATGGTTCTGTCACTCTTTGGAACGGGTGAAAATAAAATATTTTTAAAAGATGTTCCAGCTTTTTTGGATTGCATTTTCATTCTAAATTTTCCAAAAATTCAGCAAATCATATTTTTAATTAAATAAGAATAAAACAGTAAAAACGGCACAGCTTATAAAAGAATTTTGATTTCGAATTTTCCGAATCAGAATCTTTTAACTGTACCGTTTTTATTTATTTTATTTTTTATAAAATTCTAACTGCGGGAAGCAGGGATCCGGCAAGAGTTTCCTGGCTTTGAGAATCGGCAGAAATCATATTGACTGCTAGAATCCCATATCCCCTGGTAGGATCATTAACAAAAACATGGGTAACTGCTCCCGCAAGCTTTCCGTCCTGTAAAATTGGACTGCCACTCATTCCCTGTACAATTCCGCCCGTTTTTTCGAGAAGTTCCGAATCTGTTATTTTTAACACTATATTTTTTGAGTTTCCGCCACGACAGTTTACAAATTCAATACATGCATCATAAGCTTTCGGTCCATTTTGATCAATCGTACTAAGAATTTTGACCGGCCCTGCATGCACCTCATCAGCAGACATCACTGAAATCGTTTCTCCCTGCGGATTTTCTCGAAGCGAACCAAAGACCCCACAGGTTCCATTTTGGCTGAGCGTTCCTATCGCAGTATCCGAAGCAAAATAGCCCTGTAATTCCCCTGCGGTACCCTGTACTCCTTTTCGAATTCCACTGATTGTAACGGGGACAACATCACCAGAAAGAAGCGGCATCAATTCATTCGTATCCGGGTCGCAAATTCCATGACCTAATCCCGCAAAGATTTTCGTATCAGGATCATAAAAAGTAAGCGTGCCGATGCCGGCAGTACTATCTCGCACCCACAATCCTGCCCGATATCCTGCTGGAGAAGCTACCGGCTGCAAAGCTGCTGTAAATGCTTTTCCTTCTCGCAAAAGGCTAAGCTGTACAACTTGTCCCCCGCTTTTTCGAATTGCTTCTGAAACTTCTTCATTAGAATTGACTCCTTTTCCATTTACGCCTGTGACAATATCTCCTACCTGTACTCCCGATTTTGCCGGTGGATTAACAGTCCCTTCATTGGTTTGAATATCCGCAGTTCCGACCACTACTACACCGCTTGTAAACAAACGGATTCCAAACGGAGTTCCACAAAGAATTACCTGCTTTTCTGACAAAGAGGATGCAGCTATAACGTTTTTTGATTCAGCCGGAACGATATTAACCAGCCCGGATAATATTGCTGCAATTAAAAGAAAAGCAGAAATTAATTTTGAATTTTTTCTGACCGAATACAATTTCTTCACCTCCTTCCTTGTAAAAATACTCTTCCACAAAGAGAGATGTTTATTTTGTCAATCCTGTTCTCTTACGGCATATCCTCCCTTCCAAAAAAAGAAAGACCTCGCAAAAATGCGGGTCTCCCAAAAATTTTCCCAAAAATTAAAATTTAATTATTGCAATTCGCGTTTTCGTTTTCGCCTTTTATGAATCACGATCCCAATATAAAACAGTAAAAACGCTGCCAAAACCGCCATTAAAGTCGTTGACTCTCCAGAACCTCCCATTTTGACTTCTGCCCAAAGCGTATCCAAAAGCATATTGGTATCTTCCGGCAAGTTTACATAAACTTCTGCTTTATCCATAATCTCCCGAGGAGGGTAATAAATTGGGTTTTCTACTGTTTCTTCAGGCAAAAGTTCCTTTGCGGCGCTCTCTGGAGTTGAATATCCAATATAGCTGACATTTGCGGCGGCAATTTCCGGATCACAAAGGAAATTGATATAAGCCTCGGCTTCTTCCTTATGAGAACTTCCCTTCGGAATACAGGCAGCATCCACAAAAGAATTCGTTGGCTCATCTGTAGGAATTGTAAACCCGATATTCGGGTTGTTTTCAACCAGCGTTGCTGCATCTCCGGCATAATAAGGAGCAAGCCATGCTTCTCCTCCATCCATTTTATCGAAGATTTGATCCATTACATAGGCTTGTACCAAAGGTTTCTGTTGTTTTAAAAGATTGGCAGCTGCCTCCCAATCATTCGCGTTTGTCGTATTATAGGACTGCCCCAGAATTTTTTGTGCAATTCCAAAAGAATCCCGCGGGTTATCAAACATCAAAATTTTTCCTTTATATTTTGGGTCCCAGAGGACTTTCCAGCTTGTCGTCTCGCTCGCATCCACATGATTTTTATTATAAAAAATGCCAATGACGCCCCATGTGTAGGGAACTGAATACGCATTCTCCGGATCATATGCAGGGCTGCGAAACTGATCATCGATATACTTAAAATTCGGGATTTTATCAAAATCCAATTTTTCGAGCATACCTTCCCCACTGAGTTTGGAAATCATATAATCCGACGGAATAATCACATCATATTCCGCTCCGCCGCCGGAAAGCTTTGAATATAACGATTCATTTGTATCAAAAGTCGTGTAGTTTACATGAATCCCTGTACGCTTTGTAAATTCGGCATTCACATCCAACGTTCCATCAACGCCGTTGCTGATATATTCTCCCCAATTATAAACATTGATGGTAACACCCGTATCAGGAGCGGCTTCTGCATTCTCCTCTGCCGAAGCCGGAACAACGCAAAGAGATGCAATCATCAGCGCAGAAAACAAAAATGCCATACTTTTTTGAAGCCAACTTTTGCCCATTTACGGCTCCTCCTCTTCGTGCAGAATTTCTTTATTTTCCTTTTCTTTCCGCAAATTTACAATCAAAAGGAGAACCAAAACGATAGCGAATAACAAGGTTGACAGAGCATTGATTTCCGGGCTAATCCGCTTACGGGTCATCGAGTAGATATAGATCGGCAAAGTCTGTGTAGTGCCGCTTGTAAAATAGCTGATAATGAAATCATCAATTGAAAGCGTAAAAGCCATAATCATTCCGGTAACAATTCCCGGAATGATTTCCGGAAAAACCACCTTTAAAAATGCTTGCGAAGGGCGATATCCTAGATCAAGCGCCGCTTCATACAAATTTTGGTCCATCTGGCTAAGTTTCGGCTTGACCGAAAGGATTACATAAGGTAAGCAGAACGTGATATGTGCAATCATAATGCTGCCGATTCCAAGACTGGTATTTATCGCGCGAACGGCAATCACAAACAAAAGCATCATCGAAACGCCGGTTACAATTTCAGGATTCACCATCGGAAGATTCGTTATATTCATCACCAATCGGCGCGGCCAACGTTTCAGCGAATTGATTCCGATTGCTGCAGCTGTTCCCAAAATCGTGCTGACAACTGCCGCAACAACGGCAATCAAAATTGTATTTCCCAATGCCTGCATAATCAAGCGGTCACTAAAAAGTTGTCCATACCATTTAAATGAAAAACCAGACCATACGGAACGACTCATGGTCGTGCTGTCATTAAAACTAAAAACGATCAGCACGACAATCGGTGCATATAAAAAGAGATAAATAAAAAAGCAATATACTTTTGAGAGCACTTTCATATCATCAGCCCTCCATTGCTTTCTTCCCCATCATCAAACTGATTCATGATTCCCATACAGATTAGAATTAAAACCATCAGAACCAGGCTAATGGCAGATCCCAGATTTGGATTATAAGCAGAGCCCAAGAACTGCATATCGATCAGATCTCCGATCAGCAGATTGGCGCCGCCGCCCAGCATCTTTGAAATAATAAAAGTACTCACAGCAGGCACAAACACCATCGTTACTCCGGAAATAATTCCGGGAGTACTCATCGGCAAAGTCACTTTGAGAAAGACCTGCCGTTTATCTGCGCCCAAATCTTGAGCAGCCTCAATCACAGAAGAATCCATCTTTGTCAGAATCGAATAAATCGGCAAAATCATAAACGGCAGATAATTATAGACCATCCCCAACACAACCGCTCCGGCAGTATTGATCATCTGCAATTTTGGAAGACCAACTGCCTCAAACAGCTGATTTAAAATTCCGTTGTCTTCGAGAAGTGTCATCCATGCATAGGTACGCAGCAGAAAGTTCATCCACATTGGCAGCATAATCAACATCACCATGACATTCTGTGATTTTCTGCCGGTGCGAGCAATCAAATACGCAAGCGGAAATCCTAAAACCAAACAAATTACGGTTGCAATCGCACCCAGCCAAATAGAACGCAAAAACACATTGCTGTACTGACCAACGCCCAAAAGATTCTGAAACGTAAAATTGCCTGATTTATCGGTAAAAGCAAAAAATACAACCATAAGCATCGGGACAACTACAAAGAGTACCATCCATACTACATAGGGATAACAGGCTTTTTTGGATTTCATTTCTCCCCCTCCTCAAGCGAAGATAAAGGGGTCTGCAAATCTTCCTCCATCTCATCGCTGAAGGTACTGTAATCTCCAAAGGTACCCGAATATTCCGACTTGTGCATAATATGAATATCATCCGGCCCGATCTTTAATCCTATATGTTCTCCTTCCGCTGTAAAATCAGTAGACTGAATCATCCATTTGAACCCTTTAACATCCACGATGATCTCATAGTGGACCCCTTTAAAAGTAACACTGGTAACGATGCCGGACAAGGCTGCCTCATCCGGTTTTACCACATCGATATCCTCTGGACGAATCACAACGTCCACAGGCTCATTTGTTTTAAATCCTTTATCAACACAACGAAATTTATGTCCGAAAAATTCGACCAAATAATCTTCACGCATAATTCCGTCCAATATGTTGGATTCTCCGATAAAGTCGGCAACAAACGCATTTTTGGGTTCATTATAAATATCCTGGGGCGTCCCAATCTGTTGGATTTCGCCTTTATCCATTACAACAACCACATCACTCATAGAAAGTGCTTCTTCCTGGTCGTGCGTAACAAAGAGAAAAGTGATTCCGGTCTGCTGCTGAATCTTTTTTAATTCGTTCTGCATATCTTTGCGCAATTTCATATCTAGAGCGCTGAGCGGCTCATCAAGGAGCAACACTTTCGGCGAATTTGCCAGTGCCCGGGCAATTGCCACTCGCTGCTGCTGGCCGCCGGAAAGTTGATTCACATTTCTGTGAGAAAATCCATGAAGATTTACAAGATCGAGCATCTCGTGAACTGTTTTCTTGATCTCTTTTTCGGATTTTTTATGAGCGCGCATTCCAAATGCCACATTCTCATAAACATTTAAATGGGGAAAAAGCGCATACTTTTGAAAAATCGTATTAACTTCTCTCTTATAGGGCGGCAGGTCGTTGATTCGCTTTCCGTCAAAATAAACATTTCCACTATCCGGATTTGTAAATCCGCCGATAATTCTAAGCGTCGTTGTTTTTCCACAGCCTGATGGTCCTAAAAGTGTGACAAACTCTCCATCTAAAATTCGCAAATTAAAATTCTTTAAAATCTGCTCTCCATCAAAAGAAACCTCAATATTCTGTAATTCTATCATGGCTTTCTTTTCCAATTTATGCGCCCCCTTTTTTCTCTGCAATAAAACATTCTTTTACATCATAAGAGTAAATTTCTGCTTTGTCAATTTTTTTCAAAGCTCGCAAATAAAGAAAATTTAGCCTGTCTTTTGACAGTCTCAATTATTTTAAAAAGGCAACCAAACTGATCATCCTATCTTCTTTTCATTCTCCCCCTTTTTCAAATAAATTCTCCATATGACTAAGGCATGCAATCAATAACAAATGTAGAATTTTATCGAATTTCATGATATAATGAAATGTATTGCTGAAAATAATTCAAAAGAAAGGGAGAACCTAAAAAAGTTTGAGGGAGTAAAAAGGACATGTGGGAAACGGTAAACAGTATTTTAAAAAGTGTAGACAATTTTGTATGGGGAATCCCCCTGATGGTTCTGATCCTGTTGGGCGGAATCTATCTGACCTGCCGGTTGGGACTTCTGCAAATACGCAGACTTCCGCTGGCTCTTCGCTGGATGGTAAAAAATGAGGAAGACGGAGACGGAGAAGTAACCTCTTTTGGCGCGTTATGCACAGCGCTTTCCGCTACTATCGGCACCGGTAATATCGTTGGTGTTGCGACTGCGATTTCTGCAGGTGGCCCTGGTGCGTTATTCTGGATGGAAATTGCCGCATTTTTTGGAATGACAACCAAATATGCAGAGGGGCTTTTGGCAGTTAAGTATCGTACCATTGATGAAAACCATCACGCACTAGGCGGCCCTTTCTATTATATTGAACATGGCATGGGCAAAAAATGGAAGTGGCTTGCTAAATTCTTCGCATTTTTTGGGGTATGTGTCGGCCTTTTTGGAATCGGTACCTTTTCACAGGTAAACGGAATTTCATCTGCCGTTAATAACTTTTTCGATCCAGACCAGCAGTGGACTGTAACGATTCCAGGAATCGGAACTTATTCTTGGACAGTCATAATCGCTTCTTTTATTCTGAGTATTTGCGTTGCATTAGTTCTCATTGGCGGCATTAAAAGAATTGCGCAGGTTTCAGAAATCATTGTTCCCTTTATGGCAATCACTTATATAATTCTAAGTCTTATTCTGTTGATTTGCAATGTTCAAAAAATTCCGCAGGCATTTGCGATTATTGTGCAGGGTGCATTTAACCCTTCTGCAGTTACCGGCGGTATTGTAGGGACTATGATTATTACCGTGCAAAACGGTATCGCACGCGGTATTTTTTCCAACGAAGCCGGGCTTGGCTCCGCTCCAATTGCAGCAGCTGCTGCTCAGACCAAAGAACCCGTCCGTCAGGGTCTTGTCTCCATGACAGGCACCTTTATTGACACCATCATCATTTGTACCATGACTGGACTTTCCATCGTCCTCACGGGTGCATGGCAAATAAACGGACTGGAAGGCGTACAAATTACAAACTATGCCTTTAATCAGGGACTTCCGTTCCCAACCATTGTCTCTTCTTTCCTGTTAATGCTGTGTCTTATTTTCTTTGCATTTACAACAATCCTAGGGTGGGATTATTATTCCGAACGCTGCCTTGAATATTTGACCGGTGGAAAAATGAAAACAGTCCTTGTTTATCGCTGGCTTTATATTCTAGCAGTCTTCATTGGGCCTTATATGACCGTTCAGGCAGTATGGACCATTGCAGATATTTTTAACGGCCTAATGGCAATTCCAAATATGATTGCCATCTTTGCTTTAAGCGGCGTTGTCGTAAAAGAAACCAAACAATTTTTTGATAAAAGAAGCTATGTTAAAATTTCTTCTAAAGAGAAACTAAAAGACTAAAAATTATAAATCATAAAAGCAACGGCATTTCCCTAACCGGGAATGCCGTTGCTTTTATATAAATTTATACCCTTTACTTGTTTATTCCCACTTTATCATAGTTATCAACAAATTTTCTAGTTGTATGGTCTTTAAGGTAATTTGCTTTCAACACCAATTTCATCTGACTACATGTGCCCCTGAAAAATTTATTGTCAAAATTGTGATTGAATTTTTGTTTACTATTTTTAAGAATAGGACTTGTAGAAAAGGAAATGAACCAGTATAATAAAAATGCTTTTAAGAAATATATCACATATCTTATATTAAATTTAAAAAACTTAAGTAAGGAAAAAATATAATGTCTGAAATTAATCCTGCTACCGGGATCTTCTCCAAAGAAGAGCATATTGTAATTCCCACCTATAAGGAACAAGCATATAATTTAATTAAAGATGCAATCATCTATCAGCGATTTCGCCCAGATGCAATTTATTCACAGGACGGAATTTGTCAAGAATTAGGTATCAGCCGAACTCCTGTGCGAGAAGCATTGTTAGAACTTCAGCAAAAAGGTTATGTCCATATCTGCCGGGGAAAGGGCATTAAAATCATTCAGCTTGCACCGAATATTATCCACGATATTATGGAAATGCGTCTCTATATTGAGCAGGTCAGCGCAAATCTGGCAGCTCAGCGCGCAACGGATGATGATTTAAAAAAAATGAAGGAGTATCTAAACGAGATCCAACAAAATTTGGACTCTAAAGATGGGGTACAATTGTATCACTATGACCATTTGTTTCATAGAGCTTTGGCTTCAGCGACTCACAATAGCTGGATTTTACACAGTGTAGAAGAAATTCTAGATAATTACCTGCGTTTTGAGGTGAAAACCGTTTATAATAATATGATTGACGCCAATATCGTTCTTGGTGAGCATGAAGATGTTTATCAGGCAGTGCGGGACAAAAACTCGGAAAAAGCCGTTTTAGCTATTAAGCGGCATCTCGAAAATTCGTACCACCGCACACTTTATAAATATTGGAAATGAATTTTCTGCTATAATCTGCTATAAGAAATATATTACATATTTGATTTAATTTAAATAAATTCTGATAGAATATAATTTTTATATTTTACGACTCAATATTTTATCATTTAACGATATATTACATATTTCTTAAAATGTCATCTTAACGTTTTTGTTCCCGGGGGCAAGGGCTTGTTAAAAGATGATTCATGATAGATATAATATAAAGAAAGCGAGGGTACTTTATGTTAATTGCAAGTTGGGTGTTAACATTTTCTTTAATCATTGGAATTGGTATTTATGCAGGAAGAAAAATCAAAAATTCCAATCAGTGGTCTGGAGGAGATCACTCCATGGGTGCTATCACATTGGGATGTGTGTTTGCTGCATGGCAGATTGGCGGAATGGCCGTTGTTGGTGCGGCACAAAATGGTTATAATTTAGGTGTTTCAGGTGCGTGGTATTCTATCGCTGGATCGTTTTATTTCATCGCAATTGCTTTTATGGCAAGAACCATTCGCGAAAAGATGCCAGGCGATTCAGTGCCAAATTATTTGCAACATAGATTTGGTATGGCACCAAGTCGCTTATATTCTTATGCATGGATTATCTATGGATTTTTGTATATCCCCATGCAACTCAAAACGGTATCCAGTATTATTCAGATTGCAGTTCCTGGATTAAATATTAATCTTGCTATGATTTTGGGGCTGACAATTGCTGTTCTTTATACTAGCTTTTCTGGCATGAAGGGTGCTTCCGCCGTAGGTAAAGTAGTGTGTATTGGTATTTATGTGCTTCTCATCGGATTTGTAGCAGTGACACTTCCGAAATTTGGTGGATTTAATATTATGATGTCAAAACTTCCGGAGGAATATTCTAGTATGGGCAACATGCCAACTCAGCGTATTATTGCATGGATTGTAGGTGGATGTTTGTCTACTGCGGTAATGCAGTCCGTTTTACAGCCGCTTCTTTCAGCAAAAGATCCGAAAGCTGCTCGTAATGGTGCATTTCTCGGATATATCTTTGCAGCACCAATCTGCATCTTTACAGCACTCTGTGGTATTTTTGCAAAAGTTTCTGGAGCAGATCTTGGTGATGGCTCCACTGCATTTGCATGGACAATCAAACAGTTTAGCAGCCCAATTTTTGCTGGCATTATTTTTGCCTTTGCAACGATGATTATTGCCGCTACTATGGCTACCATGATGCTTGCAACTGGAACAATTATCACAAACGTATATAAGACGGATATCAATCCAAAGGCTGACGATAAAAAGGTGTTAAAAATTTCAAAAATTACAACCTTTGTCTTTGCTTATCTAACACTGATTCCGTCAATTCTTGTCCCCTCGACCTCCATTACCAACATGTTCCTGACCCTGCAACATGTTGCTGCAGCACCGGTCAGCTTTTCTATTTTGGTGGGACTTAACTGGAAGCGCTGCACAAAACAAGGATCCTTTTGGAGCATGCTGACTGGAATGATTGTGGGAATTGTTTGGATGTGCCTTGGTTTAACTGATAAACTTGAAGCAGTTTACCCTGTTGTTTTAGTGAGTTATTCCGTAGGAATTATTGTTTCTCTTTTGACTGATAAGGCAAACGAAGAAATTAAGAAAGCAGCATAATTAAAAGCATATTTTCTGTTGAATAATAAAATTTTATGTTGAAAGCGTGAGTCTGTTATGAGTGAAAATAAAAGCCAGTACATGTGGCCGGCTACATGGAAAAAGCCATATGTATATGGAAGCGAAGGCGCTGTGAGCTGCAATAACGTTTACGCCACCAGAGCTGGTTTGGAAATTCTGCATCAGGGAGGAAATGCATTTGATGCAGCTGCAGCGATTTCTCTAGCCTTGGCCGTTGTAGAGCCACACCATTCAGGAATTGGAGGTGGATGTTTTAGCTTATTGTATATTGCAGATACAAAAAAAACAGAGGCTTTAGACGCGAGAGGAATCGCTCCTAAAAATGCAGACAGCAATTTATTTCTCCAAAACGGTGAAGTGCAGGATGAGTGGAAAGATGTGAGTGGAAAGTCTGTCGCTATTCCGGGCCTTTATAAAGCTATTGATACCATTCTTAAAAAATATGGAACAATGAGTTTAAAGCAAATTTCGCAGCCAGCCATTCGCTATGCAAAAAACGGATTTGGAGTCAGTTTTACCGGATCCATCACGTCAGATGATAATTCTGTGCGCCGCAAATGCAATCTTTCAAAAGATTTTTGTCGCTTGTACCTCAAGTCGGATGGATCTTCCTATCGATTTGGAGAACTTATGAAAAATCCTGAATTAGGAAATCTTTTGGAAACAATTTCTTCCGATGGCGTAGAAAAATTTTACACAGGGACAATTGCAAAGAAAATAGTAGACGCCATCAACGCACGGGGCGGCATTTTTACATTAGAAGATCTTGCGGAATATGAGCCAAAGTTCCGTACACCAATTCATACCAACTACCGCGGATACGAAGTTGTAGCATTCGCTCCCCCTAGTGGAGGATGTGCGCTTCTCGAAATGCTGAATATTCTGGAAAATTACGACCTTAAAAATATGGGCCACAATTCAGCCCAAAGTATTCACACCATTACGGAAGCCATGAAGCTGGGTTTTGCAGACCGCTCGGTCGCAATGGGAGATCCGGATTTTGTAAAGGTCAACATAAAGCATATTCTTTCGAAAGAATATGCTGCGAAACGAAGCTCCTACATAGATTTATACCATGCAAAAGAATTTGCACCCGACTCAGAAATTGATGTTAAGGATTATCCCGGCAATACCTCGCATTTTGTAGTAATGGATCGGTATGGCAATACTGTTTCACAGACTCAGACGGTGCGGGATTGGTTTGGCTGTGGAATTGTAGTTCCCCATTGCGGATTTATACTCAACAACGCCATGAGTGACTTTAGTGCAAAAGAAGGAGCATTAACCAGCCAAGGGCTAGCTTATGGAAATGCCAACTGCATTGAGGGTGGAAAAACACCACTTTCCAGCATGTCCCCGACAATTGTCTTTAAAGACGGAAAACCTTTCTTAGCAATCGGAGCTGCAGGAGGCCCTAGAATTATTACTGGAACGCTGCAGGGAATCCTTAATGCAGTGGATTTCGGAATGATGCCCGAACAGCTGGTTCGGATGCCCTTTATTACTTGTCTGACAAAAGCACAGGGACTGGAATTGGAATCTGGAATTTCCGAGGATACTAAGAATCTCTTAAAAGCAAAAGGGCATAAAATTGTAACGGTTCCAGATGGCTTGGTGCTAAGCAGTATGCTCAACTGTGTAATGTATCGAGACGGACAATTTTATCCGTGTGCTACTGAACGTGTAGATGGCTGTGGAGGGGCATTAATGCCAGGTGGCCATATTCTTTTAGATGGAATTTGTCAGGAAGAATTTGAAAAATAATCAGTGTATGGTCAGAATATATTTTTTCACTTATTTGTAGTGACAGAAGCTAAAATGTAATAAATTTACTTTTGTTGAAGCTTTACAGATAGCGGGAAAGCGCCGTGAAATCCCAGAGTCTTGTCATTTATATGGTATACTGCTAATTAATACATTTAAGCTCCCATATTCAAGCCTTTTAACAATTTAAGTTTCTTTAAGTATTACGACGTAATTGCCGATATTCTGGTAATTTTTCGGCCATATTACAACTTTATTCGCAAAGATAAGTACTAATAATAGCATTCCGTTTGAAAAATAAACATCGTATTTTCTAAGCTTTTATAGGAATAGCCGCTTGCTTTAAAGCAAGCGGCTATTCCTATAAATTCACGATTCTAATAAGGGCTCCATAGAGAGTGCAGGTATTCTTGTACCGAAGAGCACAATGCTGATTGTTTCGGAAGCAAGAATCGGCTCACTTTTTGTTTAGAGAACCCTTTTAAGCGACATATGCTCTTGCTCTACTAAGTGAGTAAAGGAAATATCATCTTTGATATACCCACGTTTAATGCCATACTTTACAACTGGTGATACCTTGAAAATATATAAATTTACAGTTTGTGGCTTAAACTTGTCCTTTAGATACAGAATATACTCATTGATTAAGTCCTGTGTCACTTCACTACATTTCAAATTACTACCTGCAAATTGCATGAAATACTTGTCCGCAAAAAAAATATCTTCGGATTGTTGTTTCCGATAAGTTTTTAAGTCTACATTCATTTTCATAAAGCAAATAAAGATCATGATAAGGAATGTCTAAAGCCTTACTGGCTAGTAGATTTTACGGCGTTTTACAGTAGGCTCTTTTATACCGTTTTTCACAGGGAAGACCTCCTTCAAAATAAAAAAATAGATGGCTATGATGTCACCTAAGCAGGTAAAACATAGTCATCCATTCCTATTTCTATTAACCTTTTTTGTCCTAAAATTAGTACATTATATACTTATTAGAATGTACTAATTACAATTTTTTTGGACATGTTGCGTAAAAAGTCATTCCCACTCTATCCCCGGGGCTTTTATCCCCTATTTTCCCTATGAATTTAGCCGTTTTTTGCAGGTTCTATGCCCGCATTAAGCGGCTTATTTTCTTTT
>ENA-UOOK01004718-UOOK01004718.1-fermentation-metagenome-genome-assembly--contig:-NODE-4718-length-14340-cov-65.222681_pt1 | contig 14340 bp, 11 predicted proteins | sample MGYA00245777_ERZ724023 | MGnify/ENA primary metagenome ERZ724023 (study PRJEB28704, sample SAMN03018312) | fermentation metagenome | biome: anthropogenic terrestrial biome; feature: soil... | reverse complement strand
TCCATGAGCAAAAGCAGGGGGATAAATTCATTAACAACGTGGTGAAACTTTACAGGTAAGCAATAATTATTTCAATTAAAAGTGATGTGCTGAACGTAATAGAAGTGTTGTTTGCATGTTGTCCTACGGACAAATCAGTTGAAAGTTTATAAAGTTCGTAAAGTTGAGTAAAACACTAGGATTACAACAGATGTCCGCAAGACTAGCTAAGCATAACTAAATCCGAGTGAGCAGAGTGAGCGAAGCGAACTCTGCGAAGCAATAGACGCGTCAGCCTACTTTTAACACTTCAACTACGTTCAGTGCATCGCTTTTAACTTTCTACTTTTAACTTTTAACTTATAATCCTTTGTCCATAGTCCATAAGAACTCTTCGTTAGTTGCAGTTTGCATTAGTCTTGTTCTCATAAACTCCATAGCTTCTACAGAGTTCATATCAGCTAGGAATTCTCTTAAAATCCATAATCTATTAATTAGCTCATTGTCAATTAATAAATCTTCACGTCTTGTACTTGATGCGGTAATGTCAACTGCTGGATATATTCTACGGTTAGATAATTTTCTGTCTAATTGAAGTTCCATATTACCAGTACCTTTAAACTCTTCGAAAATTACTTCGTCCATTTTAGAGCCTGTTTCTGTTAAAGCAGTTGCTATAATTGTTAGAGAACCACCGTTTTCAATATTTCTAGCAGCACCGAAAAATCTTTTTGGTTTATGTAAAGCATTTGAATCAACACCTCCTGATAAAACTCTTCCCGAAGCTGGAGCTACAGTGTTATAAGCACGTGCTAATCTTGTGATTGAATCTAGTAAAATCACAACATCATGTCCACATTCTACCATTCTTTTTGCTTTTTCAAGAACTATGCTCGATACCCTAACATGTCTTTCTGCAGGTTCATCAAAAGTAGAAGCGATAACTTCAGCATTTACGTTGCGAGCCATATCTGTAACTTCTTCAGGACGCTCGTCTATAAGTAATATCATTAAATATACTTCAGGATGGTTAGCTGCTATTGCATTTGCAATTTCTTTAAGAAGAACAGTTTTACCAGTTTTTGGTTGAGCAACTATCAAACCTCTTTGTCCTTTTCCTATTGGAGCAAATAAGTCAACAATTCTTGTAGATAAAGTTGCTTTTCCATTACCTGTGATATTAAATTTTTCGTCAGGAAACAATGGAGTTAAATGGTCGAAAGGCACTCTGTCTCTCATTAGAGCAGGATCTATTCCATTTATTTTTATAACTTTAGTTAATGGAAAATATTTTTCTCCTTCTTTTGGAGGACGAATTGAACCTTCGACAGTATCACCAGTTCTTAATCCAAACAATTTTATTTGAGATTGAGAAACATAAACATCGTCTGGAGAATTCAAATAATGATAATCCGAAGAACGCAAGAAACCATAACCTTCAGGAATAACTTCTAAAACTCCTGTAACCGTAATAATTCCAGAAAAATCATATAAATCTTCTTTTTTAGGTTTTTTAGGTTCTTGTTCTTTTTGTTTTGTTTCACCATTTGTTTTAACAACTTCTGTTGATTCTACTTTCGTAGTTTCTACTTTTGCTGGTTCTACTTTTGCTGGTTCTACTTTTGTTGATTCCGCTTGTATAGGTCTTTCTGTCTCAATATCAGGCAAATGCGTAAGTTCATCATTTAGCTTAGTTTGAGGCTTTTTTAAAATCATTTTTTTCTCTTGTCCTTTTTGATGAGGAGTTTGAGTGTTTTTGGCATTGTTAGTAGGTTTTGCTTCAGCTAAATTTTTATTTGGTTGAGCATTTTGAGCTACTGCATTTGATTTTTTTTGTTCAACTTCTTTTTTATTGTCAACAGTGTCTTTAGTCTTGTTTTGCTCCTCAACTACAGCTTTTTCTTTTGTTTCTAAGGTATTGTTAACTTGTTGTACTTCATCAAACAAATTCTTTTGAGTAGGAGTAGGGGAGCTAAAAGTTATTTTCTGAGCCTTCATTTTAGTCCTAGGTCTTTTTCCGTTTTCACTAGCTTTGTTTGTAGCATCAGAATTTTGAACTTTAGATTGTTTCTTTTTATCCGCCTCTTGCTCAGCAGCTTTAATAGCTTGAACATCAAGAATTTTATATATCAAATCAGATTTGCGAAATGCATCAACTTTATGAATACCAAGATCTTTTGCAATTTCTTTTAACTCAGGTAATAATTTTGAGTTTAGTTCTATAATGTCATACATGAATGAATGTAATTTATGTGATACAATAAATTTAAAAGATTTTTTTAAACTGTCAAAATGACAACTCGACAGCGTTAATCAGGGGACAAAGATAATATGTTTTTTTTAAAATAAAAATAAATTCTTTAAAAACTTGAGATTTTTCAAGACTATATTAAAAATTTTTTAAGTAAACACTTTACAATCAAAATAATATGTGCTTGTGCTATTTTAAAAATAACATTTGGAAAATTACTAAATAGGCAAACTATTCGCTTGTTTTTTTAGTATTTAATTCAAATTGTTTAAAAAAAATACTGTTTTAGACAACCTTTTTGACGAATGAAACGTTTAATATATTGAATTTAATTTTGAGGACATGCGACAATTAAGAATAACACGTCAGGTAACTAATCGGGACAGTATTGCATTTGAAAAGTATTTGCAAGAAATTTCACGTGAAGAAATGATTTCTTCAGCAGAGGAAATTGAATTGGCAAAACGTATCAAAGATGGTGACCAAGAAGCGGTTGACAAATTGGTTTTAGCAAATTTAAGATTTGTTGTTTCAGTAGCAAAACAATATCAAAACCAAGGATTGAGTTTACAAGACTTAGTAAACGAAGGAAATTACGGCTTATTAGTTGCTGCAAAACGCTTTGATGAAACTAGAGGATTCAAATTTATATCTTATGCAGTTTGGTGGATACGACAATCTATTTTGCATGCAATAGCGGTAAAAGGCAGAATGATTAGACTTCCGCTAAATAAAATAGGTGTTTTAAATAAAGTTTATTCAACTTCTTTAGCTTTAGAGCAAAAATTAGAACGAGAACCTAGTTTAGCCGAAATTGCTGAAGAAACAGACTATAATTTTAAAAATGTTAATGAAGTGCTTAAATATCAAGGTAAAACATTGTCGATGGACGCTCCTTTAAGTAATAGTGAAGGTGACGATGATTTTACAATGGGCGATTTACTAAGCTCCACACAAACACTTTCTGTTGAAAAAACCTTAAATAACGATTCTTTAAAAATTGAAATTAATGAAGCTTTAAAAATATTAAGTGAAAGAGAAAGAAAAATTATTACTATGTTTTTTGGTTTAGAAGATGAAAGCCCTAAGACTTATGAGGAAATTTCAGAAGCTTTAAATCTTACTAGAGAAAGGATTAGACAACTAAAAGAATCTTCACTTAAAAAACTTAGACAGTCGTCAAAGCGAAATATATTGCAATCTTATCTTATATAAGTATAAGTTTTAAATTTTTTTGAAAAAAGTTTATATTTGCAGTAAATTTAAAAAACACAAAATGAAAAATATAATACTATCTCCTTCTATGCTTTCGGCAAATTTTGCTAATCTTGAAAAAGATATTCAAATGATTAACGAATCTCAAGCCGATTGGTTTCATCTAGACATAATGGACGGTGTGTTTGTTCCAAATATATCTTTCGGATTTCCAGTAGTTAAATATATTAAAAAATTTGCACAAAAACCTTTAGACGTACATTTGATGATTGTTCAGCCAGAAAGATATATTGCGGAATGGAAAAAAGTTGGAGCAGATATTTTAACAGTGCATTATGAGGCTTGTACGCATTTGCATCGCACAGTTCAAGAAATTAAAAATGCTGGAATGAAAGCTGGAGTGTCTTTAAATCCACATACATCAGTAGAATTGTTGAATGATATTTTGCCAGAATTGGATATGGTTTTAATTATGTCGGTAAATCCAGGATTTGGAGGGCAAAGTTTTATAAGTCAAAGTTTGGTTAAAATAAAAAATTTGAGAGAAATGGCAGATATTTATAATCCAAACTTAATAATTCAAGTTGATGGTGGTGTTGATACTCACAATTATAAAGAAATTATTAAGGCTGGAGCTAATTCTTTAGTTGCAGGTTCAGCAATTTTTGGTTCAGAGAATCCAGTAGAAACAATTAAAATTTTAAAATCGTAATATTAAAAATATTTTATATCTTTGCATAAATTTACAAATCAGGGGCTGACTCGGTTTTGACAGCAAGGTAAATGATTGTGTAAGCATGTCGGGCAATGTGGGTAATCCCGTTAAACTTTTTCACAAACAATTAACTGGCGCAGATAACTTTGCTTTCGCTGCTTAATCGAATAAAGTAGATTAACTTAATTTCGGCACAAGGTGCTGAAACGAAACATCTCTCGATTGGACGGTTCGGTTCCGCTTCGGCAAAGAGATGGCATAGCTACCGAACTAGCTTTTTTATCTCCCCGATAAAAAGGCGAAAGTTTAGGGGATAAGGTCTTAGTCTGGGTGTTTGTCCTCGCTCTAAGGCTCGAAAATTAAAGGCAAAATAAACATGTAGAAAGCACCTTTGTTTCTTGTTTGGACGCGGGTTCGATTCCCGCCAGCTCCACAAAAAGAAAAGTCTGAAAATGCTTAGATGAAAATCAATTTATCTTCAGTTACAAAAACAAATCCAAACTTTTATCTTCTAAATTATTCAGTTTCAAAAACTCTTCTCTTAATTTATAAATTGATTTTTTTCCTAAGTCGCCAATATCTTTTGAATATTCATTCACATATAAATTCACATGTTGCATCATAATTTCTTCGTCCATTTCAACAGCATGTTTTTTCATAAAAGATATTGTGCCTCTAAGATTTTTAAATGCTAAGTTTATGCTTTCGCTAAGCATTTTATCTATTTCTTGTTTTATTTTGTTGGGTAAACTTCTTTTTACAATTATTCCACCTAAGGGAATGGGTAGATTAAATTTATTTTCCCATAAATTTCCTAAGTCGGCAATTAATTTAAGACCCCGCTTTTGATAAGTAAAACGTGTTTCGTGAATTAGCAAACCTGCATCGCACTCATTTGAGAGAACAAGTTCCTCAATATCAGAAAAAAGGTAAACATTTTTGTTTTGTGCTTCATTAAAAAATATTTGCATAAGCAAATTTGCTGTGGTTGATTCACCAGGAATTGCAATTTTACAGTCTTTTAGCTCGTCAGGATAAATTTTTCTTTTACTAACAATTAAAGGTCCGCAATTTTTTCCCATTGCAGTTCCAGAATTTAATAATTGGTAGTTATCAGAAATTTTTAAAAAATTATGAAAGCTAGTTTTACTAATATCAACTTCTTGCTGCTTTGTGTAGGTATTTAGTTTTTCAATATCGTCTATAATAATCTCAAAATCAAAATTTTTAGTGTCTATTTTTTTGTTAATCAACGCATCAAACATAAAAGTGTCGTTTGGACAAGGCGATATGGCTAATTTTAATTTCATTTGTTTTGTTTTAAAAAATCAATAGTCAAATCACTATAATTATTAATAGGAGTATTAAAATCCCAATTTTCACGTTTTGTTTTTAAAATAATATTGGAAATTCCTCTTATTTGAATAAAATTTTTCTTAAAATGTTTGCAAACCAACATAAAAGCAGCACCTTCCATACTTTCTATTTCATAATTTGAAATAGGATTTTGCTCAGGAATATTTACGCTTGTACCAGAAACTTTCTTTAAATTATGAAAAAAATGTGGATAATCGCTTGTATTATAAATTCTTCCATTGTTAATTAAGTTCCTAAAATGTTGATTAAATTTTGAATTAAAAACATTGATTTTTTTGCCATTATCTCTAATGCAAATATCTTCAAAGCTATCTGAATTAACGTTGACAAGCTCGCCAATTTTTAAATTTTCCGAAAAACTTCCAACAGTTCCAAGATTTATTAACAAATCGTATTCTTTAATATTTACGCAAGTAAACATTGAAAACATAGTAGCAACAAGTCCAACGCCTGTAGTTAGTATGTCGCAGTTGTAATTTGTGTTTGAGAATACTGTGTCTGAGCGTTTGATAAAGTGCAAATTATCAACTATTTGCTTGGCTTCTAAACTTGTGGCAGTAATTATTAAAGTCTTCATAATTTATGTTTTAACAAAAATAGCTTATTATTACGACAATTTTATTTATTTTTGCAAAAAATTTTAGACATGGTAGAAAGTTTAAATAATTCTGAAAATGGTGGCTATGCAAAAATTGAAAAATATGATGATGAAAAAACTAGATTATTAGCCCAACATTATTCTGAAATTTTAAAATTGTTAGGCGAAGATGCAGAACGCGAAGGTTTATTAAAAACACCTAAAAGAGTTGCTAAATCAATGCAATTTCTTACTCAAGGTTATAATATGAATCCAGAAGAAATTTTACGCTCTGCAATGTTTCGCGAGGACTATAAGCAAATGGTAATTGTTAAAGATATTGAATTGTACAGCATGTGCGAACATCATTTGTTGCCATTTGTTGGAAAAGCTCATGTTGCATATATTCCCAATCATTATATTACTGGATTAAGTAAAATTGCAAGAGTTGTTGATGTTTATGCAAGACGTTTGCAAGTTCAAGAAAGATTGACAACACAAATAAAAGATTGTATTCAGAATACTTTACAACCATTGGGAGTTGCGGTAGTTGTTGAAGCTCAGCACTTGTGTATGCAAATGCGAGGAGCGCAAAAACAAAATTCAATTACTACAACTTCTGATTTTACAGGTGCATTTTTAAAAGATGCAACACGTCAGGAATTTTTATCATTAATTAAATAAAAGAACTAAAAATACTATAATATGAAAGCTTATGTTTTTCCGGGACAAGGCTCCCAATATGTTGGCATGGGACAAGAATTGTATAATTCAAACCCTAAAGCAAAAGAAATGTTTGAAAAAGCTAATGAAATTTTAGGTTTTAGAATAACTGATATTATTTTTAACGGTACAGACGAAGATTTGAAGCAAACAAAAGTTACTCAGCCTTCAATATTTTTACATTCTGTAATTACTTATATGTGCCTTGAAGAAAAACCTGAACCAGCAATGGTTGCAGGACATTCGCTTGGTGAATTTTCGGCTTTGGTTGCTGCTGGCGCTCTTAGTTTTGAAGAAGGCTTGAAGTTAGTTTCAATTCGTGCTAAAGCTATGCAAAAAGCATGTGAGTTAAATCCTTCTACTATGGCAGCAGTATTAAATTTAGATTTTGATATTATCGATAAAATTTGTTCCGAAATAGATGAGGTTGTAGTTGCTGCTAATTACAATTCGCCTGGACAAGTTGTGATTTCGGGCTCAAATAAAGGAATTGAAATTGCTATGGAAAAAATGAAAGAAGCTGGAGCAAGACGAGTTCTACAGTTACCAGTTGGAGGTGCTTTTCATTCTCCTTTAATGTTGCCAGCTCAAGAAGAACTTAGTATTGCTATCAATCAAACAAATTTTAAAACTCCTGTTTGCCCAATTTATCAAAATGTAGATGCAAAACCATACAAAAATCCAGAACAAATCCGAGAAAATTTAATCAAACAACTCACTAGCCCAGTAAGATGGACAACTACAATTCAAAATATGATTGCAGATGGAGCTAAACATTTTATAGAACTTGGACCTGGAAATGTGTTGCAAGGACTAATCGCAAAAATTGATAGAGACGTTACTACAGAAGGAATAAAATAAAAGAGGTGTCTTTGTATTTTAAGATAGGTTGCAATTTCTTTGTTTTAGAACGATTTTTTTACGCTTGACTTTTTGTTAATTTTATAAAATCAAAATCCTTTGTTGAATAAAAACAAAAAAAGTGTTTTAATTAAAAAAAATTCTTAATTTTACGCCTGAAAACACTTTAAAAAAATTTAGCAATGGACGAACAAAATTTTAATCCTGAACTGTCTGAAACAAATCAGCCAGATGTAGTTTGTAAAAACTGTGCCGCAAAATTGGTTTTTGAGCCTGGAACAACTTCTTTAGCTTGTCCTTACTGTGGTACTGTTAACGAAATTGAAATTAGAGATGAGGAAACTGAAGAACTTGATTTTGAAGAACATATACAGCTTGCAGAAGAAGGTTCGGAAATAGAAGAAGTATCAACAGTAGCTTGTGAAGCTTGTGGAGCTGTTACTACTTTAGATAAAAATGTGGTATCAAGCGAGTGCCCATTTTGTGGGAATAAATTAATTGTAAAAAGTGAAAGTACAACAAAAATAATTAAGCCTAAATCTTTGCTTCCTTTTAAAATTACCGTAAAAGAAGCAGGAGAGCATTTTAAAAAATGGATAAGAAAACGCTGGTTTGCACCTCCAGGATTTAAAAAACGTGCTACTCAATCAAATCAAATGTCAGGAGTGTATTTACCTTATTGGACTTACGATTCAGATACTTATACAGAGTATAGAGGTCAAAGAGGAGATGATTATCAAGAAACTGAAACATATACTGATGGTAATGGTAAAACTCAAACTAGAACAGTTACTAGGACTCGCTGGACAAGCGTTTCGGGTAGTGTAGATGTATTTTTTGATGATGTGTTAGTGCTTGCAAGTAAATCTTTGCCCGACAAAAATGTAACCGTTTTAGAACCTTGGGATTTGGAAAATCTAACACCATTTGACGAAAAATTCTTGTCGGGATTTAAAGCTGAAACTTATGCTATAGGACTGAAAGATGGATTTGATATCGCAAAAGTAAAAATGGACCCAATTATAGACAGTCATATTCGTAGCGATATAGGTGGAGACAGACAAAGAATTACTTATAAAAATGTTACTTACTCAAATATAACTTTTAAACATACTTTATTGCCTATTTGGATTAGTGCATATCGATTTAAAAATAAAGTGTATCGCTTTATTGTTAATGGTAGAACAGGTAAAGTACAAGGCGAAAGACCTTGGTGCTGGTGGAAAATTGCTTTATTTATACTTGCAATTATAGCAGTAATAGTACTATTAGCATATTTAGGAGAAAATCAATAATTTTTTAATTTAATTTTATAATTATGAAAATCAATTTTTTAAATTTATTAGTTATTGCAACACTTGTTGTAACAATGAGTGCATGTAATAGTAAGAAAAAAGATGAATCAAAAAAAGAAGAATTAACAGAAATGCAAAAATTAGTAGCCGATTATGCAGAAGTTGAACTTACTGCAAATCTCGACCATTTAACCGATGGTGATAAACAAGCTATAGTAAAACTTATAGAAGTTGCCCAAATTATGGATGATTTATTCTGGAAAGATGCAATTGGCGACAAAGAAGCTTTTTTAAATTCTATTGAAGATGAAGATGCGTTGAAGTACGCATTAATTAATTATGGTCCTTGGGATAGATTAAACGGAAACAAATCTTTTATTGCAACTTATGGTGAAAAGCCTTTGGGTGCAAATTATTATCCAAGTGATATTACAAAAGAAGTATTTAATGCGTTTGACGACCCAAATAAAATGAGCTGGTACACTTTAATACGTAGAGATGATGCTGGTAAATTAAAATGTGTATGGTATCACGAAGAATATGCTCAAGAAATTGAAAAAGTAGCTCAACTCTTAGAAGAAGCTGCAGAATTAGTTAGCGATAAAGAATTTCAAACTTACTTACGTCTAAGAGCAACAGCTTTACGTACTGATGATTATCTTACAAGTGATTTAGCTTGGATGGATATGAAAAACAATAAAATTGATTTTGTTGTTGGTCCTATCGAAAGTTACGAAGATGCATTTATGGGAGTAAAAGCAGCTCATTCAGGACAAATTTTAATAAAAGATTTAGAATGGAGTAAAAACATAGAGCATTTCAACGAAGTTCTACCACAACTTCAAGCAGGATTGCCAGTTGCTCCAGAATACAAAACAGAATCTGCAACAAATTCTGGCGATATGAATGTTTATAATGCTATTTATTATGGTGGCGATTGTAATTCAGGAAGTAAAAATATTGCAATAAATTTACCTAACGACCCAAGAGTTCACGCAACTAAAGGATCTAGAAAACTACAATTGAAAAATTCTATGGAAGCTAAATTTAATACAATTTTACTTCCAATAGCTGAGTTGTTAATTGATGAAACTCAATTAAAACATGTAAAATTCGAAGATGCATTTTTCCAAAATGTAATGTTTCACGAAGTTGCTCATGGTTTAGGAGTAAAATATACTATCAATTCTAAAAAGTCTGTTCGTGAAGCTTTAGAAGAATATTATAGCCCAGTAGAAGAAGCAAAAGCAGATATTGCAGGCTTATACATGGTTACTCAACTTTACGAAATGGGCGAATTTCCAGAAAAAGATTTAATGGATAATTATGTTACATTTATGGCTGGAATTTTCCGTTCTGTACGTTTTGGCGTAGCAAGTTCACATGGAAAAGCTAATATGATGGAATTTTACTATTTAAAAGAAAGAGGAGCTTTTGTTAAAAATGAAGAAACAGGCAAATATTCTGTTAATTTTGAAAAAATGAAAGCTGCGGTTGCTGAAATGGTAAATGATATTATTGTTATTCAAGGTGATGGAAATCTTGAAGCAGCTAAAAAGTGGGTCGATACACAAAGCAATATAGGCGAAGAACTTCAAAAAGACCTCGACAAAATTGCTGAAGCTGGTATTCCAAAAGATATAGTGTTTAAACAAGGATTAGAAGTTTTAGGATTGAAGAAATAATTGCTAATACAAATTATTGAAAAGCCTTGCAAATAAAATATATTGCAAGGCTTTTTTGTTTTAAAAGTTCCTTTTATAAAATATTAGATATTTTTATTTACTTTTGCAAGCACAAAATGAGTTTCTAAAATTAAAAGATAAAAGAACACAATGCTTTTTAACTCAATTGATTTTGCGATTTTTTTACCGATAGTTTTTATACTTTATTGGTTTGTAATAAATAAAAACTTAAAATTACAAAACGCTATGCTTGTTGTAGCAAGCTATGTGTTCTATGGCTGGTGGGATTGGCGTTTTTTATCATTGATAACATTCAGTATTGTTGTTGATTATTTTATGGGGCTTCTTTTGGGAAAAGAGGAAAATAAAAAGAAACGAAAACTTTTATTGTGGGTGAGTATTTTTGTAAATCTTGGATTTTTAGGCTTCTTTAAATATTATAATTTTTTTGTAGATAACTTTGTTGCAGCTTTCTCATTTTTTGGACAAGATATTAAAGCCAATACTTTAAATATCATTTTACCAGTAGGAATAAGTTTTTACACTTTTCAAACTTTGAGTTATACCATTGATGTTTACAGACGAAAAATTGAACCAACAAAAGATTTTATTGCCTTTGCTGCATTTGTTAGCTTTTTTCCTCAATTAGTTGCTGGACCTATTGAGAGAGCAACTAATTTACTTCCACAGTTTTATAAAAAGCGATTTTTTAATTACTCAAAAGCAGTTGATGGAATGCGACAAATACTTTGGGGTTTGTTTAAAAAAATTATTATTGCAGATAATTGTGCTGAGTTTGCAAATCAAATCTTTAATAATTCTGCCAATATGAGCGGAAGTATGCTTGTTTTAGGAGCTGTGTTTTTTGCTTTTCAAATTTATGGCGACTTCTCTGGCTATTCTGATATTGCAATTGGTACAGCAAGACTTTTTGGATTTAATTTAATGCAAAACTTTAACTTTCCATATTTCTCAAGAGATATTGCAGAGTTTTGGAGACGTTGGCATATCTCTCTTTCAACATGGTTTAGAGATTATCTTTATATACCATTAGGTGGAAGTAGAGGCGGAACTTTGATGAAAGTTAGAAATACTTTTATTATTTTTATTGTCAGTGGATTTTGGCATGGTGCAAATTGGACATTTATTATTTGGGGTGCGTTGAATGCAATATACTTTTTACCACTTTTATTAACAAAAACCAATAGAACCAATTTAGAAATTGTAGCAAAAGGAAAAATATTCCCAAGTTTAAAAGAAACTTTGTTTATGTTAATAACATTTGGATTGACAGTTTTCGCTTGGATATTTTTCAGAGCAGAAAATATCGAACATGCTATAAGCTATATTTCTGGAATATTTTCTTCTTCTTTTTTTACTATACCAAAATTTGAGGAAACAGCAAGAGCTATCACAACAATGATACTAGTTGTAATTTTTATTTTAATTGAATGGAGTGGAAGAGAAGGACAATATGCAATTGAACATATTGGAGAAAAATGGTATAGACCACTAAGATGGATATTCTATGCAACAATAATTTTTTTAATAGGAATGTTTATGCCAACTAGCGAATCACCATTTATTTATTTTCAATTCTAAGCTATGAAAAGATTTATTCTAAATACGGTTCTGTTTCTATTATTTGCTTCAATATTTTATATTGTAGTTCTTAACTTATGGGGATATTATTTGCCTCAATCCTTAAAACCAAATATTAATTATAGAATAGGCTCATATGGGCATATGTATTCTAGATTGTCTGAAGTAAAAAATTATGGTGAAGTTGATATTTTGTTTTTGGGTTCATCTCACACTTACCGAGGCTTTGATACAAGAATTTTTGCAGAAAAAGGATACAAAACATTTAATTTAGGTTCTAGTTCTCAAACACCAATTCAAACTAAAGTTTTGTTGCATAGATATTTAGATAGATTAAATCCAAAACTAGTAATTTTTGAAGTTTATCCAGAGGCATTTTCTTTAGACGGTGTTGAGGCATCTCTTGATATAATTGCTAATGATAAAAATGATTTTCAATCAATAAAAATGGCTTTTATAATCAATAATGTAAAAACCTATAACACTCTTATTTATGGATTAACTCGTGAATTGTTAGGATTAAATTCTCCTCTTATTGAAGATACAATTAAACGTGCAGATAAATATGTGTCTGGTGGTTTTGTTGAGAGAGAAATGGGCTTTTACCAACCTGAAAAAATTGAAGAAAAAGAAATTGTGTTTCAAGATTATCAGCTTAAAGCTTTTTCTGAAATTGTTGAAAAATTTGAAGAAAAAGGCATAGAATTGATTTTAGTATATGCTCCAATTCCAAGACCTACTTATGAAAGATATACCAATGCCAAATATTTTGATAGTGTGATGCAAGGATATGCAACATATTACAATTTTAATGAAATGATTTCCCTGAATGATTCATTGCACTTTTATGATTCTCATCATTTGAATCAAAATGGAGTTGAGATTTTTAATGAAAAAATTATAGAATTAATAGAAAGTAGATGAATATAAAAATCTCAAGCCAAAATATCTTCAAATCTTTTAATCTTCAGACTTTACGAACTTTATAAACTTTTGCTTTCAGCGAGCTCGCAAGCTCGGTTCAAACTTTACAAACTTTACGAACTTTATAAACTTTTAACTGATTTCCCATAACGGGCTTGGATATTCGCCTTTTTTTACTAATTGAGCTAATTTTTCAACAACTTCGCTTCTGTCTTCGGCGTAAGTAACTCCAAACCATTTTGCTGTAGTTTTTAAAACTTCCACGGTAGAAATATTATTCACGATTAAATCATTTACCACTCTAGGAATATAAAATTCAGCTGTAATATTATTAGAATTTTCGTTTAAGAAATCAATAAAAAGTTTATCGGAATGTTTAAAATAATCTGGTGTGAAACCCCACATATTCATTGATACGGGAGTGTCGTCTGCTATTGTAACCCATTTTTCATTCTCATCAAGATATTGCACTTTTCCGTCATTTCTTATAACTTTTGTTCTTTCCACTACGCCAGTAAGAAAATTGTTTTTGTCGCTTTGGCAAATTCCACGTGCTACAGTTCCACGTTCTGATAGCGTGTTTCCAACTTGATAGGCGACCATGCAATATTTATTTTCAGAGTTTTTTAATTCTGATAAAAATTTGCCTAAAACTCTAAAAGCATCTCTACCATAAAAATCGTCTGCATTTATTACGGCGAAAGGTTCAGAAATTACATTTTTACCCATCATCACAGCATGGTTAGTTCCCCAAGGTTTTACTCTTTCAGGATTTAGAGTAAAGCCAGCAGGCAAATAATCTAATTCTTGGAAAACAATTTCTATTAGAATTTTATTTTCGTATTTTTTTACAATTTTTTCTCTAAAATCTTGCTCAAAAGATTTACGAATAACAAAAACAAGTTTTCCAAATCCTGATTCTATGGCATCATAAACAGAATAGTCCATTATTGTTTCGCCGTTGGGACCAAGTCCATCAAGTTGTTTTAAACCACCGTAACGGCTTCCCATTCCTGCTGCTAAAATAAAAAGTGTAGGTTTCATAAATATTAATTTTTGTGTTTTTAAAATAATAAAAAACGGCGGTGTCTCATAAGTGTCAAACTGCTTTACTTCAACTTCGTTCAGCAACCACG